>Ga0214252_1000632_pt1 | contig 12602 bp, 12 predicted proteins | sample TroBogypolimnion_47_FD_153090 | JGI IMG/M metagenome (GOLD analysis project Ga0214252, IMG submission 153090) | Freshwater microbial communities from Trout Bog Lake, WI - 13JUL2009 hypolimnion | ecosystem: Environmental > Aquatic > Freshwater > Lake > Hypolimnion/Profundal zone | place: Trout...
TCTGAAACCTCTACGTCTACCTCTGAATCTTTGCCTCTAAGTGCTGCCTCCAGCCGTGCTAGTCGGCGGTAGGAACTTTTGGGTCAGGGTCTGGCGAGAAGTCTGGTCGCTTGTTGTATTCCTCAGCACAAGCGTTAGCCAGTTCATCAAATACAGCCTTAGGAAGGTCAAGCGCAGATTCAGTCGTAGGAAGGTCGCCTAATGACCAAGACTTCACCATGCCAGCAATAAGAGCTGCCTGATAGCCATCTAAGTTTGCTTGGTCCTCGTCGCTAATTTCGGCAAAGATAGACCAAGTTTCAGGCTTTGAATCATCAAAACCCAAGTTGTTTAGTTTGGCTGCTGAACCTGCGGCCTTCATAAATGCTCGGCTAATCATGCGGTTTGTACGCTCGCTGATTTCGTCAGTACTAAACAGAATTGCTGACTGTCCGTTTGGAAGGTTTATTGCTGGCATTGTTTCCCCTTTGGGTTATTTAGTAAGCGGTTAGAGTTGCGTTGACGATGTTGGCTTGAATTGGTGAGTAACCAGCACCACTTGTAGCGTCAGTAGCGTCAGCGTTAGCAGTAAACTCTACCTCAACTTCGGTGTAAGCCTTGCCTCGTGTGCGCTTTACGTTCTGGAACTGAGCCTGTGTCATTGTGAATGAAACGCTGTATTGCGTTCCACCTGATGAGTCGTTAGGGTCAGTAAACGTAATGACGAGTGCCTGTGGGCTTCGTGTCAATGCAGTTGCGCCTGATCCAGTTGACCAAGGGTCTGTCAAAGAGTTAACTACGGCGGTGAACTTACCAGTCACTTCAATAGGACCAGCAAAGTTCTGGTATGGAGCCTGTGCGCCCATTGTGAAGATAGGTGCTGTCTTGCGAGCAAGGGTCAGCGTTCCGTCCTGAATGTAGGTGTAAGTCGTTCCAGCAACTGTGATAGTTGTGTCCCACGCAGGAATCATGTGAACCGTTGAAAGGCTTGGTGAGCTGAATGGTGCTGTTGCTGATGTACCCGATGTGTATGGGTTGGTGAAGAACTTAACTGTTGCTTCTGCTGCGGCTTCTGCACCAAACGAGATTTCAAGTTGGTCAGCCTGTGCGCCGAGAAGGGTGAAGTAGTTAGCACCGTCAAAGTCCATGATTGAGTAAGACTGTGGCTGTGAACCGATAGAAGCGTTGTTAAGAAGCTTGATGTTGTGCGTGTATGGTCCTGCACCTGTAACGGTGTCAGTTCCACCAAGGATTGCCTTAACTAGGTTAGGGAAAGTGTCAGCAAAGAGGTAGAACTTAGCGTCGTACTCGTCGTGACGTACACCCTGAACCTGGTCGTACACCATAACTGGTGATCCACGCAGAGCCTCGTCACGGAGGAATGTCTGCATAGGTGTCACTTGAGGAGCTGTGACCGGAATGTAAACCGGAGTTCCTCCTGTGTTGAGTGTTCCTCGTGCCACCTCAGGCATGATTCCGAGGTAACTATTAGCAACTAAATAGGCGGCCATTATTGAGGCTCACTTTCTGATTGGGTAGGGGTTGATTCAGGTTCTGGTGTAGCGTCGGCTACAGGGGCTTCTGGAGCCTTCTGTGAGCCATTTACAGACACCCAGAGTGTGTCAGGAGCAGTGTCAATGTTGTATGTCTGCCCTGGTTCAGCAACTACTACGTTGCCATCGGAGTCTAATGTGTCGGTATAAACCGTTGTGTAAAAACCGGTGTATTTGTATTGGGTCATGTGTCCACCTCTTCGAGTACGGTGACTCTGATAGTTGAGAATGTTTGAGTTACTTCTTGCGCCCCACCAAGTAGAACTGGTAGGTCTGATTCAATTTGGATGTCTGGGCCTTTGCCACCGACTCCTGCTTCTCCCCATTGCCACACATTGTTCTGTGTGTTCTGAGGTGCGCCAGCTGTACGGTTAGCACGGATGGCAGTTACGAACGAGTCTAGGAATGTCTCGTTGCCCATAGCAGCAACCTCGGCTTGGCCTTGGATGCTTCGGTAGTAGCAAGAGAACACGAACTCGTAGGTTACAAACTTACGCCCGTTATTCGCCCCACCGTATGCCACTCGCTGTTCGCTCTGACGCTCAATGAACGTAAAGACGATTGCGCCTTGGAACTGGTTAGGCGTTTGTCCTGGATAGAACGCACCCTCTGGCGTAATCTTCGGAGGGAATGTGTAAATAGTTGTAAGACCGGTGATGTCTGCGTTCGATAAGTATTCGACAACTTGGTCTCGAACGACCTGTCTTGACATTAGACACGACCCCAGATGTTGCGGAAGGTGTCGAGTAGGTCATAGGCAGCTGCGTGGTGTGCCTCTGAAGCGGTGATAGGGCCACCTGCTCCGGCTGCTGCTGCGCCTGAAAGTGTGAACGCACCTGATCCACGCTCTTCCACCATAGATACAACGAAGTGAATAGTCGCTTCTTTGACGGCGGTGAGGTTAGGTGAGGCTACTGAGCAACCTGCAATGTGTGGGTACTTAGTTGGCTTGGCGAGGGTAACAATGTCGCCATCGTCAGGCACGAAGTCTGAAGCTACGGTAACTGTCTCGGTGTTAGCGCCATCCCAGATAATGAGTGATGAGTTGGCGTAGATACCGGTGTTCTTAGTTACGGTAATTGAAGTAGCACCCTTAGTAATCGTTTCCATGTTTAGAGCGTTAGGGAAGCCGTTGACGTAGACGTACTGGCAAGCGTATTCGTTGCCGTACTGTGCGCTTGGGAACATTGAAGTCCCGAACTGGTAGGTCGTTGACTGTCCTGGGTTCCAGTTGGTGTTGACAATGAACTGGTAGCGCTCGATTTGAGTGTTGTTGTTGGTCAGGGTAATTGGAGTCTGACCACCGACAGGGCCTGAAGCAGCGTAGGAGAAGGAGCGTAGTTCCAATACAGGCCAGCCGTAGGGGTGGACAATGAACTGTCCTCGGCGGTTGATTGAGGCTCGTCCGTTTTCGGTGTTGACCGTTGCAGACAATGAGGCCAATGCTCCAGCAGCGTAAGCGTCTACCTTGGCTGATGCTTGGTAGATAAGTTGAGCCAGAGCTGCGTCTTGTGAGTTGACGCTGGTGTTTGGAATGAGGTTGGTGAAGTCAAGGCTCGCTGCAATAGGTGAGTTCTTAATGTCCTGAATTGTGACATACGGAACTGTGTCGTTTTCGTCTAATACCCAAGGTGCAACAATGGTCATGATTCGCTCTCCGGCGTTAGTTCGGTGCAACCGCATTTACCGCACTTGTCTCGAAAGACATTTACGAAGGCGCACTCGTTACAGATGAATCCCTTGGCATTTCTGAATGTAATTCCAGCCACTGCAAAGTCTCCTGACGATACAAGTTTCTTAGCGGTGTCTTGGTCAGCGTGGAATGTACCGTCCTTCTGTTGGTTAAGGGTCTTGCCCTCGAAGTCAACAGTCTTTAGGTTCTTGTCTGATCCAATAATTCTCATGCGTTCCCTTTGCGAATAGAGCGAGGAGTCAGGCTGGACGAAGGGGAACATCCAGCCCGACTCAACTCGCTAATTGCTAAGCAGTAATGCCTAGCGACTTACAGGACTACAGAGTTGTAGTGATTCCTGTGAGGATTCCATCGAAACCAGGTGTGTGGAACACGAAAGTTCCGTACTGGTATGTGGAGAGGTCCCACGACATGCCAATTTGGGGCCAAGAAATCGTCGTAAGATCTATGACGTTATCGATTGTGGCCGTTCCTGGTACGCCTGAAACTGGTGAAGGAAGTGTGGTTGAGTGAGCAATCACAACACCTTCTGGAATGAATGGGTGAGCAACGATGTTCAGTGCTGGTCCACCTACTGGTGAGGTGATTCCTGTTACTGCACCACCAACGATGATTCCGTCATCGCCAGTCATGTAATTAGCACGGTATGAAGTTGCTGAACCCTGCTGCTGAATCTCAGCGAGCAATGCAGCCTGGATACGACCAGAAGTGTAAAGCGTTCCTGGTTGCGCACGGTTAGTTTCCCACATCTCTACGAGCATTGTGTTGATTTCACCGAATGGAGTACCAGCGTTAAGAGGGCCGTTGATTGCCTTCTTGTAACCAGCAGTTCCAGCAGTAGCGCCGTTACCAAGGAGTGATGAAATCATTCCTGTGTATCCAGCGGTTCCTAGTGCTGTTCCACCGAACTGGTAAGCAGGTGATGATCCGTTGTCTGCTGAAGTTGATGGAAGTGCAAGTGCAGAAGCCCAGATAACTGGTGATGCGCCTGCAGCTGTGCTTGTGGTGCGTCCAACGTAGTGTGCGCTTGATGTTGTGTCTGTGAGGTAGACGTTTACGCCTACTGCACCAACTGGAACAACTGCAAGTGTAACGTTTACTGACTCAAGAGCAGTAGTTGTTGTTACGTTTGCACCAGCAACACCCTGTGATTCTCCGAATGCCGAAGAAACAGTGACGATTGAAGAGTAGGTTCCTACTGGAAGTCCTGTAGCAGTTCCACCCTCTACAACTGTTGGTGACAATCCTGCGATAGGAAGCACTGCAGATGTTGAGTTCAGAATGTTGTTTTCTTCACCGAGCATGTGTGAGTAAATAGCAGCAGTGTTAGAGAGCTGACGAAGGTCTGTGAAACCCTGAGCAGCGAACTGTGCCTGGTACTCAACTGAGTCGGAAATACCGTTCTCAACGAAAGGCACAACGAGAGCGTCGGCTGAGTATGAGATGGTGTTCGGACGGTTCAGTGTGATGCCGTTGTATGTTGAAGTGTTAGTAGCCGAGTTGAAGAATGTGTTCAAGTTCGGTACGCCACCTGTGCGTGAGTTACTGTAACCAGTAATCTGACGAATCTGAACAGCCTGACCCTGTGCCTTACGGCGTGGAATCGAGTTGCGAAGAGGTGTCATTACAGGTACGAGGAACTCAATGCTGTCCTGGAGGTCGAATGGTGTGAAACCAACGTTTCCAGGGTCGTATGAAAGAGGGTTGCTGTTAGACCAAGGACCAGGGTTCTTGTTTACGTCACCTTCTACTGACTTTGAGAACAAAGCGATTGTCTCTTCTGATGCGCCAGCCTTTGTCAATGCGTCAATAGCAGTTGTGGCAGGTGTAGCAGTCTTGATAACGCCTTCTGTCTTTGAAAAGTTGAGTGCGCCTGCAGCTTTTAGTGCAAGGTTCTCGTTAATCTTTGCGCTTAGTGATGACTTGTAAGCCTCAAAGCGTGCAAGACGCTGTGATGCTGGTAGTCCACCAAAAAGCTGATCAACTGTTGGAGTTGATAGTGCCATGAAAGGCTCCTTTAAGTTAGGGGTTAGTTTTGTTCCGTTGCAGCAAGTTGAGCCTCAAGCTCATCTGCCTTACGGTTGTAAAGTTCACGGAGTGATGCGTCGGCTGTAACGGTTCTAGCGTTCTCTCTAGCCTGTTTGATTTCCATGCGTAACTTGGCAGCCTTGGTAATTACTTCACCACGCTTGTCAGGTCGGATGAGTGAAATGTCACTCGGAGCCGCAAAGTTCTTAACAATGTCCATCTCAGCCTTTAGCAGTTGAATCTGCTCTATCGCTTCGCTGTGCGCTGCCTTGATTGCGGTTAATTCGTCGTTCACACCGAGGGCTTTTAGTACCTCAGTCTTGAACTCAGACTTTATTTCGTCAGTAGCGTCTGATGCGCCAACTGCCTTGACTAGGTCGGCTGATACGCCGAGGCCAATGTATGCCATGTCATCTCCTGATTCGTCCATGTCCCATCCGGTAAATGGAGCTTCTGTTTCATTCTCTGATGCTTCCCCTGTCCACCAGTCCAAGAACATGGATAGTGAGCAAAGAAGTTCTGTTACGTCGCAGATTTCGTTTTCTTCCCCTGCGAGCATCTCGTCAAGTTCAGCCTTGATAAGAGCAATAAGACCGGCACGAACTGCAATGAGTTCTGCTGGGTCGTGTTCCATGTCGTCTGCCTTAACTAGGTCAGCGTCAGCACCCTTCCAGTTGTCTGGGATGAGGTTTTCTTTGCCTAGAGCCTTAGCACGAGCCTTGATGTGCGCCTTAGCCTTGGCTGGGTCTTTTGCACGACCAAATGCCTGAATAGCGTTCTTTAGGTCTTTGACTGTCTTGATTGGGAATGATCCGTCAGGCATAGCTGCGCCAGATTCTGATGCTGCCTCACGCTCTGCTTCTGTAAACTCACGCTTTTCAACTTCTGCGTCTGTTGACTTGAGTGGGTCGTTTTCTTCTTCGGCTGCAAGTGCTTCGTTAGATGTAGCAGTTGGTGTCTGAATGTCCTCTGAGTCCATAGATGAACCTTTGCCGGTTCCACCACAAGCCTCGCAAGCGTGTGTTGATGCACCTTCGTCAGCGCCGGTGTGAACTTCGCCTGTGCCGTTGCAACCTGAGCATGGGAGGTAGAACTCACCAGTGGCTAGGTCAGGAGCGTTGTTTACTTCTTCTGAGTTGTCTTGCATTTCTACTGATTTGGTCATTACGTCACCTACGGTCTTAGCCAACTCGAAAGAGGCTGATGGATTTGCTGGTCGGTCTACTACTGATACTTCTACGATTTGTCCACCCTTGATTACGCCACGAGGCGCACGAGGGTCGTTCATGTCAACGTATGCGCCCTTGATGCCGATTGAAAAGCCGGTGTAAACGCCTTCTTCAACCTTCATAGCTGCAACTGGGTCAACAATCTTTGCACCGATAGCAAAGCCTGTTCCCTGTGATGTCATTGAAGTTGCCTTGCCTACTGCCTTTGATCCGTCGTGTTGCTCACGGATGTTGCCAATCTCAAACCACTTTGGCATAGCAGTCTTTAACCACTGAGGGTCGCAGATTTGCTCATCGAGGTCGAGTGTGTCGTCGGTGGCTAGTCCCTTGACGTTAAGGTATCCCTTGTCGTCTCGTGATTTCTCTAAGCCGCCGAAGTAGGCATAAGTAATTTCTGACATTGTTTATTCTCCTGTAAGGTCTGTGTAGATGAACTCTGCATCACACAAGCAACTTGGGTGGTCTGGTGGTACTAACTCTGAAATGTCGTGAGGGTTAGCAGAAGCCAACTCAATACATTCCACACATGGGTCTGAATCAGTAATCCAGTTGAACCCGACTGCACCGTTCTCCGAAGCAACATCTTGAGCTGCTAATTGGTAAGCACGGTTTGTTTCTGTTTCTGCAATTATGTCTGCACGGCTTGAGTCGTTAATGATTGCGTCTACTGCGCTAGTGATAGTGTCGTGTGCATCACCGTTAGCAACGCCGTCACGTATTGCTGTGTAGATGCGGTTCTGAGTCGTGTCGTTAATTCCCTTAATCGTGACACCGGCTCGTTGGATCAACTGTTGCGCCCTAGCACCAAGGATTGCGTCTGCGCCTAAGGTCTTAGCCTCGGCTTGCGCTCCTGCATCTAAAGCCACTGTGTAGAGGCTCTGAAGAGTCTTTACGCTTCGTGCGCTGTCAAAGTTGATGTAAGCGTCTACTGCTTGCTTAGCGGCTACTGGGGCATCGAGCATTGTTGAGCTGTTTACTGCGTGTGAGATTGCTGTGCCTACGCCGGTAATACTTGCTGCGAGTGCTGATTGAATAGCAGTCTTGTGCTTGGAAGCGAGAACCTTTATGCGGTTCTCGTGGTCATTCCTTTTAGAAAGGTGTGTTTCAACGGTTTTATTTGCAGTAACAAGATACTTTTCAACTGCGTTTTCCCATGAAGATGGTAAATCTCCTACGGTTGCTTTTTGACCAGACTTCTTAAAAGTGTCACGAAGAACCTTAAATAGTTCTTGTTTTCTTTCTGAAGGCAATGAAAACTGAATACCGCTTAGCGCTTTTGACACTTCGGGGCTAGATAATTTCATTTCTTTAATCATGATTAGCCCCCAAACTTTACAACGTTAATGCTCATAACCGACCTATCGAATATAAGCGTTGCCTTCTGGCCAGTAATGTTTGTTGCGTTCAATCCCTGATAGCCATTTGACAATGCTGCAGAAGAAGGAGTTGACATTATTTTGCTAACTCCATCTTGAGCTTCACTTGACCATTTTGTGTCACCAGAAGTTATGTTGTCTGATGGTGCATTAAAACCATAGTTTGATGCAAGTGTATCTGCTGTTGCTGTTGCTATGTTTGCATTTGGCGAAACATAACAGTCAACCCGAACTCCGCCATCTTTTGCAAATTGGTTAGCAACTGATACATCGGGTGAAGTGTAAACACCAGAACCAACAAGAGTTCCACCTGATCCACCGTAACTGGTTAAATCACCTGTTAAAGAATCAGCACCAGTTTGGTCGCATCCTCTAAACAGAGTAGGTCGAGTATCGCCATAAGGGTCTTGCTCAATGGTGGCTGGTCCACCCATGCCAAGCATATTTGCCATTTCAACCTGCATGGCGTTTTGTCCTGCTGCGGCGTATTGTTCTGCGTAAACAGGATAGCCTGAGGCTTTAGCAGCTTCATTGTAAACAGAGTTTAAGTGTTCTGCTTCTTTTTGACTAAATTGAAAGTTTCCTACATCTGGTCTACCGGCGCTTGAGCCTGTACCTTGATTGGAAGAGTTGCTTCCACCACCGGAACCGAAGCGACCACGTTCGTCACGAGGTTGGTCGGGATTGTATTCCTTAGTAAGCAAACCTTTTGGGGTATCGCTTATCTGCGCTTTCACAACATCTTCAGCCCAAGCAAGAACGCTGTCTGGCATTGGAACTGTTCCCTTGACCAAGAAGTAAGCGTCGCTGTTTAGTTTGTCGGCTAGTTCTTCTTCAATCGTTACAAAGTCAAATGCTCGCCATTTGCCGGTCTTATTACGAGACTTAACAAAGCGTGCGAACTCACGTAGTTCCTCGTCGTGTGCTGACTTGGCCTCTACCCTAGAAGTCGTCTCTTTGCTATCACCTTTGGGTGCTTCACTGAGACTCGGTTGCTCTTTAGCTTGTGGGACGGCTTGCGTGTTCTCTTGGTTGTCACTTGATGGTCCTGTCTGTCCTAGTGTTTCGCCTGTTGCGTCTTTGGTTAGTTGTCCACTAAGGAATGTTGGGCCTTGTGCTGTAAGGATGAACGGCTCGTCGGCTTCGTTCATGTCAAACAACGGCATACCAAGTTCCCCACGAGAGTCGTTGAGGGTAAGCATTCCAGCGTTGACTGCGGTTGAGAGTGCTTTGTAGCGGTTCAACTGATCCGTTGAGGATGCGTCGTTGGTAAGGCTAAAGGTAATGCTCTCGTCCATGCCGAGGTGCTGACGGCAAAGCGTGTTGACCATGTCCACAATGAAGTTAATCGTTGGCTTGGTAGATACTGTTTCGGCTGATTCTGTTTCGCCGTCGTGTGAGCCTTTGCCACCACCGAGTCCGGCACGAGCTACAACACCAACTTGTGATGGGGCTACTCCGAAGATGGCTGCAATACGCTTGGCGATGAACTCGTCATAGTCAGACTTGTACTTCTCGTCAATCTGTGTTGTCTGCACTACCTTCGCTCCACCTGGGAGTGAACGGATTTGGTGACGGTTGGCAGTCATACCTGAGTAGTAGTCGTTCAGGATTCTGTCGTTGTCTGCGAGCTGCCATAGTTCTAGGGCGCTGTCAGTTTCAAGGAACATTGCTGGGGTTGATCCAGCCTTGTATTCAGCAAGTAGCCATTCTTGGCGGTTTACGTAAAGGTCGGTGTATTGAAGGCACTGCTCAACAGCAGAGAAGCCATAGAGCATCTTTGTCTGTGGGTGGCCAATGAATACGTTGAGTGAGTCTGATGGGCGAACTGGTCCACGCTGTTCTTGTGAGTTGAACTGAGCGTTTACTTCGTTAAGCGGTGAAGCTGTGAACTCGCCACGGGGGTAGCCCCAAAGAATCTGTTGGAACGCAGGGTTAGGCCACGATGGAACTCGACCTTTGTCGTCACGCAGAATCTTGATAGTTGAAGGGTCAATGAGGTCAAAGCCGAAGCATTCCCCACCAAGGTTGTAGTTAGGGTAGACCACCACTTCGTCGTACACCAAGTAGTCCCACATAGCCTGGCTAATCCATGAGCGCCAGTTCTTGTATTCCAATGGGAATGGGTTGGCAAAGGCTTCAGTCATTTTGGCAACTTGGTCGCCGTAGCGGTCACGAGCGATTGTCGCAGCCTTAGCGTGTGAGCAGTTCTCTTTTGCCATGATTTCGGCAATAGCGTCGTCAGATACCTCAAACGACCAGCCCATCTTGGTGATGTCGTCAATGCGAATAGTTATGCAACGAGAGATGATGTCTACGTTGCGAGCAGCCCATTCCAGTTTGCCGAATGGCGCTGGCTCTTGGGTAATCATTAAGTTCTCAGCAACTTGGTACTGAGTAATGCGTGGTTCAGCTCGACCTGTTACTGGGTTTACTGGGTCGATAGCACCTGGGAAGAGTGGAGTACCAGGGTTGAACGCTGCACCGAATACAGACTGTGGGCGTTGTAGAGGTGTTGCTGCTACAACCTGTTGTGCCATGACTGGAACGCCGGTCTGAACAGGTGAGCCTTGTAGTTGACCTGCTTGCATAGCCATAGCCATAGGAGCGCCAGCCTTGTTGAGTTCATCCATTACGCCCTTGACAATCTCGGCTGTCTTGTCTTTACGGCTGAATAAAGCCACGTCTACCTCTTTTGGAATTGGGGGAAGCCAGCATTGAGACTGTTAATGCGTTGTTCGGTTGCTGGGTTGAACTTGTGAAAGCAGACCTTACAAGCTGTGTCGGTCTTGAGATTTGATGCGCCACACTTAGGGCATGACTGTGATGATCCAGAGAACGCAAGGTCGAACTTGCTCATCTGGGTGGTAAGCGAGGTAATGCCGTGAACGAGAGCATCGAGGCGGTCTGGTGATTCCCCTGAGTCTGGGACCCATTCAATCATCTGTGTCTCTAATGCGCTGAGGTTGCCTATGTGTGAAACTCGGCCTTGCTCATAGAGCGAAGCAATCGGTTCAGCACGAAGGCGTTTTCCGACCTTGGCTGTTACGCCAATGACGTTCATGTGTGGGTTGATTTGCCTAAGCGTGGTTTCAATGAAGTCGCCACCTTGGTTCTTTTCAACTACCACTCGGTCTGCTTGGTAATCCTCGTAAGCCATGTTGACTCGGTTAGACCAGCCCATTGGGGTGTCTTTGCAGCTCTTGTCTGCTATCACGTAGTAGCGACCATCGGCTCCTAGGCCAACAACAACAATTCCTGTTTCGTCACTATTTTCTCCTGATGTTACGGCTGGGTCAACGGCTACTACGACTCGTGTGAAGTCGTTGTAATGTTGCACCCTCTTATCGTCAATCATTGTCTGGGTAAATAATGCGCCAGGTGTGTCTAGTAGAAGTTCACCGTACAACTCTTGGCGACCAAGGCGTGTGCCTTCGTATCGTGACTTGAGTTCTGCCAGCGCAGCTTCAGACAGGTTTGCTGCATTATCGAAGGTGGAACCACGGGTAACGACTACAGAGCCGTCTGTGCGACTCATCCATTCTCGGATCAGTTTCGTTGGGCGAGGTGTGGTCGTGATGACCACCTGGGGATTACCGATGCGTAGTGCAGGGGCAAGTCCCTCAGTCCAGATTTCTTCGTATCTAAATGACGAGGCTTCGTCTAACCATGCGCCACTGAGGTTTAATCCTCTGGCACGGTCAGGCTCGTCAGCTGATACAAGATGGATTCGTGAACCGTTGCTAAGGCTTATCTGCCCATTGCTTCGGTTGTAGAAGTCACCTTTGTCTTTACGTAGGTCAACTGCTTTAAGGAATCCCGAAGGACCTTCAACGCAAGTTCGGCGCACGTCAGTAAATGTTGGGGCAACAATCGCCCACTCGGTATTGGGGTGGGTTCGGGCTTGTTCAGCCAGCCATCCAGCCCCCAAGAAAGTTTTTCCAAAACCACGGCCCGAAATTACTAGCCATAGCCTCCACTGTCCGTCAGGTGGGAGTTGATTAGGTCGGGCAAGTGTGCGGTAGCGAGAGTTCTTTAAGCCCTCAATCGCCTGTTGTGCTTCTAGTTCTTGCTCAGACTTCAGCAGAGTTCGGAGCAGTAGTAGCTCCTGCAGTCTCTGTTCTTCCGTTGTCTCCATTGGCCCCTAATTTCGCTTCTAGGCGTTGTATCTCTGCCTCTACTGCCCCAAGTGTTATGACTTCGTGCTTTGTAGGAGAATCAGTGCCGTTTAGTTTGCCCTTACGCTCAAAGATAGCCAGCGCACGATCTACTGCAAATAGAAAACCTTTGTTGTCATCTTCTGCAAGTGCCTTATCCAGTACCTTTTCAAGCAATAGGTCTAGGCGTTCGTTTTCTAGTTTGCGGTATTCCTCTACAGCTTCTCGTGGAATGGCTGCCAAGGCTCGTTGGACTCGCTCAAATGCGGTTGATTTAGAAACCCCTAGGTAGTCGGCTACCTTCTGGTAGGTAAGCCCGTTAGAACGCAGTTTAAGTGCCTCTGTGTCAAGAATCGCTTGCTCTTCTGTGCGGATAAAACCGCCTGGTGAAGTCTGTGTCATGTTCCGACACCTCTGTTCGGCGAATGGAGTGTGTCTTTTAATTGGACACAAAAAAGTCTAGTGTATCAAATGTACCACATCTTGTGGTTACACGCCATAGTATTACTACAGATTGTGGTGGTTACAGAAGTGTCTTAGGTTGAGCTTCAGCCCACGTTACTCGTGCCTCAATGATAGGACAGTAG
>Ga0214252_1000638_pt1 | contig 12486 bp, 9 predicted proteins | sample TroBogypolimnion_47_FD_153090 | JGI IMG/M metagenome (GOLD analysis project Ga0214252, IMG submission 153090) | Freshwater microbial communities from Trout Bog Lake, WI - 13JUL2009 hypolimnion | ecosystem: Environmental > Aquatic > Freshwater > Lake > Hypolimnion/Profundal zone | place: Trout...
GTATGCCAGCACGATATAGCATGGGTTGAGCCGATTGCTCCCCATCGTAGGCAGCACCTCGACAACCACTGACCCTGAAGGCATAAATACCATGTTCGAAAGGCCTGCTCCATGAGGTCCCAGGATGCCATGGGCCACGGTGAACAGCCTCAGCTGATCCGCAAAGCCACCGCTTCCAGTGTGCTCCAGAACCTCTCCGTTCCATAGCGCGCGAACTGTTTGCACAATGTCTTGGTGGTTTGTCAGGGCCCTCACAGACCCTTCGCCCCGCTTGCAGATGATCATTCGTCTAGTTGATGCGTTCAGCAGAAAGTCATTCAATCCGACGAACCTCGGGCGAATCCGTCGCACCCATTTGCCATTGAGCTCCCCGCCGCAAGCGGTAGGCCTCGGGATGAAAACGGTTTCTGCTCTGATGGCCCCGGAAACAGCGCTTTTCAGCCCCAAAAGGTCCGCAACCTGCGCTGCGGATGGCATCAGGCTGTGGACGCTCCAGTGGCGCAAGGCTTCTGAACCCAGAAACTCAACACCCTGCATAAGCCTTGGCAGCCCCTCTATCATGGCATGAAAATAGCCCTCTCCCCAGTGCTGCGAAATGACAATGACGTTCTTGTGTGTTTCATAGGAGCCTTGGCACTCAGGCACACTGTCGATGTAGTCCTTGCACCCGTAACTCCCAATGAGCACATTCGTTTCTTCACAGGCTCTGACGTCGCCTAGCGAATTGATTACAGCGTTCTTCTTGATAAGAAAGGAGCTCTCCATCTCGTTCCATACGGTCCATTTTTTGAGGTAGTCTGAATTTGTGAGCTGGGAAAATCCCTCGATCATCTTGCGCTGGTCGTTTTCACTGAATACTCTGCATCTTTCAGTCTCCCAAATGCAGACCTCAGGAGCGTACAGCTGCCTCAGTCTCAGAGTCAAAACAGGAGCGATCGGTACACCGATATCATCCAGAAGCTCCTTGCTAAACGGAATCGATTCACTATCCGTTGCACTGCTGTTCGCTGTGGAATTCGTAGTAGAATCCCATTCGCGACGCGTGATTACTATTGGTGGCTTGTAACTTTCTTTCCTCGAAGCATCAAACAACAGAGCCAAGAGAGACACAAAGACAAACGCCGAGAAAATCAAGTGAGAAAATGCTCTTTTAATCTTGAACATGGAAAATTTTACTCTGCCGCCTGAAACAGCCTCCAAGCCCGTGATAGAAAAAAAAATACTTTCAAAACTTGCAGTGCCACACAAATATCACAAATAAACCCCATTTGTCGTTCGATCTGTATATAAACACGCGTCCACACACAAAAAACTGCCCCAATGCAGACCAGCCAGACGTACAGCAAGCTGATGAACATCGCCAAAGATCTGCGCAAGCTCTCCGAAGCGAAATCCGAAAAGCTCCTTGACGATTGGCGCCAGAAGAAGTTCGGGACCAACGAAGAGGAACGCATCGCATACAACAACGTGCTGTGCTTCGATTCGTCCCATGGCGATGTCACCGTGCGCTACCATCACATGGCGCTCAATTCCAAAAAGACCCGATACAACATGGTGATGCTCACCATGGACGATGAGGAGCACCTGATCGTGTTCGGAAACGGTCTCTTTCGGCCGCGCAACTTTCGTTTCGAACTCGAGGAGCGAAAGATCCCTGCTGACGCAAAAGTCGAGGACGTCTACGACACCCTTGTTCAGATCTTCGAGATGCACTATGTTGATTTGACCGAAGAGTTCGCCCGCTTCGAGGGGCGTGTCGAGCACGCGTCCAAGAAGAGAAAGTTGGCCAAGTGAGCTGCAGTTACGTTTGACAAAAAAAATAAAGTTTTTTTTCTTGAAAATTGTCAAACTTTTTCTTTTACATCAGCCATCGTGACAGGTCACGATTTTAACACAAATCGATTCAATTTTTTTTACACAAATCCATCCGAATTTAAAATATACCACACAAATCCATCCGAATTTTGCATTCAATTCCAATCAAGTCAAAGCCATAAACCCCCAATGTCCGAATACATCGAATTCTACCGCGGCGAGCGCACGACACCGCTCGGCAACTTCGACATACACGCAGTGCTCGACTTCGACGACAAAATCCTCGAGAAAGAGCACGGCTTCGTGCAGTTCGCGTTCCCCAACCCGCTCCTGTCGAAAGCGCAGCCCGACGCTGCCAGCGAGCCATTCACGTCCGAAGCCGCCCAGGAGATGCTGCAGGACGCCGTCGTCGTGGCGCGCGCAAAGCAGATGGTGTCCAAAATGCTCAAGTTCTGGGGAATAGACGGAGAGACCGTCAGCATCACCAACCAGCCGCGATTCAACGCAAAGCTGCGCCGCGCAAATCACAACCAGCTGCGCATGACCCGCGTGCTCATATTTCTCAAGTGCATGGGCTGGACGGAGCTCATGAATGGCCTGAGGGGTCTCCTGGTTGCGAATGTGCCGCATGGAATGCGGGCCATGAGATTTTGGAATAAAGTCTGAGGTTTGAAAAAGTGAAACATAACACTAAAAAAGACAAAAAATTAGCCCCTCTCAGCAGATAAAATCGTCGGATTTCTTTTGAATCTCAGCGTTCCTCTATTCTGCCTCAATTTGAATATACAGCCTCAAAAATAAACCCTCAATCATTTGTATCCATTACCATGGATTTTCAGCTCAAGATTGAAGTACTGCTTCACTACGTGCGCCCATCGCCATTCACCCTTGTCGATAAATTGATTCTCCACACACTGCTCGCGCGCGTTTGCGACGCGACGGATCTCACAGACCCGATTCAGTGGTTTCACGTCCTGCGTTCGCTGCTCACAACGTACGCTGTGCTGTGCGCGCTCTCAATAATCAACGGCGGAGCGCGAAAGTTCATTGCTGCGATCGCCAAAGGCATGAGGCGGTGGTTTTCTATGAGACGACCGCTGCACATCGCCGCAGGAGAGCGCGAGGAGTGCATGAATCAGCTCATGCTTTTCATGGCCAGCGAACTGAGGCAGGCTGGCGCTCAGGGAAATCGAAACATGCTGGTGTTGATCGAGGTGCTGAGCTCTATCATCGTGCGACAAGGCAGAGCAGCTGTCTTTCATGTCGACAGCACGCAAGCTGATAACTGGCTAAATTAAACCCACCCTTGCAGCTCCGAAAAAGACTCAAACTTAGCCCCTATACATAGCATCTCACATAGACAACCCACACATGCAACAAAGCAGCCTGACCCCGTTTTGGAATGAAATCGACCGATGCATTTCCCTCATAGACCGATACCATGACTTCGAAATCATCCGATCGCACCAACAGGGCTGTGTATGGCAAGGGCAGTCAGAAATGTGCGTCTACCGAATGAAGCACACCAGAATCCAGATCATAGCGCACATCGACGGCCTTCTGCACTCAAAGTTTGTGATTGTCAACTGCCTGCCGCCAGGATCGTCTCCGACCAAAGGAGAGCTCAATCGCGCTGAATTTCTCGTCGAAGGCAGCATAGACGGCGATAAATTCGCCTTTTCACACGAGTCCATATCTGCCCAACTGGTGCTCATACTCAAGATACTGCTGTGCACAGAGGCGGTAATGAGGCTCTGCATCGACAGAAACCTGTCAACCACTTCTATACCACCAACGCCCTCCAAACAGCTGCTTTCTTCAACCATATACAAGCAGGACAGCAACTTCTCCTCCAAGCTGAGATTCGATCACACTGCGCACGAGGCAGAGGGGCTGCTGGTCTCTGTGCACTTTTTCGAGTCGTATCTCTTTTCTGCGACGGCCGATCCGCCAGCAGACATACAGCCCATTCACTTTTCGAACACGTCCGATTTCATCCGATTTCTAGAGTACGAGCTGGACAACCCGCGCTTTGATTTTTTCGGAGCCATAGGCAGTTGGTTCACAGCATGAGAGAATAAATTTGATTCACAGCAAACCTAGGACGAGCTGGGCCTCTGCTAACCGAAATCCATGCAATCAAATCAACGAATCCGTATTTAAGCCCGTTATTTCCACACACCGCTGGACGCAAATGGCCCGCACCAAGCAAGCCTACCGCGAGGACCAGCACGCCGCGATGGTCGCCCGCCCGATGAACGCGCGCCAGCGCAAGCAGGCAGAGTTCGACGAGCGCGTGCGCGCCAGGGTCGGCGCCGATGCGTACGCCCAGTTCCGCACATGGATGGTGCGCTGCAAGGACTGGGACACAGCGTACTCCGCGGTCGAAGAGGTCCACTCGCTGATCGGGCAGCACGCGGATCTGTGGGAAGGGTTTTTGGCCCTCATGCCCAAAAAGAAGATTGAAGACTGGGACAAGGCCAAAGACATCCTCCGCGCCGCGCCAGACCGCCGCAACGTCGAGCAGCTCATGGAGAGGATCAAGCGCCGCGGCGGCTTCAACGAAAGCATGGAAGAGCTGTGGGGCCTGGTCAGCGGGGCGTGGGACGCGGTTCGCGTGTTTGCGCCGTCCCAGACCAAGAAGTGGGACGAGCTGAAGCAGAAGCTCGACTCCATCGTCGACTCCGCCGAGTTCCGCAAGCTGGTGTACAAGCTCAAGGCCGGCGAGGGCGTGTCCTACGAGCGCGTGGACGACGCGTACCGCGTCTTTGGCAAGGATGACCAAGCAGCATGGGCGCGCTTCGCCGAATACATGCCGGACGCGGTCCGCCAGTGGGACGGCATGAAGGAAATGCTCCTGGCCGCCGCAGAGCGACTCGGCGACAAGTATCCCAGATTTCTCCGCTGCCTTCAGAACTTCACTGGAGCCACACATCGGAAGTCGCACCTCAGGGAGATGCACAGCAGGATCGGCTCGTTTCCCGACGCCTGGGATGCATTCGTCGCGTATTTTCCCGACGAAACCCGCCGCTTCCGCGAGCACCTCGCGCGCCCGGCGCCGTCGATGTTCTCGGAGGACATGCTGCGCATCGTGCTCTCGAACCTCCCGCTCCCGTCGACGGGGCGCCTCTCGCGCTGCTGCGCGTGGCTCAACCTCCGCATCTCGCGCAGGGACATGCGAAATGCCCGCGATCGCGCAGTCCGTGTTCACGGCATCTACGAGCTGATCCGCGAACCGAGGCCCCGCTTCATCGTCCGCAGCACCAACCAGGAGACCATCCGCGTCGAGCCCATCCAGCGCGGCCAGCAGCAGGTTCGCATCGACGGAGCGCTCTGGAGGGCCGTGTCCGACCGCCTCACCATTGGCGATAATCTTTTCGACGTGTTCACTGGAGCCGCAGCGAATGTCAAGATCTGGTTTCGCTTCGAGGGGGCGGATGTCCGCCTGTACGTCGACAACGGTGTTGTGATTGTCTCCGCGCTTCTCAGCCTCGCTGATTGACGCGCGGCAGTGTAGAGGGCCAGTACCCCCACGCCTTTTGACTAGTGAACTATCAACGCAAAAGTCAGTATTAAAGCGCCGCACCTGTGTGACGCTCAGTATGCTGCTAAAAATACCAAGTGCCATGCTGCATTCAACAGAACAGCAGCCAAACAGCATGAATACGGCATCACGTCCTCCAAGCAGTACACCATTATTGCAAGCTTCCAGCAACACGGAATGCTGCATTACGTGCACCGAGGGTTGTAGTAGTTTGGCTGCATGCTGTACCGAATTTTGTGCTTGTATGTCGACGTGCTAAGCATGCAAATTTCACCTCATCCGCCTGTGCATCGACAACGCCGTAGTTGTTGTCTCCGCGCTTTTCAGCCTGAGGCGCATTGAAAGCGTGCGCGTGACAGAAAATAAACTATGAGCCAATAGTGCACCCGAGGCGCTATTTAGGGCAGGCAAAGCATCGCGTCCGATGCACAGGCAAATCAAAGAAATTCACGGATACGATCAGCCGATAATGTTCTTCAGGGAGCACCCGGACATAGCATACGAGATCGCCATGCGAACGGAAGAGAGGCTAACCAGGGCTTACACCACCCTCCGCCAACGAATGCACGATATGACAAGATATACAGAAGGCATGGTGAAAAAACACAGATCCGCGATCGAAGACAAAATCAGTCTCATCGAAGAAAAATCCACAGCAATCCAACGCCTCGAAAACGAGCGCGACACACTGACCGCCAATCATAACCGATTGCTCCAAGCCAAGGACCAATACATGGAGCTTTTTCAAGAGAAGCACAACGCGGAGAGTCGCGAGCTGAAATCCGCGCTGGCGAGAGCCAACAACGAGATACTCAAGCTGGCCCAGAGCCTGAGCGTCCGCGGAATGCTCGAGAGGATCGAATGCCAGCTCAGCGACAAACGTCGAAGCTCGCGCGCGTCGCGCCAGGAAGTATGGGCTGAGATTCTCGACGAGAACGAAGACATCAGACGAGCCGTCACATGCACAGGGGGGAGAAACTCGTCGTCCAAAATAAAGATGGCGATCGAACTCATCCTAGAAATCTACAAGCGGGCGTCGGACAAACTCCACCACGCAGGCCACGACGAGATTCCCGTACGCACAAGCATGTATCGTGCTCAAGAGCTCAACGTCCTGCGGAATCTGTGCACAGCAGCCCATTACATAATGAAAGAGGTGCAGTGAAAGACTGTAAGTGCAGCTTATGGCTACTGCATTGATTCGAAGCCAAAAAACGCAACGGTTCGATCACCAAGAACTGAAAAAGAGACTATAAAAGAGACACGTTGGCAAGTGAAAAAATCATGTGGCTCTACCTTCTTGGCATCATAATTGGCCTTGTGCTGGCCAGGCTGATACTCGCTGCAGTGGTGAGGATGGTTGCTCATGCCGTAGTCTACGCCAGGATCCGTGCCATTCTCGCACGGGAGAGGGATGACTTGGAAGGACGCACGCCTGTCATCCCAGACAGCCCTGTGCCTGTTCCTGCTGGCGATCATCGCTGCCGAACACCGTTCTTGGATGTATGAAGTTATGATACGGAAAACCGCGCGCTTCCGTCTTGAAATATAGTATAGTGTCGAAATTCCCCAGTCCTCTTTGTGCTTGCTCTGTCGGTTTCACCATATAACACTCAAACAAATTTGAACTGGTTTGCGGGTAAAAAAAATTATGCAACGGCCAATGTAACGGTAATAATAATTTTAAAATCATACAACACGAATGCTTCCATTCAAGCATGCATCCACAATATCTCCGTTCCGTGCCCTTGGTCTCTCTGACTTTGCAAGCGAAGCAGATGTCATAAGAGAACACAAAAAACTCGTCCAGATCTGTCAATACGATGGACGCCCAGACTCCGATCCCGTAGAGATCGCCAAGATGCTAACAAAGGCCAAGGACGAAGCCGTCGCCATTTGCCAAAAGAAGCAGCAGGAAAAGGAGAAAGCACACGCGGAATTTCAACAAGGATTGACCGAATGGGAAAAGCACCAGAAGGAAATCGTCGAACATGTTGAAGAGCTCAGGCCGTTTACAGAGCCTGAACTGACCTCGAAATTCATATCGCACGACTACCTCTGCAAACGCTTGAGGGCAATGGCCAATGAATTACTGAAGAATTCCAAGAACTATATGAGGTACGACGACTCATACATCAGCGGCTACTACAATTTCGTGAAACACCTCAAACAGGCTGTTCGAGACAGAGAGGCCGAAGTGAGCAAGTTGAAAGAAGAGCTCGAACGCTGCCGGAACGAAACCGCTGGAGATCTCGAGAGGGGCTGTGCTGTTGCAGACGAGCTTGCTCAGGGCGACGATGTTTCGAAAGCCGACCAGCTTACTCGGGACGACGCTGGTTCTAAAGTCGACCAACTTATTCAGGAGAGGGATGCTGCGCTCTCAAAAGTCAACGAGCTTACTCAGGAAAGAGACAATGCCATTTCAAAAGTCAACGAGCTTACTCAGGAGAGAGACAATGCCCTTTCGAAAGTCAACGAGCTTACTCGGGATATGGACAGCGCTTCATCGAACATCGAGGAACTCGCTCGCGAGAAAGAGCACGCCATGCGCGAGAAAACGGATGCTTTATTGAGAGTCAGCGAGTTGACCGCCGAGAGGGATACCGCTCTTTCCAAAATTATCGAGCTCACAGCAGACAAGGATGCAAAGGTCAGTGAGCTCACCGCCGAGAGGGATAATGCTCGTTCCATCATCAACGAGCCCAGAATTGAGAAGGACAGCAGGTCAACAGACAGAGACGAAGGCATGCCGATTCCCAGTGCCAAAAGACAAAGGCACGCACGGGTGCTTTCAAATCCGGAGGAAAACGAAACCTTCAAGAAAACAGTGAGCGACTTCATAGAAGCTAAAATCAAATTTTCACAACCCAAAGGCTCCTTCCTTACTCCTGGACAGATCATAGAGGAGTTCAAAACGAATGGTTTCTGCGTTCCAAGTGACACCCTTTTCTTCAAAGAAGTACGAAACCAACTGGAACTTAACCATGTCACATACAAAAACACCAATGGAAACAGAAAATACGAAGGAATATCCTTCAATGACTAAACAAATGCAACCTACGAATGTAAACCAATACAGACAATTAAAAAAAAAGAAGAAGAGTTACGGCAAATAGGAAAATTAAAACACAGCCTGCAAACCAAACAACAAATAATGATAGCACAATGTGCCTATCTTCTCGACCCATGCAAGATGCGTTCTATTCATAAAACCACAACATTCCTGGCGTCTGCTGTCCTGTGTGCTTTTCTTACATTCGATCTCTATCACCTGGAGCTCCTGGAAGGACACCCTGACAAAGCAGCACTTCGTCAAATCACAGCCAAAGAAACAGTCATACTCGTGGGTTCCCTCGCCTGTCTTCCGTCCAAGATACCACAATGCGTCCACACAGCGGATTCGATTCAGGCACAGTTGCATCATGTTTTTGTCTACCTGCCAAAGCAGTTTGGGGCTCTGAGAACAGTAGACACTTCCATCTTCCAGAGCTTGAAACACCCAAACAGAACCATAACGCTGGGCCCTGATATTGGATCTGTCGGTAAATACGTCGGAAGCTTACCGACAATTCGAACCATGACAAACCACAATGAAAACGTCTGGATTTTCACCGGGGACGATGATCATTCCTACCATCCGCATCTTATTGCTTCCATGACAAAGGGAAAAAATCTTACCATGCAAAGCTGCTTTCAAAACATGCTCCACAGCATCAAGCAAAGTTCCAATGGCGGCATGTTGCACAGCCCAGTCGGAAATCTGATGCATATACGGCTCATGGACGATCTGCTAAAATACCCTATCCTGTCTCAAGCCACACAATTAGGGGATCAATGGATGTCTTCGTATCTGCACAAGAAAAATGTACACATCATGGCAAGCGGGGTCGAGAAATTGGACAGCGTATCATCACACATCGAAAGCAAACGCCCTGAACCCCCTACCAGGACAATCCAAGAATTCGAAAAGTTCTATGGAGTCCGATTCAACAGCAGCCGGATTTCAGACGCCGACCTAGGGAACTGGCGAATCCCCTCAAAGCCTCCCGAATGGCATTGCAGTCTGGACGAGGATTGGCACGTCAGAAGCTGCAGGGCGTCACACGTCTGCCTGCCGTCCCAGCAATCATCCATCTTCTCGCTCTACCAACAGACTTATACCATCATGGACACAAACGCCCTCCTCCCAGCCCACAGCCCCCCTTTATCAGCCGGACTAGGACGATGCGACCACTCAGACAGCAGGCACAGCCTCGCCATAAGCTTAAACCAAGGAGCAACTCTGCCTCACGACGCGCGCTGGATACCAGGCGTGTCCATTTTTCTCCGTCGATATTGCCCCGGAAATTTCGGTCATTTCCTGTTGGACGCCATCCTTCCTGCATTTGTGAGCTATTACACAATGTACCCACAGGCCAGCAACCCCGGGATCTTAGTGGACGATCTATGCTCATCTGGAGCATCACTCTTTGAGTACAACGAGCAAAACTGCGAGCACATGAGCAGACGGCTTCTCCCGCTGCTTTCGGATAATGTCCACTTTGCCCGTGACTTATCTGCTTCCACGACCTCGTGCTTCGAGGAAATAGTCTCATCCAACTGTCGCTACGGGCTCTTCTCCATCCACGGAGGGATAGGAACGATCCCAGCATTCATGTTCAGAAAATTTCGGTCGCATGTCTGGCGAAGAGCAGCTGCGAAACCAAGGAGCGGCGGGCTTCCAACAGCATTAATTACATTCAAAAAACCAGGACAAAGGCGCAGAAGCGTCAACATGCCAGAGGTCTCCAGATGGCTCAAGGATCACCTGCACTCGAAGGCAGAGGTCCGCCTCGAAGACCTAGGCGACATGCCGCTGCGAGAGTCCGTCGCACTGATGTCCAACCTCTTCCTGTTCATCACCCCAGCTGGCGGAATCTCCATATCATCCGTTTTCCTGCCTCCCGGCTCCACTACCATTTTAGGCACCCTGTGCTCCACGTGCGAGGTTACACAGTGCGGGAACCATGAGTTTGATAAGCTGTACCGGCATTTTCACAAAATCAACGTGAAAGCCCACCTCTACCCCATTCGCCAGCAGGATCTAGTTTTGCCTGGCAGGGTACAAGGCTGTGACTACAGAATGGGAAACCGGCTGTGGCTCCTCTTCAGATCGGACATTGCGTACGAGAGGTTTGTGTCCTCTCACTGAAGTCACGTTCCATATGCATTACGTGATTGAAACATAAAATGATAATGTGTTCCTTTGCTAAGAAGAACAGCTACCACCACAAGCAAATGAAGGGCAGTTGGACCAAGCGCTGCACGCTTTGCTGCATGACGATGGCTTCATGCACCGTTTGCATCCTTCTACTATACCGCACAAAGGACCCAGTACGGCCCTGCCCCACATCGGCGAAAGAATGCGAAAAACAGTTCAGCGCTTCAAGCGTTGAATGCAGACCAGCCAAAGGACCCATATCCAAGTATCGTTTCACACACTCGTGCCTGTACAAAAATCTGTATTTCATCCGCGGCGCCCCGACGCTCTATTTCACCACAGTGCAGCAAGACGAGAGCTTTTTTGAGACCATGAAAAACAGGGACGATTTTGCCGAGCGTTTCCGCCCAACGACGGCGGTATTTTCCTCTGCAAGCGAGGTATGCAGGTCGCACTGCATTCGATTCCACAACGACCTCAGCGTACTTGGCGATTTCTGGTTCGGAAATATCGGCCACGCGCTATTTGATTCGTTTTACTCAGTATTCGTGGGCGTGCTGGAACACAGGCATACAAGCCCGTTCAGGATGATCAACACACAAGATCCAAACGGAGGCACTGCCTTTATCGAGAGCATCATCCAGCGTGCGGCGCCGCTGGGGATGGTCTACGCCAGAGATTTCTTCTCCTCTGACGCCGGGTTCGACACATATGCCCTGCAAGAGGCCCTTGTCCCGAACTTTGCGCGCTGCATTTCCTGCATTACAGACCACTTCTACTACTGAATTGACATGGGATACGAGCTGGATGCATTTCGGCAGCTCCGCGAGCACATGCTAGTTAGGTTCCAGCTCCCTCCTTCCACGCGTGGAACAAGTTCCGTCTTGCGTGCCATCACGATATCCAACAAGCGTTTCACGCACGACGACCGTCTCGCACTAACAAGGGCGCTGGCCGACGCACAAGGCATAACAGGCAAGTGGGTGGACTGGGCGACCATGGATTTTCGAACCCAGCTGCTCACGCTCTCTGAGACACACATCCATATCAGTGGCCCGGGCACTGCGCTAGTAAATCAGCCGTTCCTTCCTGACGGGTCTGTGCACATCAACCTCGGCGCGTGCAGCGTGTTTCCGTTTCAGGTGGTCAATGGTGATTTCCCCAATGTGTTGCCGCTGATTCCCTTTTTTATTCTAGACCAACGTCGAGAGCCTAATTTACAGGCTATTCGACCCCACATTCTCCGATCCCATCCCTGGCTACATGGAGCAATCGATAGTCGCTTCCACGCCCTATCACAGAGCGCTGTACTATCCCACTGACGAAATCTGCAGCGGACTCAAGCGCGCACGGCTGGTGGCGCTCATAAACGAGGCAAGGTGACGCAGCGTCTGATTAATTCGCTCGTCCATTTGCCAACTCTGGGTTCCCGCAGTGAGCTGTACCTCAGCATGTTTCCCATCCCCGTACCACGCGGAGCGAATCTGGCCTGGGACGGCCGCGTAGTCCAGGAGCTGCTGCGCCGGGATCCGCTCTTTCGCGAGTACATTTCAGATCCTGTCACACACAAGGCGTGCGCCACCGGAACCTACTTCTGGCCCGAAATTATCGTCCGCGAGAAGGGTGAGAGTTTGCTGCGTATTCCAAAAAATACAGTCTAATCACAGAGACGCAGGCGGCTGGAGCAACGGAGAGTGTCTGCTGAATCGCACCCTTCTGGCCGAGATCCTCAAGAACATGTAACTGAGAACTATAAGCTACAGCGGGCCATCATGACAGTCGATCAATGGCCTGCCCTGACGGACAGCAGGGAATACTTGGGCCTGATAAACTAGTCGCAATGACAGCACGTGTGAGCATGGCATTCTTAATATAAAAAAACCGCACCAGCAACAACCCCCCCCAGGGAGTATATATTTGCACATAT
>Ga0214252_1000667_pt1 | contig 12140 bp, 10 predicted proteins | sample TroBogypolimnion_47_FD_153090 | JGI IMG/M metagenome (GOLD analysis project Ga0214252, IMG submission 153090) | Freshwater microbial communities from Trout Bog Lake, WI - 13JUL2009 hypolimnion | ecosystem: Environmental > Aquatic > Freshwater > Lake > Hypolimnion/Profundal zone | place: Trout...
CAAAACACCATCTAAAAATTTCTGCCAACTTTCTTTTGAGTCATGAATAGCAACTACTGACCAGCCACCAGCTGAGGGGCCAGCTGCATGATATAGCTGACCTGCTGGAAGACTTGCTCCCCCATGAGGATGAGCTACTGCAATTTCAGCATCATATTGAGCTTTAGTGCCATTTGGATAAAAGTGAATAATTCCATAAGCCATTTTTTATTCTCTTTCGGAGTGAAGTGTAGAAACTTTGAAATCTGGGGCGGTAGGTTTGGCAGAATGCCAAGTCAGCTCGAAGAAATGCTGATTCATTCTACATAGTGCTTGGCATATAACAAGTAGTTCTTCTGCAGATGGCCAAAATGATCAATTAAGGCTCTTAAATAAGGTGTATTTGGCTAGATCTCATCTGCCAGTCAGGCCTTTGGCCTGCCCAGCACGATTCGAACGTGCGACCTACGCCTTAGAAGGGCGCAAGCTTATTTCTTACAAGCGTCTCTTTATGGCCGAAAGCAGCCCCTCAGACCATAATTTATTGGTATTGCCAATCGGCAAACTGTGTAGTGCCGCCTACACAGTTTTTTAATCTCACAAGTGTTACTTAAAGTAACGCTCAAATGACTAAACCTCACCATTTGCTTCCCCACTCTACCTTTTATTAGTTTTAGGGTATGTTTAGGTTCTCAGGTTATGAGAGCAGACACCCAAGATAGACCCCCATAAACTGGAGCTCTGCAGGCGGTCAATAGCGGCGTGCAAGCAAATGTGTAAGCAAAAAGAGTGTTGCTCATGAAACAACGACCTCTAATCTATTACACAGCCAGCCAGAAGGCTTTTATTAACATTTTGGCAATCATGCAACTATTTCGACTAGCTTAAATTATCGTTCTTCTGCACCTTGAAAAAGGCTAAGCAGATCACAAAGAGCATTGTAAAAATAGATACGAGTCCGAGAGTTTCATAGAGCGCCTTTAAAGGCCAAACTTGAGAGCTTGCATCCGTCACTCTGCCAGTAGGTGCAAAAGCAGCTCCCGTAATTGCGCCATAGTGGGCAGCTGGAAGCTACCACCATGATTTAGAGTTGTCAGAGGCAACATTCTCCGTCTGTTTTGCGCGCATCAAATAGATCGCCCAGAATTGGAAGACGGTATATACGCAGAGAAACCATCCTAGAAAGTTCGAAAATGGGACCCCGAAGTAGCTACCTCCATCGTGCCAAATCCATTGATGCATCACAGTCGATAATAAGGGATCAATGCTCATATCCCACATCACCATAATAAAAGCAGCAATAACGGGGATGGCAAATAAGGAAGGTGAATCAATTTGACGATCCAGTTTATCTAAAAGTACATGAGCCAAAACCCAATTCCGATGTATACACATAGTTCCCAAAAGGGAAACCTGTTGCGATACTCATTGACTCATAGCACCAGCTGACAACGCAGGTAATGGTAAACACCATACCAAGCTTGCGCCAACCTAACCTCTGGGATCCATAGATTAACGCAAATAGCAGTCGAGCAAGCATGCCAAAAATACCTAGGTCACTAGAAAAACCAGCTGCAGAGGGCATTGCACCAATGAGAGAAAGGGCAACAGAAAGAGCAACCAGCAGCCAGAGAATTAATTCATTTTTTTATTGGGCACAGCGACTCCATATAAAAGATAATTGAGATGTGCCTTACTTAGCCCTAATTTATAGGGATAAGTTTTATATTAAAACTGCAGACTGCTCAGCAAACTAGATCAGACTTTCGCTGGAAAGAAGAACTTGAAGATCTTTTGGGCGAGTACTTTAATTTGAAGTTGTGTTGATTCCCCTTTTTCGCCATTCGCTAATGCCTGAGCATTTTGCGCTTGTCGATCAGTGAGAACCTGAGAGATTTGATCTATAAGCTTGGGAGATTTTTCCAAGAAAGGCTCTAGATCTGCTTTGCTGATCTCTAGTAATAAACCACTAGATTTAGCAAATACATGCGCTGATCTAGGTTCACCTGTCAATAAAGACATCTCTCCTACGCAGTCCCCCGGCCAAAGGTTGGCTACCACCAAATCTTCAGCATCCTTACGAGGTATGCGAACCTCTAAATGACCTTCCAAGATGAAGAACATACTTTGAGCCTGATCACCGTACTTAATAATATGAGCGCCATCCTCAATATGCACTGGCTTTACTGAGTCAGATAGGCTTTCGATATCTTGAGGGCTTAGGACAGCCAAAATACTGGAGCGATAAATGTCTGCCAAACGCCTACGAACATCCTGATGCTTATCAGCGCCCGGAATGATCTCCATATCTGAGTTAAAGCTAATCTTTGAGACTCTAAAAATATGGATTAAGGCCGACAACACGGAATTGGTGGAACTCAGCACGGATAAACTTGGCTCGCACTCACAAGAAATACCGTAGACAATCACTCCTGACCTCAATTCTTGCACATGGCAAACATAACCGGAATAAAAATGGTTGTTCTTAGCAACTAAATAGCGCATGGCCATTTCCATCAAAGCCAAGACTTGGGAAGAATCATTTGAAGTAGTCAGCTCAAAGGTATAACGACGGCGTATACCCCTTTTCGTGGGCTGCTTATTAATATTAATGTACTTCCATCCCAGAAACTGCCTGGTCGGAATACGAATCAAATAGGCATATTTATCTTCGATGGTAATAAAGCGATGATCTATTTGAGTTACTTTGTATAAATCTTTTTCGCCATCGACCTGAATATAGTCATTAATACTTACTAACTGATCTGTCTGAATTTGAATACTGGCAGACGTATCGGCAATCCACTCCTTGAAAGTGTAAGCAGCGCCTAATCCCATTGCACCTATAGTCGCAATAATGCGAGTGAGATTGTGATCATATAAAAGAATAAAGCCTAATAAACCAATGACGCCATAGACTGCAAAAGAAGTTGCCATGACAGCAATAGCAGGAACTTGCGTTGCCTTAAACCGGCTATTCGATATTGTTATGAAAAACCGAATGGTCATGTCAATCGTCAGAGCAAAGAGTGCAAATTGAATAATGGCCAAGATTGCGGCCTGATTAATCTCTGGATTATTAGATAGATCCACTACAGTCCAACCAAAATTACTGCCGAGTTTTGAGTCAAGCCAGATGGCGTAGAAAATATTGGAAAGAACCAGAAGCGCCCACAAAGGCTTAGGCAAGGAAAATATTTTGTGATGTTTCATATCAGTAGCAATTCAATCAACAAATGAAGTTTAATTTCTATTTACGGCCGTTTAAAAAATAGGTCATGATTTTTCCGAGGCCTTTGCACTCGATGAGCTCACGCTCTTCAATATTAAAAGAGGATTTCAGTAGCTCTTGGGTCGACGAAGAAATTTGTATGCGCCCATGCAAGGAGGTAGACTCCATCCGACTAGCAGTATTGACCGTATTTCCCCATAAATCATAAGAAAATTTGGTAAATCCGATAACTCCCGCCACTACTGGACCCGAATTAATGCCAATGCGCATCCCTAAATTCATCCCATGGGCTGTATTGAATTCCTGTAGATCAATGAACATACCCAATGCCATATCAGCCACGATATCAGCATGATCCGCCCGCGGGATGGGCAGACCGCCGACAGCCATATAAGCATCGCCAATCGTTTTAATTTTTTCCAAGCCCAAATCCTCAGCACGCTGATCGAACTTGGTGAAAAGAGAGTTCAGCAGTGTTACCAGCTCTCCAGCCGTCTTTTCTGAAGACATCTTAGTAAAGCCCACTAAGTCACTAAATAAAACAGTTGATTCAGGATAGTTGCCTGCAATATTCTTCTCACCCTTTTTAAGACGGTCGGCAATAGGCTTAGGAAGGATATTGAGCATTAACTTTTCCGTTTTCATCTGCTCAATATGTAAAAGCTCTTTTTCATGCTGAAGTTCGCTAATCCGCTCGCGATCAACATCACGCAAACGCTTCTTTTCCAATGATGAGTACACCCGAGCTTTTAATAGCACGGGGTCAAATGGTTTAGGCAGATAATCCTCCGCCCCAATTTGAATGCATTCCACAGTTTTGGCAAAGTCCTCTGCCCCAGAGATCACAATGATTGGTAAATACGAAAGCGCTGAATCAGCTTTAATGATCTTCAATACATCTAAGCCATCTAACTCTGGCATCTCCATATCCAATAGCATCAGATCGAAAGATTGCAGTTTCAGTAACTCCACTGCTTCTAAGCCATTTTTTGCCTCATCAATGCGCGTAATGCCTGCCTGATTTAACTCTCTAATTAAAAACTTGCGTAGTGTGCGACTATCGTCTACGACCAGTACTCGCATTCCTTGGAGCTCCTCGATTAGGGACGCTTGCGCGTCAGTTTGAGGCAATTTTGAAATTGGGTCTTGAGTCATAGGCCATTCTTTGTAAAGAAACTAAATTTGCCGTGGCGATGATGCGTAAAAGAGGAGTCTCCAATCAAAGACTCTGCCGCCCCTAAAATGAGAAAACTCTCGTTGTCTGATAATTTTGCACGGATTTTTTTTAACACACTACTTTTAGTATCTGCGAGGAAATAAATCAATACATTGCGAATGAGGATGAGATCAAAATTACGGATCGCATACAAATCTCCGATGAGATTGATATTAAAAAAATGAATTATGTTTTTAAGGCTTTGATCGGCTACGTACTGACCGCCCTCATTCAGATGAAAATATTTCTCAATTAAATGTGGCGCAAGCCCCCGATGAATTTCGACCGCGTTGTATTCACCGGCTTTAGCCTTAGTAATCATATTTTTACAAACGTCACTAGCCTGAATTTGTACATTCCAATCATGCAATTGCGGGAAATGCTCCTTAAGAAGAATAGCTAAACTGTATGCCTCTTGACCAGAAGAGACTGCCGTGCACCAGATATTGAGGGTTTTCTGTAGTTTATTTTTTTGAATAAGCTTTGGTATTACCAACTCCCTTAAGCCAATGAAGAAATGTTCATCACGAAAAAACATGGTTTCATTTGTCAACAATGCCTCAAATACCTCCCAATGCAATGGCCCAATAGCCGTGACATTGAGATACTCGATTAACTTTGCATAGCTTTCATACCCCTTAGCCTTAGATATGGGCGAAAGTCTTGAATCAAGTAAGTACTCCTTATTCTCCTCGAGCGCCAAACCAACGGCATCACGTACTATTTTAGTAAAGACTAAAAAGGCATCTTTTCCAACTAGCGGTAGATTGACTAGGTCTTGCAAGTCAGTCTTTCGATTTCTGCTGCTAGGGCATTAAGTGGCACGACAGCATGCGCCAAATTGGCTTTAGTAACCGCGCCCGGCATTCCCCAAACCACGCTACTTTCTTCATCCTGAGTAATGATGGTGCCACCCGCTTGATGAATTTCTTGGGCACCTTTCAGCCCATCACTCCCCATTCCCGTAAGAACTAGAGCCAAAAGACTAGAGCCATAGACTTTGGCAGCACTTCTAAATAGGACATCTACAGCAGGTCGACAAGAATTTTCAAGGGGTCCGTCATGCAGATGCATGACCACTTGAGGACCCTCCTTTAAGAGTTCCATATGCATTCCCCCAGGGGCTAAATAGACCCTACCCGCCATAGCAGTCTGCCCTTCGTAAGGCTCCTCTACCAACATACAACCTATTTCTGTTAAACGCGCTGCCAAAAACTCCGTGAACTTTGGTGGCATATGTTGAACTATAAATATCGGTACTGACAGCGGCCTCTCCCATTCTGCAAAGAGCTGCATTAAAGCGGCTGGCCCACCGGTGGAAACACCAATACAGAGTGCCTCTACTTTATCAGTAGTGCCAGAATGCAGATTAGTGACTAAAGTTGAACTTGCATTGACAGCGGGGGCTTTTACTGCGCCCTTGCCCTGTTTGCGTGTATGTAAATTTCGAATTTTAGGCAACAATTGCTCTTCAATAGCCTTAAATGCTTGGTCTAAATCTTGAGTATTGGTAGGTTTGGGAACGTAATCACTTGCTCCGCTCGTCAAGGCATCAATCGTGGTCGAAGCGCCCTTTTGGGTCAATGAGCTAAACACAATAATGGGGATCTGAGAATTAAATTGACGAACTGCTTTTAAGGTTTCAATTCCGTCCATGACTGGCATTTCAATGTCCAGTAGCACTAAATCAGGCGGAGTGCTCTTAATAAACTCAACCCCCAATAAGCCATTTGCAGCTGTACCCATAACCTCCATATCTTCCTGCTGAGAAATTGCTGTGGAAAGCAGTCTACGGATCACTGCTGAATCATCTACGATGAGAATTTTTATTTTGGGTGCGTCAAATGGCATATACGTGAAATTGTTGCTTTACTGAGAAAGTATCAAGAGGTCTGATGCTGAAGTGTTGCCCGGATTACTGTTGCCAATAAGGCCCTTAATGAATAAATAGGGATCTAACACAATGAGAAGCGTAGTGTTCAGTTTATGAGCGCCCAGCACCGCTTGACGAATATGCGCAGGAAAATTACTTGGCGGAGTCTCGAAGGTAGATTCATTTAAAGAGAGAATATCTCCGACCTGATCTACTAATAAGGAGATACGCGACGAATCCACATCTACAATAATACTCACTGGATTGGGTGTATTGAGTTCCGCATTAATGCCCAGAGTAGTAGCCATATCGAAGGCAACAATTAATTGACCTCGTAAATTTAAGATCCCTTTGATAGACTCAGGGGCGCCGGGCACATAGGTGCAATCGCAATTACGATTGATATCAACCACCATTTCAGCAGGGATACAGAATTGCTGGCTACCCACCTGAAAAGTAAGGTAATGGATTTCGGTCATTGCGAAGTTGCCTGCACGTCAATGACAAGCGGATAAATGGTCGTAGAATCATGGACATTATGCATTGCAACTACCTCCTCTAAATCCAGCACATTAATCACATCCTGTTGATGAATAACACAGCCATGAATGCCGCGCTGAGGGGAGCTTAACTCATGCATCTTCTGAGGAACCAAAATAATGTCATGCACTTGATTCACTATCAAGGCATAGGTTTTTTGATTCACAACACAAGTTAAAGCTGGAGTGACCTTGCTCTCGGTTTCTATTAGGGAGCAACCGCTGACATAATTTTGTAGCCTGACAACATGCATCAGTTCATCCTGGTAATAGATGACTTCTTTATTACCATTTTGCTGAATTTGTTCTGTGTTGAGCATCACAATGTGTTCAATTCGATCTAAGGACAAGGCAATCTGTTTTAGACCCTCTAGCTCGAACAAGAGCATAGACCACTCATCTTCGGGAAGATTAACTGCTAGTTCGGGTTGCTCTATCGGATTCGCCTGGATCTTACCAACTAAGCCAGATTCAATAGCAATACCATCGACATCCAGGATTAAAGAAACGCGACCAGAACCCAAAATAGTTGCCCCAGCATATCTGGTCAGCTTACTGAGTAAGGGCCCTAGGGGCTTTACAACGACATCTTGAATATTGAAGATTTCGTCCACAATGAGGCCAAAACGAACACCACTAGACTGCACCACTACCAGATTAACACTGGCAGCAGCGCTATTGCTTGTCTTTTGAATACTTAACTCTTGGTCGAGATAAAGAACTGGTATCAGACTTTCACGCAGTCGATAGACTGGTGTGCCATAAAAATCATCGAATGGATTTTCATTATTTGTAATTTTCAGCCGCACTAATTCCAGAATACGGTTTTGAGGGATGGCGTAGGTCTCTAATGCACACCCCACCATAAGTGCCGGCATAATCGCCAAGGTTAAGGGGATTTTTAGGCGAATCGTAGTGCCAATATCCTCCTCACTTAAGACTTCGATTGCACCACCAATATTGACAATATTATTTTTGACTACATCCATCCCCACCCCCCTGCCAGAAAGATTAGAAATGCTTTCTTTTGTGGAGAATCCTGGGAGAAAAATGAGTTCAATTAATTCTTTTTTGCTGAGGCCTTGAGCCAGTGCAGAAGTAATTAATCCTCTTTGAATAGCGCGCTGACGCACCCGCTCATAATTTACGCCTGCTCCGTCATCAATAATCTCGATTACTACCATACCATTTTGATGAAAGGCTTTAAGCTGAACATTGCCAGTCTCTGACTTTCCCTTTGCAATGCGCTCTGGTGGGGTCTCAATACTGTGATCAATACTATTACGTAATATATGCACTAAAGGGTCGCGAATAGAATCAAGAAGCGCTCTATCTAACTCGGTCTCAGCACCTATCTGAATAAAGTTGACCTGCTTTTTACACTCCTGGGCAAGATCGCGCACTAGGCGAGAGAATTTTGACCAAACTGTAGAGATCGGCTGCATTCTCATCTTCATCATGCGCTCTTGAAGCTCTAGTGTCAGCAAATCAATACTTCTCACTGTTTGTGAGAAATCTAGATCTTTAGAATTATTAGCAAATGGCAGTAGCCGATTACGTGCCAATACCATCTCACTAGTAAGATTCATCAAGCGATCTAATGTATCTAGATTAACCTTGACTGGAGCACTAACATCATAGGCTCTCTCTTGATTAGAGACTTCCGGCACAGAATCGGAGGCAGGGTTTTTTTGCACAGAAAAAGATTCAACTGGGATATCTTGGACAGGTGAAGCAATGGATACCGGCACCTCCTTAACTAACTCTTCCTTCTTGGAAGCCTCGCCAGAAGTCATCTGTGTTTTTGCAAAGGCTAGCAATTGATCAATAATTTTTTGATCTTCACCAACTGGCTCGAGCTTGGTTTTCTCAATGCCCCCAATGATGATTCTCAGGACATCCACTGTGTCGAGTAAGCAGTCAATTCTGGGGGGATCAAGAGTAATTTGCCCATCCCGAATCTTTCCCAGAAGAGATTCGCCGGCGTGAGTGATTTTCTCTAGCCGCTTAAAAGCAAAAAACCCACTACTGCCCTTGAGAGTATGCAAAGCTCTAAAGATATTCCCAATCAACTTATTATCAGCAGGAGTGCTTTCCAGTCGAATAAACTCGGTATCTAGCAGATCGAGGATTTCCCTTGCCTCCAGAATAAATTCCGTTAGAATTTCGTCATTATTTTGCATATCGGTCAATATTAATACACATTTAATGCTTCTCCCCGCCCTAAGGGATATAGAATTAGACACATTGCTAAGGAGGGGTAGGACATCCTTCAAATCCCACCTGATTTAGTTGCAACCAATAACATGAAATGAAGACCTAAATGCTGACATCGATACTGAGCAAGATTGAGAAAAAGACTGTTAAAACGAAGCTTTTCATTGGTTTTTCTATTATTTCTGGCTTCACATTAACGATTGGTGCCCTCTCCTTGTATGCCTATGAGGTTTTAGGAAAAGACACCCATTGGCTTTATTATCAAAGTACTCTTGGGGTCAGTAGTGCCCAAAGTCTTCGTGCTGATCTCTATAAATTCAAAATAGATACCGATCTTTTACTAGTCAATTCTGGCTCCAAAAACATTGATGAAAAAGCGGTAGCACGCATCGTGCAAGATAAAGCGAAAATCAAAGAAGAGTTAGCTACATTAGGTCGCACTGTCAGCAGACCAGTTGTTCGCGCAGCATTTGACGAGATTAGCCAAAATGTTGACCAATACTTTAGTCTCATCGATCAAAGCATTGCTGCCAGTAAGGCCTCCGGAACTGCTTTAGCAGGAAGCCCCCTTACTGGAGCTATTACAGCAACCCAAGAAAAAATTTATACCCCTCTCAATAAGCTTATTGAGCTCAAAATGGCAAGTGCCAATGCTAGATACAACGAAGCTGTGATGGTTAAAACAGAAGTTTCCTACATGACCATTGTGGCAATAATCCTCAGTTTGAGCCTTAGCGTATTTATTACGCTAGTAGTGCGAAAAACTATCATCAACCCCTTAACTGAGTCAAAAAATTCAATCAACCATTTAGCGCAATCAAAACTAAATCAACCGATTCCCAATCAGGATCATTCAGGTGTCGTTGGACAGATTAATCAATCCGTCATGGTCTTGCAAACAAATCTACGCAATGCAATTCAAGATATTAGTGATAATGCATTAGTCATTAGCAGCTCTTCTGAAGAGCTTGCTGCGGTCAGCGCGCAATTGAGTAGTAGCGCAGAAGAAACCTCGATTCAGGCTAACGAAGTGGCTAAGTCATCCAATCTCGTTAGCCATAACACCCAAACTGTTGCTGCCTCTACCGAGGAATTTGGCGCGAGCATTCGAGAAATTTCTATTAATGCAACCCAGGCCTCCAAGGTGGCACATCAGGCTGTACAGATTGCTGACAAGACTAATCAGCAAATGGAAAAGCTACGCAATAGTAGTGTTGAAATTGGTCAAATATTAAATGTGATCTCTGGTATTGCTGAGCAAACCAATCTTCTCGCGCTCAATGCAACAATTGAAGCAGCTCGCGCCGGCGAGCTAGGTAAAGGCTTTGCCGTGGTAGCAAATGAGGTAAAAGACCTTGCCCGATCTACCGCAAGTGCAACGAGTGAAATTGGTAAATCTATTTCGGTCATTCAGACAGATGCAAATAGTGCAATCCTATCCATTGTAGAAATTACTCAAATTATTAAGAATATTAGCGATATCTCTAATGTCATCGCGGCCGCAGTCGAAGAACAAGCAGTTACTGTTGGAGAAATCTCACGTAGCATCTCTGGTTCTGCAATTGAGTCAGCCACCATTACTGATACGGTGCATTCAGTCGCCCTGGCATCAAAGAATGTGACCGAGGGTTCATCTGAAATTCAAAAATCTTCTGCAGAACTTGCCAAGGTATCGGCAAGACTTAGGGATCTAGTTTCTCAGTTTGAGCTGTCTTAGTATTTGGGCGGCGCTGCGTTCTCTAAGCGCAGAATTTCAACAAAACGAATGGTCTCTAGACCAAGCTGTTTGGCTAGAGGGCTAATGAAGCGCAGCTGTCTTAAGAATGCTAGGCGCCCCTTAAGGCTAGTAACAAAGTCCGCTTTCTCCGGATTGGTATTGCGCCATTCCACTGCCAAGCGCTCAGCCAATGCAGCTCCCTTCATTGGTAAAACGCTTGCCATTAGGTCGGCCTCAATCATCAACATACTTAAACAGTTTTGATGACTGGGCAGGAATAAAGTCTGCCTTGAGCGATCTACGAGTTGGTCAAAATAAGCTGGATCGGTCGACAAAATGATCGGCTCCATTGCTGCAAGGACACTCTGGAGCAGTGGCACTGGGAGTGCGCTATTTCGTAAAGTGAATTTCAGCTTGGCAATCGAGGCTTTTTCAAGCTCAAATGGCTGCTGATTCACCGCTCCAGTATGAGAAAAATCATGTCCAATCGCGCATAATAAGAGCAAGCATGCATCGTCTTTTGATAAGCTCCAGGGATTACCGCTATCTTGCACAAACGATGCAGGGTGCTGTTGCAGCAGCAAGCTCATGGCGATACAAACATCCTGGAAATGTTTGCGGGAATGGTAAGCCGGTTCTGCAGTAAGGTCATCAGCAAAGTGATCGATTTCTTGAGCCAGTTCAATGCATAGAGTCCTGTAAGGACTGCTCTGACCAGCAAGCCCTCTCCAAAGAGGAATCTCCAGAAGATCGTCTAGAAAGCTGGAAAAATCAGGGTATAAAGCTGATTGATCCGAAAAAAGAGCCTCTAGCTCGGGTAAGATGCGCTGGCTGTCTTTTTGAGTCAGTAATTCAATAGAACTAGTCATAAAGTTTGGATGGATATCACCTATTAGGTGCCCATGACACTCTCCTACAAAAGTAGCTCAATTTGGTTGGCACAGGTTTGACAGATATGATTTCGTTTCACTTTCAGAGATAGAGTTAGTGTACCTCCTACAATGAGGAGCTCTTGATCGATTATTAAAATAATTTTCACCCAATTCTTCTCATTCAATCATTTATGCTCGCATTTTTAATCTTTTTCAGGGGAATATCCACCAATAAATCCCAGCGTAAGGGTGGACTGACCTGATCTTTAGCACCCCTTTTTTCTAAAAGAGAAGATTTTATATTCATACTTCTATTTTATTTCTCAACATTAGCGTTACTTAAAGCATCGCTCAAAAGACAAAACCCCCATCATTTCTGATGAGGGTTTGCTTTTCTGGTGGGCCCACCAGGACTTGAACCTGGGACCAAAGGATTCCGGTTTGTGTAGCTTTCACTACTCCCTGGACTATGCCTTCATCATATTGATTGCTCAA
>Ga0214252_1000669_pt1 | contig 12100 bp, 21 predicted proteins | sample TroBogypolimnion_47_FD_153090 | JGI IMG/M metagenome (GOLD analysis project Ga0214252, IMG submission 153090) | Freshwater microbial communities from Trout Bog Lake, WI - 13JUL2009 hypolimnion | ecosystem: Environmental > Aquatic > Freshwater > Lake > Hypolimnion/Profundal zone | place: Trout...
GCGGTGTGTATCAAGTGTAGCCATTGTTAAATACTCCTGGGGTTAAAAATCTTGCTATGTGTCTATTATGCTATATTTATTATATAGCGTCAAGTGGTTATTTCACTTTTCCAGCCAGAACGTCCCACATCAGCTTGCCTTCTGCTTCTGCAATAAAGGTTGGCCAAATCTCAAACAATCTTGGTTGGCTAATCTTGTCGTAACCCTTCTTGAGTTTGGCCTGGACAAGTTTGTCGAGCTCATAGCCCGTCACGTTGGACTTAAACTGCATTGCCTTGCCGCGTCTTGCCCAAAAAACACAGCAATTCCAGCCGTCGTTCTTACGAGTCCATGTACTTGCATTAGGCGTAGGCCGATAGAAATACCCCCAGACTTTATCGTGGTTATCTTCATTGCACCAACCAATCCAGCCAAACTCGTTCTCAATGCTCATGATATACCTTTCAGTTTATTTACTATCATCGTACGTTCTAATCCTGGCCAATCGGCAAGGAATACTTCTGCGCTATATCCCCAACTCTCATTGCCCCCACCACCGGTACTGGTATGTATGCCGATAAGTTTCATTATATCGTTTGCCGGATAACTTCCATTATGTTTCTTATCGCGAATAAGTGTGCCTTCAATACGACAATGATATCCCGGATATCCACGTGGCGCACCGGAAACTCGTCCTCCCCAATTCGTTACACCAATAGAAGGGCAGGAGTGAGTATTAGGTACGCTGTCGCTATACTTTCCTGTGAGCGTAAGTTTGGTAAAGGTATCTGTATCAGGATGAGCTTTATCGCCCCAATTCCCGCCACCAAATGCGTTATACGCTTTCATGATGTGTTTCTGATTCTTCAACACCCAAGGTACAATCTCATCCAGCTCTGCGATCTGATCCTTTTCAGCATCGAGCCAATCTTTAAATTCGGTTTTGATTTTGGCATACTCACGTTTGGCGTTTAATTCTTTCCGAACTTTCCTAATATGGGTTAGATACTTAGATTTTTCGTGCATCTCGAAAAGTTTGCCAGTCGTCTTACATTTATATACTTCGATTATCATATCAACCTTTTATCTTATCCCAGAATAATTCATCATCGCGCATATACGCGACAGGCTTTAGCCAACCACTTTGGATGCATCTTGCTATAACTCCTGCATACTCCTTAGGGCATCCATCACTAATCTCGAATCCGGCGCGTGGCGTCAGCGTAACATTTCCTACAATATGAAACATAGGATCACCACGACGCAAGATCCTGATGTTACTTTTCTCTAACGTAAATCCCATAATGCTCCTAAATGGAAAAAGGGTACACAGTTTCCTGCATACCCTAATTATAAGTGAGATCTACTATGTAGTCAACTGGTATTATACGGTCTCAATACCGTTCAACTTCCATGAGCCATCGTGTAGTTCGTAATGCCAGACTTGATCTACCGTTACACCTGCGTCATCAAAAGTGTAATGTACGCTAAATTCACGCGGATTGTTTAGAACTACCTCATGACTCACTTTGTTTAGTGTCAGTGTGCTTGGCGTCAGATTAGCTGTAGCTTCATCAACCAAGTCTGGACCAAGCAATGCTGTCAACGCTGTTACATCCGCTGCTGCAAATAACTTCTGAATCATCCAGAATTGGGCTGTCGGGGAGAATGGTTGTGCCTGAACCACACCACGTTCTCTGTTTACATAATTTCGAATCATTTTATAACCTTTATAAGCAAGAAAAGCAAGACCAACAAGTAACCCAACAAGCAATGCGAATAGAATCACATCAATGATAAAGTCTCCGACACCGTATGATTTCTGTACAACAACTTGAGCTACACCACTTTGGCCACCTTGCTGCGCCTGAACATTAGGTGCGTAACCATTCCCGTTGTTATAACCACCGTTGTTATATCCACCATGATTACCAAATAATGAGTTACCTAGCATGTTACCAACAAGTGATCCACCCAACGCGCCCATAAACACACCACTAGTCGATGGTTGTGAATAGACTGGTGCAGGAGCACTATATGATCCAGTAGAACTTCCACCTGTAGGAGCACCGGGTGCTGCTGCCGGTGCAGGCTTACCTGCCTGAACTTGATTAGCGACAGGTTGTGTCACTGTGCTCTTACGAACACCCATTGATCCACTTGTTCCACCGATACCACCGGGTGCGGCAGGAGCAGCCTGTGCTGGGCGACTCGGTGCAGGTGCAGAGTATGACTTGGATGGTGAAGAGTATGATGACGATGATCGCGAACTGGAACTTGAACTCCCTCCACCGCTGCGGCCAATGCTGCCGGCGTAGCTTTGGAATGATCCTAACACCATCCCGGCAATAACAATACTCGAAAAAATCTTATTAAGTTTCATTTGTATATCCTCTCAAATTAAAAAAACGTGCCGCCGATTCCTATCGTAACCATTGTAACACCAATCATTACCCAGAATGCAAGCCATTCACCATCATTGTGCATATCCTGGAAGCTCTTCGGCACACGAACCAGCTTAGTGCCCTTGAAGAAGCCACCGAAGTAACTATATCCAACCTGCTCATACCCCTTAGTGAACAGTCGCATATAGATTACTCGTACAATGGTTAAGCCGACAGTGATGAATAGCATACCGTATAGCATATGAATGAAGGCAGCACCAGCTACTTTCCATATAATCAGTGCAGCAGTCAGCTTACCAGCATCAGTATGCAGGAAGTCATTGACTGTGACACCAAGTTCCTTTGCAGCAATACCGAGTGCCCTTGCAAATCCCTCTGCTGCCGACGCAGCTTGTTGGCCCCATGTTGCAGCAATAGTCATCACCGCGCCAGGTGTGGCAGTTGACACAGTTGTACCGGCTGCTTGATTGGCAGCTTCCGCTACCACTTTTGCAGCATGAGCCTTCAGTCCAGCAACTTGTGCATCAGAGAGTCCACTTGTATCCAAAGTAGTCTGGGCTGCAAACGAAGTTGCCATACCCAGTGCCAATACTACTGCGATAGTCATTTTACGAAACATGTTTTTCCTTTAGGTTAAAAATTAAAATGCATCCAACCAGTTATAGGTAGTTTTGCTTTTGTTTTCACGTGTGAACACCAACACTGTGGTATTCGGCTTACCTTCATTCAACACGTAAGTGAATGTACCTGCTTCCGGATCAATCTTCTTCAGATCACGCGGAGTAACTTCCAGTTCCGTGTATTCACAATCATCATTGTCCGGATTCATATCAATGCGGAATTCCAATTCATCTTGGGAGATAGGATTGCCGCGGATGGTAGATGGATACACAAACTCAGAACTAATTTCCTTACCTTCCACATACACAGCGACATGGTGCTTCACACTACCCGCATCAAACGGTTTCGCATTCAGCATTTCCATTGCCTGGTTCGGAGTCTCCTTATAGCGATTCATTTCTTCAACAAGTGCCTTCAGCATGTCAAAGTTAAACGAATCAAACATCATTGTAAGGCGGATAATTTGCTGAATATGATCCTTATTGTCTAAGCGATCATTGCAGTATTCTTCAATAAATGCTGCATCCAGGCCCTTGTATTCGATCATGTAAAAGATACGACCCGGGCGATTACGCATATGATGGCTGACACGATATTTGTCATTGACAGTAAGGATGAACAGCTTCTTAGTAGGATACACACCATCCAACAATGTCAGAGTAGCTTCTTGTTCCTTGTCGTCAAACACCTTTTCAAACTCATCAAACACAATAACACACGGTTCATCAATCTCTTGGATGAAGGTGTTAAAGCTATCGCCGCAGAATGGTGTATTGATAACAAGCGTAGAGATACCTTGGAGAGCAGCTTTCTGCGAAATCATTTTCGCAAGCATAGTCTTGCCGCTGCCCTTTTCACCATTCAACAACACGCCGGTGGTAGTTGGGCGTTCGTGGAACGTATTAAGGATACGCTCAGCACGGTCAGTTGTGTTGCCATAAATCTTGCCACTGATATCAAAGTCAGTGATAGGCTTCAGATACCAGCCTTTTTCTGGATCTGCACCAACGGTATATGTACCAACAGGAAGTGCATCACGCACATCGAAGCGACCCTGTTTCGTGGGCCACAGCATGTCATTGGATTTAAGGTAATAGGACATTGTTTTCTTTCTTTAAATAATTCAGATACCACCAGCAAGACCTGGTTCAGAAGATAAATACGTTATGTATAATATATTCTTAAATAATAAATACGCTATCTGGTATAATCATATTATAACACATTCCCAAAATAAAGCAAGAGTAAAGTTAAAGAAAGATGATGCTCATTATCAGTATTTCGAAAGACATCATATTATTCCTAAGAGCTTGAGCGGATCTAATGATCAAGAGAATCTGGTGTTGCTTACTGCTAAAGAACATTATATATGTCATCTACTTTTAACAAGGATGTGTATATCTAAAAGGCATCATACCAAGATGTTATATGCATTTAATCGAATTATAAATAAATCTACCACCAAAATAGTAAATTCATCCATGTATGAACGGTTAAAAATTGAATTCTCGATAATGAAAAGTGAGACCAGTAAAGGTGCATTAAATAACTTCTACGGTAAAACACATACACCAGAAACAAAATTATATTTGTCAGACGTATGTCCACATTATGGTAATGATAACGGATTCTTTGGCAAAACTCATACCATTGAAACAAGAAAGATAATATCAACCTCTGCTAAAGCACGAACCAATGTTCCACCTCCACCACAAACCGGAAGTAAAAATCATTTTTCAAAATTCTACAATATAATAGATCCGTTAGGAAATAGTTCTATTATTAAATGTATGAAAGAATTTTGCGAACAGAATAATCTCTGTTGCCGGACTATGATATTCTACAGGAATAAAGGCGTCATTCCGTTACAGGAATTTGAACGCCCTTACCGTGTAAAGAATATAGATAAAAAGAAACGGTGTGAAGGCTATTCAGTAACATCAATTAGCGATCCATCGGGCATCTTACCATCGATTGACCAAACAGTCACAGGATGTTGAACGGTGTCTTCGATGATAGCTTTAATGATATTCCATGAACCTCCACCTAATCCAGCACCGATAAACGGAATATGAATTTCCTTCACTATACCAATTTCGTCACTTTCAGAGACAGCATTGTTGATGTCTTCGAAGCAAGTTTGAATTGCATCATAACTGCAATTACGAGTTGGTTGTCCAAATCCTTCTTGCGTTACTGCATTCCATATACAAAGGTCGGTTGTGGGACAATAGGGATATGGTACACCCAACTCCAGACCTTCTTCTTCGTGGATAGCCACATAATCTGCAAAGGCTCCGGGGTATTTACGCTTCACAGCTAGTGCGACCCCGGAGCCCATTACGCCCTGGGCATTACACCCGTGGACGATATGACCTTTGGTAACATCCATTAAGTTACCAACCTTCGTTACAATCTTCATCGCGTCACGCTCCTGACAAATCCATAACCACAAAAAACACCAAAGATTAAACTAAGGATGCTAAAGGTGGTAACAAAAGAGAACGCATTGAATGCAGTGCAAGCAAGCATAAGCCAAGTCCAAATATCCCAATACTTTACAGGTAACATTTTATTCCTTTAGTGCATCTCTGCATTGTTTAACTACAGTAGCAATGTAATACAAAGTACCATATTCAGTCAAGCGGTTTTGTGCTTGCTTGACACGCTCCTCATCGCAAAACTCCGGAGCATACGTATTCGTCCAATCATCTAATGCAATTATAGCAGTCTTTAACGCAGCCCGCAAGGACTCTAATTCAGTCTCCTGGGGCGTGGCCATCTGCGCGGGCGTTGTCGTCATGTTGTTCATCCTTAAATTCAATTTGCACACAATACTTTTCTTTCCAACTTTTGTATGCGTGTTTCACAAAACTATCTGGCCTGTTGCGGTACTCAGTGCTCATCTTTCGATCGCCATTCCATTTAATGAGTGCTGCAATGCCAGTGCCGGCAGAAGTTATACCAATCACGATTATTGCACCCATCGCCCAATCGCTAAAAAACCATGTGCCCAACATAATGCTGAAGTAGATACCAAGCAAGATGTGTGATACCAAAAATCCAACGAATGCAATAGCGACGGCAGTAAGTGTTAGCAGCAACAGCCCACCCATTACATGCCTGGAGTATGTGCAGATATCTGTCTTATCTCCGTAGCCATATTCGCGATCATAGGGCCTATAATGTGCCATCTTTGTGGCAAGCAGATAATGCCAACTATTCTTATTAAATGTGAGTGCTTTCATTTCTTTCCCTTTAGTTTATCTACGACTTTTTCCATATCGTAGAGTTCTTTACATTCTCCGTGCCACCCATCTGTGTATCCGACAAAGTGGACAGTTTCTTTACCGTCGGGGGAGATAGCGCCACCACGTACAGAGAAGATTCTCCACTGTGTTAGTTTAGTATCGGGTTCATCCTCAACCGATGCTATATTCCAAACGCTTATCGCCTCTAGGTATTCGCCTAGTTTGGCTAAATGTTCTAAATCCATATCAATCCTTGTGAACTTCCCAACAATCGTTTTTATAATCCCAATGGCGTGTGTCGTAAATCATAAGCTCGGCCCCATATCCGAACAAACACAACTCTACCGAAGGTCCTGCGTGATCAGTATGAACCTTCCATAAAAATTTTACCTTAACTAAGTCATGTGAATAGCGGCAAAATTCGAATTCCCATGCCTTGTGTTTGGTTATCATGCCAGAACGATTGAATAGGTTTTCAAAGTTCGCCTTGTACCACGGATTCGTGATACCAAGTTGCAGGTTGATCATACAATGAAGTCACTTAGCGGCGGCCAGGTAATTTGTCCGTCCACTGAATTTTTCACTTGTTTTTCTATCCGTGCAATCTCTTTTCGCAAAATCTGTTCCACAAATTTGTTGAATGTTAAATCAGCTTCATGCGCCAGTTTCATTACGGCCAGCAGTTGTTCATCGCTCAAATCAATCGGGACAAGGACACGATCATCGTATTCTTCACCGTTTGCCATGGCTGTGGCCTTTTCCAGAATATCGTCAGTAACATCCAAGTCAATAAACTTATTACCATCGATAGATTCCGCGAAATCTATGTTGCGTCGTTTAGATTCGGCTTCGATTGCATCTCTGTAAGAAGGATGAATCCAACGATACTCTCGGTTCTTAGCATAATCCCATGCTTCCATCTGATATACTATCTGAGTCTTAGTGTCAAACACAATAGTGATAGTAACACCGTTATTATGTTCTTCATTCCAGTAATCCAGGCTGCGAGCATTTGGTCCATAACATTGCCAACAGTATTCAGCACCATCGGTAATACGATAGCTGACTGCTTCCATAAAATCTTTAATTGTGATAGTCATATAAGCCTTTATTGAGTTATAGGCCATTATACAACAGAACAACGGATCTGTCAATACTCTGGCTTCAGGTTATCAAGATCATCCTGACTTACTACAAATGGTTCAACCTCATTGAATGTATCCGAAGTAGCCTGATAGAACTTCCATGTATCTAATTCGATACAAGTTAGGCGACCCCATGATCTAGCGGGAATGGTGCTATCTGAATAGCTATTCTTGCTTGGATATGAATGATATGCACCAGTATCGATATTAGTTTGGCCAACAATAGTCATAGGCTTTTGTAATATTGTATGTCCAGAGATAACGTGCGACAATTCATCATTAAAGATCTTTGTAGCACCAATATAGCTAACAGTGCGAACTATTTTATCCCTATTAGATAAATCTGAGGTATAGAAGTTATAGTATATATTTCTATACCATAAGAATGCCTCGCCGTCACCGCGTTCTATAGTTGCCAGCATATTCACTTCTTCGGGAACTGTTAGTTCCATATCAGTAATCTTACCAACACCACTAGGTAATTCAGCATGTAGCACATGGAACTTCTTACCGGACTTAGTATTCACTGTAATAAGGAATGGTAGTTCCTCAACAAGTGGAATCAAGTCAATAAGCTGCATGGCCTCATCAGTTGGGATCATCTGTGATTCTGGATCCTTCATTGCCTTAAAATAGTTGTGGGCTTCTGCACCCCATTGCCCGCCATTCTGATACCAGTAGGCACCGCTCCAGCCGCCGCTGAACTTATCAATCATCATTTTCTCATGATTGGCGAGCACAGGATGAAACCATGGCTCACGTATTAGCTCTAAGCATTTAAGGCTATCGGGCCCACGGTCAACCATATCGCCAACAGAGATAATACGATCTTTGGTTGGATCAAAGTTGATACCTTTTAATAGGTTTTCAAATACACTGTAGGATCCGTGTAGATCCCCTATCACAAAATCGCGACCTACTGTATTTGCTTCTAATGTTTTTAATGGATTCTTCATTTCTTACCTTTGCGATTTCTACGCTCTATTTCTTTTCTATATTCTTTTGGAGATAGCTTTTGACCACCAATCCAATATTCTTTTGGATGCCCTGCGACATTGACTGCAGGACCATCCAATCTATGCAGTTTACCATCCTTATACCATACATAACTATTCTTGTGGCGATAGGCTGGACCATCCTCACGATGAAATTCACCATCTTTATACCATGCTTCAATGTCAAATTTTCTGCTGACATAAGCTGGACCATATATTCTATGGAGAACTTTCTTATTGCCTTCGGTCCCCGATTTGAAATATACTATATCCTTTAGACCCTCACCGTTACCCCACCAGTCTTGCCAGAGTTTACCTCTGGTATAATAATGTGGGCGCACCGGGTCCTGGAACTGACGGTCTATGGTCAGAGCTTCAAATAATGCATCCTGTGCTTCATCAATATTACTCATATTTAATAATACTACAACTAACGTTATCTGTCAAGTTGGGAACAAGTTTCCAAGAAAGCTTCAATACCACCTGCAAGTTTTACCACCATTGCATCCATTTCTGAAAATAATATTAGGCGGCGCGGCGTGAAAAAGTATGGATATTCCATTCTTGCCATACCGCGACGATGTCTCGATTTAAGCGTCTCCGGAATCTCAAATGAATACGCTGTAAAGATTTTCTTTACTGTCCTAAATCCTGTCAGCGATAATCTTAAGCCACTGGCATGGTGGAATAACAAATTGTTGAGTTCTCCATCATCAGTGGATTCATACTCTTCAAAAGTTTTTCTAATCTCAACAAAAATTGCTTCTTTGAGAGTTGTCATTCTGTATTTATAACAGCCAGCGAACAATACCGATTATGTTTATAAGAACAAAGTAATAATTCTGATAAACAATCACTTTCGGAGTATTGGTACCACGAAGAATATACGATGTCGCTACATTAGATGTTAGGAACAGTATATATGCCCAGCCACTAATTGGTAGATTTAGTGCAAGAAGCAATGATGCTAAAACTGCACCCCAGAAGGACATCTGTTCAAAAAATATTTTCATTACACTTATTATAACATAACATATTGAAACAAACAATGAAACCAAAATACTTAGATAAATACAAGAAACTGAAGGGACAATATGAATTTAAACGATGTTAAAGGCGTTGATTTTACCGGTAATAAGAAACTGGCAAGATTCAATGGCCGCATACTCCTATTGGGTTTCGGTGGCGTTGGACAAACAATGTTACCAATGATATTACGCCATCTTGCTATCGATCCACGCAAGGTTACCGTATTAGAGAAAGATAATCACTTAGAGCTATTTCATAAGAAATATGGACGCAGTGGTGTAAAGTACATCATAAAAGAAGTAGTTAAGGATAATATGGAAAACATATTATCACAGTTTGTTAAACAAGGAGATATGATTATCAATCTATCCCTAAACATAGATGGTATAGAAATTGTTACATGGTGTCTTGAACACGGCGTCCTTTATACAGATACTTCTATTGAACGTTGGCCAGATGAACCAGATGAAACTATCCCAAATATGGCTGATAGAACATTGTATATAACTCATTCAAAGATTCGAGCAGTTACAGAACCATGGAAGAATAAGGGACCCACAGCATTAGTTACAAATGGTGCTAATCCAGGACTTGTAAGTCAATTCACTAAAGCAGCTCTTCTGGATATAGCGAATGCAATGAATTTAGACTTTGACGTGCCACAATCAAGAGAAGAGTGGGCGACACTGATGATGAAAACAGGAACAAAAGTAGTTCACATCGCAGAAAGAGATACACAGGTAATAGATAAACCCAAGATGAAGGGTGAATTTGTTAATACATGGTCTTGCGAGGGTTTCTGGGCAGAGGGCAGAGCACCATCCGAATTAGGTTGGGGAACACACGAAAGGTCATCACCGGTAGATGGATATATACATAGGGAAGGTCCCGGTAATGCAGCGTATCTTAAATCGCCTGGCGTAGCGACACTTGCTAAATCTTGGGTACCAAAGGGTGGATCCTATAATGGCTTTGTTGTCCAACATAGTGAATCTGTAACGATGAGTGATTATTTTACGCTAACTAATCCCGATGGATACCCCTTATATAGGCCAACAGTCAATTATGTCTACTGTCCTTGCGATGCTGCACTTGCATCTGTACATGAGTTCCGCGGTAGAGAGCTTCGTATACAGGACAAGAAGCGTATAGTCAAGACAGAAATTGTAAGTGGGATAGACGAATTGGGTGTATTGTTATTAGGTCACGGAATGAATGGCTGGTGGTATGGATCCCAGATGAGCATACAGGAAGCAACAGCAGTAATGCCAGGAGAAGGCCCGACCACAATTCAGGTGGTAGCCAATATGCTTGCAGGTATAGTTTGGATGATACAGAACCCTAGGATGGGTTATGTAGAACCAGAAGATTTACCATTTGATTTCATTCTAAATCTAGCAATGCCTTTCTTAGGCACAATGGCAAGTGTTCCTACAACATGGACACCATTGGGTGATAGAAGTTCGCTATTCAAAGTCGATGTTGATCCGAGACATCCATGGCGCTTTGAAAACTTTAGGGTTATATCGTAATGAAAATAAAAGAAGCAATCCAAGAATCAATGATGTCCCATCTGTTACAATTATGTAAACAGGAACTTGAACTCGATGAGTTACCACCTATCAGTCTTATAGATGACGCACCAGCAATTAAGTCCGGTGATAAGAATTCATTTGGAGAGTTTGATGGATCTACCATCAATGTAGTAACTACAGGAAGACATCCATTAGATGTAATGAGAACCCTAGCACATGAATTATCTCATTGGAAGCAAAGGCTCGAAGGGCAAGAAATGGACGGTGAAGATGGTAGTGATACAGAAAATCAAGCCAACGCTCTTGCTGGTATCATTATGAGAAGGTTTGGTGAAAAGTATCCAGAATACTTTATAAACTCTTTACCTTAATCTTCAGATTCAGTAAGAACTTCTCCGCCAGTCAATTTAAACACTGAGAAATCAGTAGTCTTGAACATCTTATTTAATCTATCTGAAAGATTAAAGGCATGTCCTGAATTAGAAAAGCTTACCTTTTTATATTTTGGTCCCGGATAGGATACCAGATGGCTGAGCGTACGAAGATTTATAGGCTTGCCTTGATAAAATACAGCATAGATTGCGTCGGCATTAAGGACTTGTTCCGCCTTATACTGTTTGTTGACATTTTCTAAAAGTATGGTAGGTTTTGGTCTTGCCATGGTCGTATTCTCCAATAAGATATATACATATTTATCGAAAAACACACTTTTAATGGAGTTTTGAAATTGTAGATAAATAGTAAACTATGAAATTATACGAAATAATCAAAGAAGGTTATTGGAAAAATAAGCAAATCGACACGGATTTCGATAGAGTTCCAATGGATTTCAGTGTGATGGTAAATGGTAAGACATGGAAAAGAAATGGAGAACTCGTTCTTTTCAAAGATCATGCGGCAGCATTAAGAGCAGCAGATAAGATAACCGCTGATCGAAATATTACAACTCAGGTAGTTCCGTTAAAAAGAAGTTAATTTCTTTTAGTTTTCTTTATGCCTAAAGTAGCCACAGAAACTTTCTTCCTGTGTTCTGCTGACAAGGGTATTCCTGCTGTAATACCTACCATAATTCCTTCTTTCTTACCTTCTTGAAATTCATTTCGGGTTATGTGTATTACTTCACCCGTAATTACTAATTTA
>Ga0214252_1000687_pt1 | contig 11854 bp, 14 predicted proteins | sample TroBogypolimnion_47_FD_153090 | JGI IMG/M metagenome (GOLD analysis project Ga0214252, IMG submission 153090) | Freshwater microbial communities from Trout Bog Lake, WI - 13JUL2009 hypolimnion | ecosystem: Environmental > Aquatic > Freshwater > Lake > Hypolimnion/Profundal zone | place: Trout...
GTTATCGGTATATTCAGGTCCGTCTTCTTCAATTGAAAATTCGTCGTACTCTTCATTTTCATCAGAATTATTGTCAGCTGGCTCAGCAGCCATAGCAGTTCGACAATAAGGGCAACCAAACCCATTATGAGCGACATTAGTCATTAGACAGTTAGCGTGAAAACAATGACCGCAGTCAGTCGTAATTTTATTTTTTTCTCCTTCAATAACATCCATACAAATAGGACATTCAATAACTTCAACTTCAACTTCAACATTAATAATAGTTTGGTTCATCATATCGTAAATTTTAAATTTATAAAGCTTTGTAAAATAATACCTTTCATAAAAATAAAAAAAAGTATTTCAATTTTTTTATTTTTTATATATTTTTTGGATTACTAAAAATTTATTTTTTCAGAGATTTTCTACATTTCCTTTTTTTTAGAGATTTTCTACATTTCCTTTTTTTTAAAGATTTTCTACCACCTAGTTGAAGAGACATTATATTAGGATGTATTTCACTTTCATTAATAAATCCATTTTTAGCATAAAAACTAATAGCATTATTAGCTGCGAATAAATTAATTTTTCTTATTTCATTTTCTCTACATACTGATATAAGATTATTAAGTAATATTTTACCTCCTCCTAATTTAGTTATTTGATTACTACATAAAGCTTCAATATCTAAATCCTTATATTCTGTAGCATCTTCGTACTTAAATGTAAGAACCGCCCGAATATCGTTAGCAGAATCAACTTCTTCAATAGAGTCTTTAGTTGATAATATTAAAACAGTATTATCACCACGTGTAGTATGCCGTTTTAATATTGATGTGTCTATTCCTTGTAATTCTCCTTCTTTATCTAAATACGTACAAAATTTTTCATTTTTATCATTTGTTGTGTCAGAAATTAATTCTGATATTCTATCAGAATCCTCTTGTGTAATTAATTGAAACCCATATCTATTAATTAAATCAGCTTCTATTTTAATATGTTCTTTAATTTTATCTCTAGAAGGTTGCCTTAAACAAATAAATAACCCCATTATATATTTTATATATTTTATAAATTTTATAAATTTTATAAATTTTATAAATTTTATATATTTTATAAAAAAGGTCTAGAAAATCTCTGAAAAAATAAATTTTTAGAAAATTAAATTTATAGTAAAAAATAAAAAAATTGAAATACTTTTTAAAAAATATATAAAAGGTATTTTAGCCCAAAAAGCAACTTTAAGTTTAAACTTGTGAAAAATATTATACCAAATTCATCAAATTAATAAATTAATAAAAATGTTTTCAAATATTAATGCCTCTAATGACTTTTCAATTGAGATTGAAAGTTTATATATTGCCCACGTGTTCCCAAATATTTCCAAGAAAAGAATCGCTCAATTATTTGAAAAATTATACTTAGCAAGAATCAAAGGCATAGACTTCGTTACCAAGATAGGAAGAGATGGACAACTATATAATTCGGCCTATATTCATATTGAATCTTGGGCTGATACTGCCGCGGCAAAACATTTCCAAGAAAAGATTCGTTCTGACTCCGAAGCACTACTGGTTTATGACGAGCCTTGGTATTGGATAGTGAATGAAAATAAGTCAGCAAAAAAATCAAAATTCATTCAAAAAACGGAAAATGACAAATTCGAAGGAGAACAAAAACAGACAAACAACTGTTTATCAGAAGCATTGATGATGTTAGACAGTCTAGAAATGGATATTGTCGAAGATTTCAACGTGATAAATGAAGCAATGGATATTGACGAAGAATAATAAAAATAAATAGTTTGTAGTATAGTTTTGTAGTTAGTTTTCAAAAAAAATATAAAAATATAAAAATAAAAAAAAAATGAAAGGGTTGTATAACGTAAAATCTTCTTTAAAAGAAGGTAACCCCTTTTTTATTTTTTATTTTATTTTATTTTTATAACTTTTTAAATACTTATTTAAAATACTTATTTAAAAAATAAAATTGAATCACTTTAAATCTATAAAATATATTTAAAGATAATTAAACAAACATATTTATACTTGTAAAATGTCACAAGCTCGTTATAACGAAAAATTTATTGAAATTTTGGATAAATTATCAACTATAATGTTGAAAAAAGGAGAAAATTTTAGAGCAAGAGCTTATCAAAAAGCTCAAGAATTTATTATGTCATATCCAAATAATATCACAAGTTTAAATGATTTAAATGGAAAGCCAAATATTGGTCCTGCGGTACTAGAAAGATTAGAAGAATTTATTATTTCAGGTACTTTACAAATAATAGAAAGAGAGAAAATTAATCCTATAAATATATTATCGGATGTGTATGGTATTGGACCAAAAAAAGCTGAGGATTTATTAGCACAAGGAATAACAACTATTGAGGAACTTAGAATAAATCAAGATAAATTATTAAATGAAACACAAAAAGTAGGTCTAAAATATTACGAAGATATTTTAAAACGCATACCTCGTCAAGAAATAGAATGTTATAATACATTATTAAAAGGTATTTTTACAAATAATCTAAAAAATGCAAGTTATGAAATCGTAGGTTCTTATAGACGTGGAGCAGAAAATTCTGGTGATATTGATGTTATTATCACAACAGACTTTCCTCAAAATTTCACAACTTTAATTGACCTTTTAATTAAACAAAATATTATTATTGAGGTTCTCTCTAGAGGTTCTTCTAAGTGTCTTGTTATAACAAGATTAACTCCATCATCAATCGCAAGACGAGTAGATTTCTTGTACACATCCAAAGAAGAATATCCATTTTCAATCCTATATTTTACTGGGAGTAAGATTTTTAATACAATTATGCGAAACCAAGCACTCGCAATGGGATTAACAATGAATGAACACAGCCTTTACAGAATAGAAAACAAAAAAAAACTAAAGGAACAAAAGGAAAAAGTAGAACACAAGTTTGAATCGGAACGAGATATATTCAAATATTTAAATATGGAATACAGGGAGCCGTGGGAACGAGTAGATAGTCGTTCATTTAAACTAATTCAAGCCCAAGAAATCATTCAAGTCCAAACCCAAGAAATCACTGAAAAAAAGGCACTAAATAAAAAGAAATTAATTATTGAAGAAGAAGATGAAGATGATAAAGTAAATTTATTGGAAATAATAAATAAATTTAAAAAAAGTGGTATAAACTCATTAAATCAACTAAGTGAAAATAATTTTACATATATTTTAAGAGAATTGACAAAGGCATATCATAATCAAGCATCTTTGCTAACTGATATTGAATATGATATTATTAAAGATTATTTTGAAATAAAATATCCTTTGGCTTATTCTAGTTGGAATAAAGAAGTAGGAGCACCTGTCGAAAGAAACAAAGCTGTTCTACCATATCAAATGGGTTCAATGGATAAAATTAAACCCGATACAAATATTTTAGCAATATGGACTAAAAAATTTCAAGGTCCTTATGTATTATCGTGTAAATTAGATGGAGTAAGTGGGCTTTATACAACTGAAGGTCACTTTCCAAAATTATATACAAGAGGAGATGGAAAAATAGGCCAAGACATAAGTAATTTAATACCATATTTAAATTTACCAAGACAAAAAGGACTCGTAATTAGAGGTGAATTCATTATTAAAAAATCAGTATTTGACGCAATATATAAGGGTGAATTTGCGAATCCAAGAAATATGGTAGCTGGTATTTTAAATCACAAGACAGTTGATAAAAAAAAGATTTGTGACGTAAATTTCGTAGCATATGAAGTTATAAAACCAATTTTAAATCCAAAAGAACAACTTGAGTTTTTAAAATTTGATTTAAAAATCGAATGCGTATTTAATAGAACTGAAGAAACAATTTCAAACGAATCATTATCACAGCTGCTAATAGATAATAGACGCTTATATGAATATGAAATTGATGGAATAATTGTAACTAATAATAAAAGTTATGAGAGAAAACCAGGTAATCCAGAACACGCATTTGCTTTTAAAATGGTTTTATCCGAACAGCTAGCAGAGGCAACAGTAGTAGATGTTATTTGGACTCCTAGCAAAGATGGTTATTTAAAACCCCGAGTTCAAATTTTACCAATTAATTTAGGTGGTGTTAAAATAGAATATGCTACAGGCTTTAATGCTGCTTTTATACAAACAAATAAAATAGGAATTGGTGCTATAATCAAACTAGTTAGAAGTGGAGATGTAATTCCACATATTTTAAATGTAACAACACCAGCTTTAGAACCTAAAATGCCTGATATCCAATACATATGGAATGCTACAAATGTAGATATTATTATTGAAAATATAGATGAAGATGAAACAGTTAGATTAAAAATTATATCAGGATTCTTTAAAGGAATAGAAGTTGATGGATTAGGAAGCGGAAATATTTCAAGAATAATTGAAGCAGGATTTAACACAATTCCAAAAATAATAAATATGTCTATGGACGATTTCTTAAAAGTTGAAGGATTCAAAAGTACAATGGCTAATAAAATTTATAATGGAATTAAAGAGCAGATATCAAAAGTTTCTCTCATTATTTTAATGTCTGCCTCAAATTTATTTGGTAGAACGCTAGGTGAAAAGAAAATTGAATTGATTATGAATGAATATCCAGATATTTTACTTTCAAAAGAAACAAATTCACAAAAAATCCAAAAAATATTAACAGTTAAAGGAATTGCTGAAAAATCGGCAACCACATTTGTAGAAAATATAGATAATTTTATTAAAGCTATGATAGATTGTAAATTAGAATATAAACTTCAATCTTTTATAACTTCGAGTATAAAGGTTGGAACACTTTATAATAAAACAATAATTATGACAGGATTTAGAAATAAAGATTTGGAAGAACAAATTAAAAGCTTAGGCGCAAAAATTGGGTCAAGTGTTTCAAAAAACACATTTATGGTTATAGTAAAAAATTTAGAAGAAGATACGGTAAAATCATTAGAGGCTAAGAAGTTAGATATCCAACTAATTACATTAGAAGATTTTAAAAAAAAATATATTGTTAATTTATAAAAAATATTTGTTAATTGTAAACTACTTCTAAATAATAATAAGTAATAATAATTTAATATTTATTAATAATAATTTTAATGGGAACAGAAATATATTGTACCATATTTTATATATATAATAATTTCTAAAATATAAAATAAAAATATTATATTTTAGTTAGTTTATCTTCTTCTATTTCTTCTTGATTTTCTACTTCTTCTACTTTTTCTACTTTTTCTAGATTTTCTACTTCTTCTAGATACTCCTCCTTTTTTAGCCGGCGGCACAGATAATCGACCATCACGGGTGGCACTATGATTAGGGACTATATTCATTCCTTTAAATGCTCCATTTAAGACGTCTACACCATGCGCTTTGTCAGCATATGGTTCAAACGCATCTCTAAATGTTGTGTTACCTGGGATAAAATTTAAAGGGGGGTTAGAATGATAACTCATTATATAATATTAAAATATTATATTTTAGTAAGTTTATCTTCTTCTACTTCTTCTTGATTTTCTACCTCTTCTACTTCTTCTACTTTTTCTATATTTTCTACTTCTTTTATTATTTCTTCTAGATTTTATATATTTTCCTCCTTCTTTTTTTTCTTCAAATTCAAATTTAAAATCCTCCGGAAGCGAATATTTATTGAGGGGGTGTCTAGGGGGGTTAACAGTGTCTATATGTTTAGGCGGTTCTTCGCCTTCGGTTTGTTTGTTTGTAGGATGTGTATTTTTATACATACTAATTCCTTCAGGTATAGACAATTTGTTAAAAGGAGTTTTTATAATTTTACCACTATGGGATGATGGTTTAGTATAATCAACTATAGTGTTTGGGTATTGCATTTATATAATAGTCAATTATTAAATTATTCCTAAAATAAATATAATAAAAAGATTGTATTAAGTAATAATATAGAATGTTAAAAGTTTTTTTTCTGTTAACATCGTTTTTTTCTCTTTACAGTGCTGAAAATAGTCTCCGTCGTGAATTATTTAGTAAGAATATTCATAATCGTGAATTTTATGAGGAGAAATTTGTGAATTGGCTCACAAACTTTAATATTAGTTCTAGAGATGGGTCTCATTTTATTCATATGTTGAGTAACTTTGCTAATAATGATGATATCATTGAGTCTCATAATATAAATTATGAAAATACGTATTCATTAGGTCATAACCAATTTTCTCATATGAGTTTTGACGAATTCAAAGCATATGTTCGTCTTGGCCTAGATGCCCCAGCGCAAGAAACTATTGCTAATAATGTTCTTGAGGCATCAAAAAATCTTACTGCTCTTCCTTCAAGTGTGGATTGGTCATCAAAAGGAGCAGTAACAGGTGTAAAGGACCAAGGTAATTGTGGTTCTTGTTGGTCGTTTTCCGCAACAGGAGCTCTTGAAGGTGCTTACGATATTAAGTATGGAACTCTCGTGTCTTTTTCCGAACAAAATTTAGTATCGTGTGATACAATTGATTCTGCGTGTAATGGTGGGTTAATGGATAATGCTTTTACTTGGACGAAGACAAATGGTGGTTTATGTACGGAGTCAGGTTATCCATATACATCTGGAACTACCGGACAAAAAGGAACGTGCACTACAACATGTACGAAAAATACAGGTGTTGCTCCTAAGTCTTTCACTGATGTCGCAAAAAACTCTGATTCTGCTTTAATGACAGCATTAGTTCAACAACCTGTAGCTGTTGCTATTCAAGCTAATCAACCTGCTTTTCAATCATATAAAAGTGGAGTTTTAACAGGTACTTGTGGTTCAAATTTAGACCACGGAGTTTTAGCTGTTGGATACGGAACTTGGTCGGATGGAACAGATTATTACAAGGTAAAGAATAGTTGGGGAACAACTTGGGGTATGAGTGGATATATTCTTATTCAAAGAGGAAATCCTCAAAGATGTGGTGAGTGTGGAATTTTATGTGGTCCTCCTAGTTTTCCAAATCTTTAAAGTAAATATTATTAAATAATATTAAATAAATAATAATATATAATAAATTATAAATACAATAAATAATTATAAAATAATTAAATAAAATAAGATTTTAATATAATATTAAAATATTATAAATGAATGGAAAATTTAATGATGATAATAAACAAGATTTATTAAAACGTGGATTTAGTGAAGATAATATTTCTTATTTAGAATCTTTTGATTCAGATGATAAAACTCCATTATATTTAAAAATATGTGAAATAATTGATAATAATGGATTTACATCAGAACAAATTATGGAAAAGGTTAAAGGTATCGTTCAAAATATAGTTAATAATGATTCAGAACAAGTTCAAGAAGTTGTAACACAACCAGAAGTTCAAGAAGTTGTAACACAACCAGCAGAGGAAGTTGTAAAGGAAGAAGTTCCAGTTGGAGGAAAAAAAACGCGAAAAAATAAAAATAAAAATAAAAATAAAAATAAAAATAAAAATAAAAATAAAAAAAGTAGAAAGAGTAGAAAAAGTAGAAAAGGTAGAAAACACATAAAAAATAAAAATCTAAGCACCACAAATAAGATTATATTCTAGTTTCTAAATCTCTAATAATAATAAAATAAACTTAAAAATAATATAAAATAATAAAATAATAAAATAATTTATTATGTTATAAATGAACAATAGTAAATTTGAGGATGATGATAGACTAGATTTATTAGATAGAGGTTTTTCAATTGAACAAATTGAATGGATGGAAGAAATAGGAATAGGAAACGATCAATTTTATTTAAATATATGCCACGAATTAGATAATGGAGCTTCAATTGAAGAAGTTGAAGAAGATATTAGAAGTTATTTAGCTGAATCAGCACCAGACGCACCAGAAGCTCCACAGGCAGGAGGGAAAAAATATAGAAGAAAAAGTCATAAACGAAGAAAAAGTCATAAACGAAGAAAAAGTCATAAACGAAGAAAAAGTCATAAACGAAGAAAAAGTCATAAAAGAAGATAATAAAAATTCACTCTACTAAAATTCAAATTCATATTCAATAAGAGCTTTCATATCTTTTTTCATTTTATTATAAATGCTTAATTTAATTTTACTCAATGTTGAGTCTTGCTTAAAATCAATTCCCATTAATTTAATTTTAGCTTTATTATACATTTCTTCCATTTGATCGCTATTATTTATTTTTTCGAAATAAATTTTTTTCCATTCTAATAATGCTTTTACAATTTTAAAATGTACTTTATTTAAGAAATAAATAAGTTTCTCTCTAGATAGTTCAATCCAAACTAATTCTAAACTAGAAATATCTCTTGAATAAATATAAATAGTATTAGCTTTCTGAATGAACGCAAACAATGAAATTTCAGATTCATCATTATTATAAAAATTTCTAGTAAATATTTCATTTAACATATCATAAAAATTACTATTAAATAACAAATCTAAATCAGTTTCTAAAATACTTATACTATCAGCTAAATCATCAAAAATTAATTCAGGTTTTAAATTTGAACTTGAGTTTAACCAATCTAAAACATTAATTTTTTTTTTTGTTTTATCAACCCACTTACTCATTAATTCCATTTTTTCCTCTAATTTATTATATTTTAGAGCTAATTCTAATATCATTTTATACATTTGTTTTTGTGTTGGCATTTCCTCATTAGTTTCTTCAGTTTCTTTATCTATTCTTCTATCTTTTTTTTTAGCCTTGTATATAATTTCACATAAAATAAAATGTTTATCAAGATTTATTCGGCGTTTATATTCTTTTCCACAATATTCACAGCATAATCTAGACATAATTGAATTATCTAATATATATTTAGTTATATTTATTAAACAAATTATTATATAAAATCAATTTTATTTTAAATTGATTTTTTAAAGTGATAATATATATATATGTATTCAAAAACAGCAATTGTATATAAAAATCCATTTGAATCACACCCAAATAATAAAACTAAGGATGAATATTATTATAGACTCCGAAGTTGTGATACAAATTTAACTTCTAATACACCAGCAAATCAATATCAAAGATTAAAAATTATTCAAAATACAGTAAGGGTTGCTTCTTCTCTCTATACAATGAATTTAGGAGCATTAAATGCTTATACAAAACCTACTTCATCTACAAATAATGTATGTTGGAACCAGATGAGTGATAGACCTATTCCAAGCGTACAAAAAACATATGTTCCTACAAAAGGAAGTATAATTGGAAGTAGCAGCACTAGACATACAATAACAGGTCCAAGACCCGGAGCTCAATCACCAGGTGGAATTGGTTGCGATATTAAACACAATTCTTATGATAGATATTTAAATAGACTTAAAGGAAAAGCGCCGCTAAGGCGTGGAGTTATTCCTCCAAATTTTGGAGCTCCAATACCATTTAATAGAGCATTACCAATTTATGGAGGAAAAACAACAAAAACAAGTATTGTAAGTAATTGTAATTGTCCTATTACAAGCAAAAATGATGAACAAATATATAATAATCCATTATTTTTTGAAGAGCCTAATATAAAATGTACGGATATTTTTAAAGTAGGTGATTATGCTTACACAACTGAAGGTACTAGTCCTTATTATGTTAGAGTATTAATAATTGAATTTAACTCAATAACAGAATACTATACAGTTCAATTTGATGATGGAACAATTGAGAGTAAATTGTGTTTTGAATTAAAAATTTATTTTCCGTGTGACTGTGTTCCAGGACAAGACCCTAATACTTTTTATCGAAATTTATACGAGCAAATAACTGGTGCAAACTGCATAGACCAAGGTTATTTAGAATTAAAAAATATTTTAGGAGTTTAAAATCTATTTTATAGTAAATTAAAATATTGTCATTATTTATAATAAAATGCCAGCAAAGATTTTCATGAGATTAAATAACGATAATTATAGTCCTAAACAAATAGCAGCATATCAAGCAAATTTGGCTGCTGCGCCAAAACCCAAAGTAGGTGCAGCATTAAATACTTCAATTGTTGGCCGTATTCATAATGTTAGACCTGGTTGTGGGTCATGTGGAAAATAATTTTTTGATTTACTTCGTTATAACTTTTTACAATAAAATAATAAAAATATTATTATTTTATTATTTTATTATTTTATTATTTTATTATTTTATTATTTTATTATTTTATTATTTTATTATTTTATTGTAAAAAGTATATATATATATAGATGTCATCAGCTACAAAAAATATAGCTTCATATCCTTCTAGTAATTTGAATAAAGCAAATAATTTTAGTACAATGTTTGATACAGTGATACTTCCTTATAATAAGGAGTATAATAATTGTAGTAATACTTTATGCTATACTTATAGCAAAAATAATATTTATAAACCACATACCGCTTATGGTATGGTAGGAACATCAGCAGCTGCTTATTTAGGTCGAAGAAATCGTTTATAACTTATAATTAATTATTTAAACAACTTTTTGAATTTTAATAAAAACCTTACTTTCTTTGAAAAATAAACCCCACTTTGCGGTAATTAATAAAATAAATCCAAATAAATATAATAATAATTTAGTTTCAAAATCTAGTTTAGCATCTATAGTTGATCTAGGATTAAATAAGTATATCAATAGTAAGGACATTAGAGTAATAAATACAAATTCAACTCTTTCTTTCCAATAAACAATTTTTTTATCTGTTTCTGAGTCTGATTTATGCCTAAATTGTAAATATAAATGTGAAACTGCTAAAATAACAAATAAAACTTTAACTAAAATAATAAGAATAACATATTTGCTGAAATAACTCATTATATATATCTGCTTTTATTTTCTAGATTTGTTTTTGTGTTTTCTAGATTTAGTTTTGTGTTTTCTAGATTTAGTTTTGTGTTTTCTAGATTTAGTTTTACCACCTTTTCGTTGTTTCAAACGTAAAGCTGCTTCTCTTACAGCTTCAAAACCCTTTTTTTTGTAAATGTCAATAAAATTTGAACCAAACTTGTTTGAAAAAAATTTATATAATTGTTTAATAATTTTATTAACTACTTCTTTTATCATTTGAAAATTATTTCCATGCTTGGATGATTCTGGCATACTTGCTAGGGCTTTATCTGGGCGCCATGGGTCAGAAATATTTAATACAATAATTTTGTTTAAATCTTTAACTACTCCCAATGATGTAATAAAATCAGCGTGTGACCTATCCATAGCAAAAATAATATCAGCTTTATTTAATTCATTTAATGCGGGTTCACTATTTGTAATATTTCTAGATGAATGAACTGTAGATGGATTAATTTGTACCCCTTCTATATTTTTATTTAAAATTTCATTTACTTTAGGTGTTATTGGAGACCCAAATTTCTCTGAACGCATTATACCAGTTTCAGCTGAACTAATATCTGCTAAATTTCCAAAAATTCTACTGAGTACTTCTTGTCCGGTTGCTGAACGGCACGTATTGCCCGTACAAACACACATAAAAATAGGTTTTCTGTCATATAATATATTAAATATTTGTGCTAATTCCATTAATTCATTTTTCGTATCTGGAGAAATACCTAAATTATTTGATACATTACTAGGAGTTACATTCGGTATATTAGGAGTTACATTCGGTATATTAGGAGTTACATTCGGTATATTACTAGGAGTAATATTATCAACATTCATTATATATATATATAAAATGAATTCAAATATTTTTTCTAATAATTTTAATTCATTGAACCATAACTTAGTTCAAACTTCTATAAGTGATGCTTATAAATATCAAACACATAGTGAATTTATAAAACAAATGAAAGTCCCTACTTTCTCTCTACAATGTATTTTTTGTTCCAGTTTAAAAACAGATTCTTTAATTAGTGATGGTTCATTTAGACGTTGTTCTAACTGTAGAAA
>Ga0214252_1000703_pt1 | contig 11637 bp, 13 predicted proteins | sample TroBogypolimnion_47_FD_153090 | JGI IMG/M metagenome (GOLD analysis project Ga0214252, IMG submission 153090) | Freshwater microbial communities from Trout Bog Lake, WI - 13JUL2009 hypolimnion | ecosystem: Environmental > Aquatic > Freshwater > Lake > Hypolimnion/Profundal zone | place: Trout...
CGCCATCCTCGACATCTACGCCCCGTCTGTCGGCTCGTCCGCGCGCACGGGTGCTGGATTCGGTATTGGCGCTAATCTTGTCGGATTTCCTGCGCGTCTGTAAACAGACTGTAAATTTACAGGGAACATACGTTGTTATATAAATGTTCCGCTTGAACGGTAAGTGGTATACCGTTTCCCCCAAAGCAGGTGAACCTGAGCGCCAGACGCATATGATTATGTGGACACTGGCTTCAGGTACTCCCGTCCACCAAGCCTACCGCGAATGGTATGCTCTTGAACGAAAAATAACCTCTGTTCTCTATCCCAAATGAGTAATGCCGAGTTCATGAAAACCGGGCTTATCGCCGGAGGATTCACACTGGCCGTCTTGGTCCTGTTCGTGGGCGTCTACTGGCTGGTCCGCGGCTTCCCCCCGGCGTCCCGCATGGTACTCCAGGAAAGTCCTACCACGGTTGCCGTCGATCCCGGCAAAGCCCACCTCCTCTTCTTTTTTACAAAGTGGTGCCCCTATTCCCAGGAAGCCCAACCTGAAGTCAAGAGTCTCCAAAAACTCGTGGAAGACTACACGTACGGCGGCAAGGTCGTGGACGTCCAGTTTGTGAACTGCGAATCCGACAAGAAACAGTGTAGCCAGTACAAAGTGGACTCGTATCCTACCTACAAACTCCAGACCACCTCGACGACGTACGAATACCTTGGGCCTCCGAAAGTAGACGTCTTACGCCAGTTCTTGGTGTCGGCACTTGGTCCTGAACTCAGTGTAACCCCGTCGACCAACAGCAAGTAGGTGCTCCACGATATCCGTCGATTTCCAAAAACTGAACATTTTCGCATCATCTTCGATCAGGAGACACGTATTCTGAGGATACCTGTCTCGTGTATCGTGCGTCTCCTTAATATTGCGGGCAAAGGCAATATTGTCCAAATAATAATTTGTCGTGAAGTCTTTGGTATGCGCCGTCAATAGAAACAGGGTTCGTTCCCTTTGCGCACGGGGAACAGCCTTGGAAATATTCAAGCACAGCACTGCTCCGTCGACATACAAATGAGTCCCGATCGTGTGCGGCGTGAAAATATAGGGCAGGGAAAATGAAGCCCGCAGTGCATCCCATAACAGAACCGATGGACCGAATATAACCGTCTTAAGATCTGTGAGATCCGATGCGATAATATGTAGGGGAATCGCGGCATCTCCGACGCGCAGAGTATCAAGATTCATTCCATGTTTTGAAAAGGCGGCGGCCATCGCATCTCTGATTTTCGATCCGTCATCTGCTCCGCGCGTTTGGGTGAATGTAAGCAGAGTTTGGAGACGGGGAGGATGAAGCGCGTCCTGCATATTTCCGAGAACTTCGATCAGAGAACTAAATTCTGAAATCTCAAACTCAAACGCAATCAGAGTTCCAATGAGAGCGCCGATAGAATAACCGTACACTCCGCCCGAAAAGCGGTCGGCAAGTGATTGGTCGGTGGATTCTGTTGCGAGTTCTTGGAGCGCACCGATTTGTAAGGCTCCTCGCATTCCGCCTCCATTCAAGGCTAGGATATCGCTATTCATTGAGTCTTCTTTTCTGCGACTAGGAAAATGCTTCGCGCAAAAGATCTGTGGAAGCAAGAAGATGAACGCAAAACCGCCAAAATGCTGGCGATGCGACCTGTTCTCTCCAACTTATCCTCTCAACTAAAACTCCATGCGATACATAACCCCCAGGCCCCCTATTTCGTGTTTGACGTTCCCTCCTTCGTGTTTGGGTACCCCTTGTACGACCACCGTGAAGCCATCGAGTATGTGAGGGACGCACTTACGGAACAGGGGTTCCAAGTCTGGGTAGCCTCTGGATTATCGTTAGTTATTTCGTGGATCAAACCACAAAATCAGGCTCCTCGAATCCGTGCGCCTCCCAAATCAGGCGCTGATTACCGTCCATTTGTGTACGACGACTCGGCCATGAACTTCCTTCAATCTCGAATGCGGTAACCGTAAGCGGTAAGCGGTAAAAACGGACATTTTTGAGGAGGGGTAAGAGGTAGGCAAGTTTAACATAGATGTGTGACCATCCTGAGAAACAGTTAGTGATTGAGGAAGGTCAGCGCGTATGTACGTCCTGCGGAACCGTCATGGAACAAACGATTGATGAGGGTGCCGAATGGCGGTACTACGGCTCTGAAGATCGGCACGAAGATCCGTCGCGTGTTGGTTTGACGATCAGTTCCCTTCTCCCCGATTCGTCGTATGGATCCATGATGATGAACAAGAAAGTGAACTCGCCCACCTTCAAGAACATCCAGCGATTGTCGGCGTGGTCCTTAGCCTCCCATTCCGAACGGTCATGGTTATCGGCGCTAGAAATACTCAATCAGTATTCGTACCGCAACGGATTCACGAAAGCCATTCTCCAAGAAGCATCTGCGCTGTTTCGGGGTCAGGACGATGCGCTGAAACTAAGGGGAGAGACGCGAAGGGCCTTGATGGGTGCCGTCTTCTTTGTGGCGTGTCGGCGTATGGGGGTGTCGCGGACGCACGAAGAAATTGCCGCCATCGTGAATGTTTCGACCCGTTCTCTATCGAAAGCCATCCAGCATTTCGGGATTCATGCGGAGGAGAACCCGCTGCTGAAAACCCAGTTGTCGTTAGCGGAGCGGATGATGAATGGTTTGTCGGCAAGCGAAGACCAGCGGTCCCAAATCCTGGACGCCATCAACGATATCTTCAAATCCCCCGACGAGGAATTGGAGCATACGCCGAAAGTGATGGTGGCGGGCGTTCTCGCCAAGATTTTGGGAAGCGGGAAAACGAAGACTGAACTCCGGGGGTTTCTGAAAGAGTTCTCGGCGCATTCGGGGGTATCGGTCGTCTCGATCCAGAAGGTTATGAATGCGATGTAAATTTCGGGGAGATACATAACAGTATATCCCATGGCGAAACTCTTGAACGAGGAAAGGTTTTTGCCTTCCCGCCTTCCAGGATTATCACTGTGGCTCGATGCCCAGGCGACAACAACAATTACGGCTACAACTACCGGAATTACATCATGGGCAGATCGGTCGGGGGCTGGGAATACTTTCAATACATCAACGTTTTCTGTTCCCGGATGTGTTCTGTGGCTGGATGCGGCGGATACGACTACGTATACGGGGACTACATCCATCTCAACCGTCAAAAATAAGGGATCCACCGGAGGTTCTTTGAATGCGAGTGGGGGCGTTGTGAGTGCTAATCAGTATACGATGAACGGAAAACCCGTGTTCCGTTTCCCAGCGGGGGTAAGTTTATACGAATCCACTACATTCACTACAATATACCGCACGGTCTTTGCCGTCACGCACTTGACAACTGTGAACAATCCTGGAATTCTAAACAACGTCATATGCGGTTCGTATGTTGGAATACAGTTGTACGGATACGCAAATTCTATCCTTGCACTTGGAACATGTTGTCAAAACGGTGCGGTATCCTATCCTTATCCTTACCCTCCATACCTGTCTGGAAGCGTCATTATAAACTCAAATGCCCTTATTACAGCAGCAAATACCCCTGGTCGTATATTCTTCAATGGATCATCGCAGGTGTTAGATTATTCACCTCCATGGTTCACGTTCACTCCCGGAACTGAGATACAGTATATTGGTGGACAGGATACGGTGGATATCGCCGAACTCATAATTTTTGACGGACAACTCACGACTGAACAGCAGCAGCAGGTAGAGGGATACCTTTCGTATAAGTGGAATATTCCGCTTTCCTACACGATAACTCCAGCGAACTCAGTGTTTTCTTCCTGTCCGCCACCTGTTATCTCCAACACCTTGATTACCGGTCAACCCTCAATCTTTTTTCCACCGGGCGCACAGATGACTTCAACATTAAATTCGGGTATGGGATCTCTATCTGTTCCGGGGTGCGTTCTGTGGCTGGATGCGGCGGACACGACAACGTATGTTGGACCCACCTCTTCGCTTACCGGATGGAAGGATAAGAGCGGGAGTGGGTTTGTAGCCACACCCATAGATGGTGCTATTACTACAACGACACAGAACGGAAGCAATGTTCTCAATTTTGGAGGTAATCGTATGATCATACCAAATTTTACATGGAATATGTCGTTTACCTCCATCGTTGTCTGGAAAGCAGACAATGCACATCAGATGATTGGTCTGTGTTCTAGCACAGCCGCGAATGCGACATGGTACGATTACATCTTCTCGGGCAACTGGTCCCTCATTTTATTAAATAATGCAACATCTTCGACCGATCCAAATTATGTCCAGGGAACTACGGACCCCAACCCAGGATCACCTGCTTCTATTGTTCCCGCAAATCAGTGGTTTATTTTTTCAATTGGATATACTGCCGGAACAACAACCATCACCAATTATGCCGTCAACGGAACCGCTCGCACCTCAACCGCGGTGACGCCTCAATCTGGAACCAATACTGGCGTCTATTTCATTAACGGACTCGCAAACTATCCATACGCTTCCAGTCAAATCGCTGAAATCATGCACTTTAATCGTTCTATAAATTATCAAGAACGCCAGACCGTTGAAGGATACCTCGCCACGAAATGGGGACTGCGGGCTAGTCTTCCGTCGTTACATCCGTACTCTGCGGTTCCGTATAGCGGTACGTTCACACTCAACCCTTCTAACCCCATCTCCAAATCCCTCTTTATCGCCTACCAAACTCCAGCCCTTACGTCCACCATGCGATTCGCGACCGGCAACGATGTGTCCGGAGGAGCGTTCGGGGTCTCGCAAACACAGTATTCCATTTCGGCTCCGTACCAGTACGCTTACGGCGATACTCGGTGGCCAACCGATCTAACGATCTATACGCTTCCCACCGTTCTTTCGGCCATTTACGATGCGACGGCCGGGATTATACGCGGAGACCATAATTTCAATGCGGGCGCAGACGTCCGTGAATCGGCGATGATCAATTCGATTGTGAATACTCCCTACTCTCTCGGTGCTTCTTCAATACCTTCCTCCATCGTCTTATCGGCAAGTTTTCATGTCTGCGAGATCATCGCATACAACCGAGCCCTCGCCACTACCGACCGCCAAATGATCGAAGGATACCTTGCGGTAAAATGGGGACTTACAGGGCAGTTACCGAACGGACATCCGTATAAAAATTTCGCGCCATCGGGAGAACAGGTGGTTATTCCGTCGACGCCCGCCAACGTCATGCAAGGACTCGTATCCTGGATCGATATGGCGGATTCGGCGTCGTATACGCTGTCGGGAGGATCTACCTTGAAAACCCTGACGGATAAAGCCGACGGAACAACGACGTACACTCTCTCCGGAAAAGCCAACAATTTTTCAATGTCCACCATCGGATCACTTCCTGCCCTCGTGTTCCCGGGCAATAATACGTCAGTTCTCACGGCAAATACCTTTTTGTCTCGAACACTTCCTATCCCGTCACAGGGATCAGCGTTCATCGTCTTGACTCCGAAATCTCAATTCACGGCCACGAAACTTGGGATACTTGGATGGGGCAGTCCCGGAAACGGAAACGCCCAAGGAAACCCTGGACTAGGCTACAATTCTCCGTCTACCAATGTTCAGACCCTACAAAGCTACAATACATCGTCGGGCATATTTTTCGGCCCGTCGTTCAATTTGTCGGCGAGTACTCCTACGATCCTCTTTTGGGCATGGTACGGCGGAAATATGACGTACCTCTCCTGTAACGGAACAACTCTTCTGTCCGGTCCCCGAGGAACCACCGCCAACTACAACCCCGCATCTGCGGATACTCAGTTCTATGTAGGAAACGATGGAGGATTTGGGGCACAATTCACGTTGGGAGAGATGTGCGTGTACAACCAGTACGCGGAAACCCCATTCCGCAATCTTATGGAAGGACACCTTGCCTGGAAATGGGGACTACAAACGAATCTTCCAGCGGGACATCCGTATGTTTATTCGGCCCCTGGACTCCAGAGTCTGACGGAAGTCAATGCGCTTTCGGAACCTTCGGACATTACGGGGCTCACGATGTGGCTGGATGCCGCAGATACGACGACGATCAATGTGACCGGGACAACATCCTTTACGTGGACCGACAAATCCCCCGTCTTGAATCATCTGGTCTCGTCGACGACGACGTTGAAAGCTTTACCCCTCCCTTCCAACTTCGGACTCCCTGTGCGTCCTTCTATCTACTTTGGACCTGGCGCTTCGGCCACGAGCACGTATACCAGCGGCGCATCCACCGGCCAGTTTTCTGCGTTTATGGTTGCGTCCGTACCTACCCTCTCCTACCTCCTGATTTCTACGGGACAGTTCACAACTGCTACCTCGGCAGCGGGGGCGAACGGACAAACATTCGCATTCTATGCGAGTAACGGTTCAACGTTTGGAGTATGTTCGCCGTTCGTGTCCCCGGGAGGAGCCAATGTGGGCTCCTATTCCACAGTCTGCGGAGCTACCGTCGAACTGTTTGCGAGCGTGAGTGGATCGACGACTCTCGGGAACCTGAATTACGGAGCAACCGTCAGTGGAACATGCACAACTATTCCAGCGACGCAGTGGGTGTTCGGAGACTGTTCGGGCGATCCCTCACCGAAATCGTTCCACGTCCATGAATTCATTACGTACTCCCGACAGCTCGCGACGAACGAACGCTGGATCGTTGAAGGATACCTGTACTGGAAGTGGATGCATTTAATATGAAAAAACTACTGAGACGGTTAAACAATGACGGCGCAGTTCAGCCTGCCTTCCGGACACCCATTCACAAATGTGCGTCCGGGATATACAGGGTATGAGTCGGCTCCAAGTCCGGCCATCATCTCTGCGACAGCCTCCTACATAGGAAGCACAATTACGCTTCAAGTCTACGCAAACACACCGGGTAATTGGAACGTAGTCACTCCGGCAGGTCTTACAGTAACGACTCCACCAGTTGCGTCATCTTCATCGACTCCGATCGTGTATTCGGGCGGACAGAGTAGTTTGTCGTATACGTTCTACACTATTTCATTGGCTCCGGCGATTGGACCAACTGTTGGATGGCTAGGTCCGGCTCCTTCCGTCACTCTGACCGTTCCTCCGTTCGGAACGACAATCGCATCGGGGGTCTACGACGGAAATGCAGTGTATCTAACTCCGGTTACGGCGACGCCTCTAACCCCCCTCGTCCAGGGAATTACGGACTACTTCTTTACGTGTACGAACAATGCGTCGTTCGCCTCGGTAGATTCCGTGGGAGTGGCGACGTTTCCGTACCCTTCCGGTACAGTGTTTACCCCGGGAACATCTACCATATTCAATTTCAATGTCGCCTGCCGGTTTCTCGGTATTCTCGGAGTCGCATCGTCTCCCGTGTTTCCTGTTACAGTTATCCAGCCCGCAACACCGATAATGACCGTGACTCCGACTTCGGGATCCATCAATATTTCCTGGGCCGAAACCACTCCTAACTGTACATTCACGATTAGTACGGGAGGAACAACATTGGTACCTACCACCAATCCGTTTACGGTTACGCGTTCGCCGGGAACGTATTCGTTCCAGGTTGGTGCGACTCTCTTTGGACTCACATCGTACAGTACCGTTCGGACGATCTCCGTGGCTCCTTCTATGCCCACGTCATTTACCGCAGCGGATAACTTGAACAATAGCGTAACTCTTTCGTGGGTGTCTGCGACGCCGGGGGCACAAATCAATCTTACGTGGACCGGTGCGGCTACCGGATCCTCCAACAATCTCGGGAATCCACCGTTTATTCTGTCGCTTGGATGCGGTACGTACAGTTTTACTTTGGTATCGGTATGTGGAGGAGTGACGAGTAGTTCAACCAGTGTGAACAATTTTTCCGTCACTCCGTCCACTCCCACAAATTTCCAGCAGAGCGTCTTCGGTTCAACTGCTACGCTTTCATGGTCAGAAGCGACCCCAGGATGCGGGTTCACCCTGACGTCATCTCCCGATATCGGCGTGGTTCCCGTCATTACCGGAAACGTTGCCGTATACACGGGGGTACACGCGGGAACGTATACGATCACGTTAGTGTCTGTGTCGGCAGGACTGAACTCTGTAAGTTCTGTCCAGACAACGACGGCGGTCACTTTAGCCGCACCTACCAGTTTCTCGGCAACCTCGTTGGGATCCAAGATTACCCTGAACTGGGCTGAATCCACGGCGGGGGCATCGTTCAGTCTTTCATGTACGAACAATTCTGCCTTTGGAACTCAGACTATTTCGGCCGGAGTCTTTACGACCTCGTACGGCAATGTATCCACGCCAGGAATATATACCTTCTCAATCGTCTCGGTTCTCCCCGGAAACAATATGAGTGCTCCCATAACATGTACAGGTCAGATCGTGGCTCCTCCTGCGAGTTTTACGGCAGTAGCGACCGGATCTACAATCAATCTGGCGTGGACTGAGGCAACAACTGGATGTACGTTCTCGCTCTCTTCAAGCCCTACGGTTCCCAATCTCACGATCACCGGAAACACTGCGACGTCTACCGGAGTCACGCCTGGGAAGTATACGTTCAATCTATCGGCCTTCACATCTGCCGGATCGTTCCTGAGTACGACGGTGAGCAGTGCTACCCAGGTCATCGCTACCCCTGGATCATTATCGGCAGTGTTTGTAGCCCCGAATGTCGTGCTCACCTGGACCGAAGCCACCTCGGGATGTACGTTCACGCTCTCGTCCTCACCTGCTCTCACGAATCCCACACCTACAACCGCACTCACTGCTCAATACTCATCTCCTCTCCCGGGAAATTATACGTTCTTCGTTACGGCCGCGGATACGGCAGGAAACACCAGTTCAACGGCATCCACCACAATTCCGATCGTGGTGACTCCTCCCGCCCCCTCAAATCTTGCGTACACTGCGACAAGCCCCACATCATTTACCATTTCCTTCTCGGAAGCTCTGGCGAACTGTACGTTTGGGTTTACGGGCGGTCCGACCGTCGGATCTGTTACCGTCGCCGGAGGAAACGGAAGTTATTCGGGGGCGTTTAGCGGCGTAACTCCGGCTGGGGCACAGTCGTTCACAATTACCGTCAATTCAAGTTTCGGGGGAATCTTGAGTACGGGCAATTCGTCGATTGTGGCTCGTACCAAACCCAACACCACTTTTTCGTCCAATGCTTTGTGTACCGTCATAGGCGGTCAGAACACGGTTTCGGCGCAGTACATTATTAACAATCCTGACGGAGTCATCCTAACCGGTCCCGGAAATGTCCTGGTAACTACATCCTACACTGTGAAGATGCTCTATTCCGGATCAACGACAACTCCCGGAGTCGCTCTAACCTCAACAAATTCGGCAGGAACGTACTTCACAAACTGGTTTGATGCGGGAGGGTTCTCTATTACGGTTCCCTCGGCTTTCCCGGACTACATTGTGCCTCCTACGATGGGTACCGTAACAGTCAGCGGAACAACCATTACGGTTCCTTGGACAGATTCCTCAACGCCAGGATCTCTTACGTATAATATCCTCAATTCAACGTTGTCTGCGACCGGAATTGCGACGGGAACACGGGTAAAAGTGTTTACCGGAGCCACAGTGGGAACGCCGTACAGTTTCACGATTACCACCACGTCGGGATACGTCACCGCCAATTCTGCGACTTCAACGGCGGTAACGCCCATTTCAGCGCCTACCGGTCTGACGGCGTCGGCGGTTGGTACCACGGTGACGATGAACTGGACGTACGGATCTCTGACTGGAATTACGTTCAACGTGTATGATCAGAGTGGGAATACCCGTGGAACCACCGGACTTACCACGACCAACACAACCTTCACGGTATCAGACTCTACGGCGTACACCTTTACAGTCCAGGCCATTGCCCAAGGAGGAAATGTAAAAGCGATGTCGGCAGGGGGGGTGGCGGTCACTACAGTTCCTGCTCCATCCATTACCAGCATTCTGGAAGACGGGGCATTGATTACGATTACGTGCGCGACCCCGACGTCGGGAACACTCAGTATTGCCCAGTCATCTGGGACAACCATCACACGAGTAAGTGCGACGAATCCGTTCACATATAACGGAACCACCGCGAATACTACCTACGGATTCACGGTGACGAACACGGGCACAAACTCGATCACGACTACGACAGCAAGTTTTACAACGATGGGAACGCCAACCTTCACGAAGTCCGATGCGTCTGGACAATCGGTGATTCTTCAATGGACCTATCCTAGCGGTGCCCCGGCAGCCACATCGTACACGGTCTATCTACAAGGTGGAACGACCGTCAGTGCGGGTATAACCGCTCAGAATTACACCTTTATTCCGTCGAGCGGAACTCCTCCTTTCGTGTACACAGTGGCGGCAACGGGGGCACCGGGGACTGGGTTTGGGTCAGTACCCACCGACAACATTACCCCGCTCACGGCGGTAACCATCGGAAACCCAGGAGCAACGTCTGCTGATGGTACGAATGTAACGGTTACGTGGACGTACCCCACGACATCCACGGCCGGAGTGACGTTTAAAGTGTATGACCCCACACTCGCAACACTATACACAACCTACTCATATTCATCCGTCAATTCAGCGTATTCTACTACATTCAGTACAAGTCTTACCAGAAATTCTACCTATTCGTTTGTGGTGATGACCACGGATGCGCAGGGAGACACCGCGGTTTCGGCACCTACCGCCAACGTCACTCTACTAACGGCCCCCATCGCCAAATCGATCATTCAGACGGGGGGACAGATGGTCGTCACGTTATCCGCCCAGCCGGCGATTACTCCGGCACCGTATACGCCGTACTACACGAATACATCAATTTTCCCCGCCAGTCTCACGCTCACCGCATCTACCGCCACGTCATTTACGTATTCTGGGGCCTTATCAGATACTACTTGCTCATTCACATTCCAGAACAATGCGGGAGCGGGGGCACCCAACAGTACAAATTCTTCAATTATAGGATTCCAAACTCTCCCTACCCCCGTACCAGTATCCATCACATACATTTCGTCATCTACCAGTATCAGTGCCTCGTGGACGTACAACCAGGCCGTCGCAGGAACCCAGTTCATTCTCAAAAATTCCGCAGATGGATCGCAGTTTGGAACAGTGACGGGAGTCACCAACGCAAATATTTCGGCCATCATCGGAACGACGTATACGCTTACGGTAACGGCTTCCTCGGGAGGAAACGTGTCGCTACCGTCCACTGCGTTCTCGGCCGTGACCGCAGCCCTCCCTTTCACCATTTCGTCGTTCGTACAGAACGGGACGCAGTTGATAACAACGATATCCGGTTCCGCGATCTCTGCGAGTACGGTCCCACCCTTGGGATTCCCTACTGTATTCCCTGGAAGCCCTACGTTATGGCTGGATGCTGCTGATCCGAACGCAACAGGAATCCCTGCCGCCAACGGTGCGACGATCTCGGTATGGAAAGACAAGTCAGGACTGGGCAGCAATGCTACGGCAACCGGGACACCTACCATCAATAGCACCGGCATCAACGGAAAACCAACCATGACGTTCGATGGTTCGTCGTGGTTTACAGGACTCACTACTAATACTGGAACTACCGCAACCGTGTTCATAGTCATGCAGCAGCCTGCGCCCACATCATCAATAAACCCAGATTTTACTCGTGTGTTCTCTATGGCTGCG
>Ga0214252_1000730_pt1 | contig 11286 bp, 16 predicted proteins | sample TroBogypolimnion_47_FD_153090 | JGI IMG/M metagenome (GOLD analysis project Ga0214252, IMG submission 153090) | Freshwater microbial communities from Trout Bog Lake, WI - 13JUL2009 hypolimnion | ecosystem: Environmental > Aquatic > Freshwater > Lake > Hypolimnion/Profundal zone | place: Trout...
TCGGCGCGTTCCATCCAGGTGTTCAGCGATGTCAGCGCAAGAGCATTGTCAGTGGGGTTCAACAGGAGTTTGCGCTGAACTTCTCGCATGACGATGCCAAGGATGGTGCGTTGGCGTTTGAGCACGCGTTTGAGTCGGCGGAATTGTTTGGCATGGGCGTAGCCACCGGCCTTCCAGCGCAACGCCTTGCCTTCTTTGGCGAAGGTCTGCTTGAATTCAATGCCAGCACGCTTGGCAGCGCTGACAACCTTGTGCCTTGCGATCTCCAGCAGGCGGCTGTCCACCGGGTGGGCTATGGCTTTCTCCTGCACCGTTGAGTCGACTATCACCCGTTCCAGATCTTTGGGTTTGACGGCATCGATGGTAACGGCTGTGTCAATGGTGGCTTTGAGCAGCAACTCCAGGCCATCTTCACCGAGGTCGCGACGGAATCGTCCGATCTGCGTGGCATCGCAAGGCAGGCGGTGCTCGTAGTAGGTCTGGCCGCTGAAGAACTGCCACAAGACGTTCTCACTCCAGCGCACAACCAGTTCTTCGTCACTGAGGTTGAAGCTGTGTTTGAGGTACAAGAGGCTGGCCATCAGGCGTATGGGTAACTTGGGGCGTCCCGCATTGGATCGACCGGCACCCACCAAAACCTCGGTGGTACCGAACATGTCTTGGGCTCTGAGGACTTCACCGGCGCGGTTCTGGTGTTGAAACTTCTGGGCTACCGCCGCTTCGATCTGACTCCAGGGCAGCCGACTTGCCAGAACTGCCAACGGATCGTTCATGTTGATCATCACGTCAATTCGGCTGCGGAAAAAGTCAACGGCTTGCATACCAGAATCCCTCAGAAAGTATCTCTGCTATTAACGTTTTCTGGGGGATTTGGTGCACGCAATTTATACAAAAAAGCTAGTGTTCATGCGGGTTGCAGGGATTTTGCAGGGCCGACTATAGAGTTGGCTGTGCTTTAACAAATACTGGAAGGAAGCACAAATGGCCACAAGCACACTCGCATCGCTCAAGTTCACGTCAGCAAAGAAACCCACTCAACTTGCCCCAGTGCAAGTCCGTCGCAATAAGCTGGTTGGAAAACTTGTGGAGCAGATCGCCATCGCCAAAGGCAAGCAAAGCGGCACGCCCTATGTGAGCAACAAGATCGTCGCTGTCACCAACGAGAGCGGCCAGCAAGAAATCGTGGAAGTGCCCAAGCGCTTGAAGGAATGGTTTTGGGCGATGGACAACGGCAAGATCGCGCTGACCGTGCGTTATGGCGCTCGTGTGCTGGTGATGAACGCCAAGGGGATGACAGCGATCGAGGTCGCAAGCATGGACGAACTTGTCAGCACACTTGAGCTGGTGAAAGCGGCGGTGGAAGCTGGAGAACTTGATGCGGCCATAGAAACCGCTGGCGCATCGCTGCGCAATGGCTTCAAGCACTAAGCGCCCATGTCACTCTTTGACTTGGGGCAGATCGTCGCAACGCCAGGCTCGTTGGCGTTTTGCGAACGGCACAGCGTCAACCCGTTGCTACTGCTGGGCAGACATATGGGTGGCGACTTTGGGGACTTGGACGCCAGCGACGTTCAAGCCAACGTCCACGCGATCCAGCACGACGAGCGAATTTTGAGCGCATACAAGCTGTACGGCGAAAAGCTGTATGTGATTACTGAATGGGACAGGAGCGCGACCACGCTGTTGCTGGCAAGTGAATACTGAACCGTGTCGTAGTGCTGTCGTGTAAAACGACAGGAGTGTGGTTGCCAGCTTCGTCTTTACGATATTGACGCAACTGACGCCAGCGCGGAGAATCGTTATAACGGTGCGTTGCGCAATATTGTTCGCTCGTTCCTTTTTGGAGGCCTATGAACAGCGCCCACAAAAAAGTGGCAACGGCGACAAGCACATCAGTGATGGCTGATGATGCCACCATTTCGACTACATTGCGGAAAGCATCAGCGGCCACAGACTTGAGGCGCTTGCGCGAAAAGTGTGATCTCGTAAAAGCGTTGTGCCAAGTCGCAAAGGGACGGATTCTTTTGGGAAACCACGATGACGCCATCGCAGCGATTGACAAGATCGAAACTGCCATAAACTGGTTCGAACGTTGATTCTTCGCAGAGACTGACAGCGAAGCTGTAGGGCTGACGGCAGATGATGACGTTTTGACACGACAGTTGAACGAAACTGTCATCTGTGCAAATGCTCGTCCATGCCTCCCGTAAATGACATGCTGGTGCGATAAACTGCAGCCAGTCGCAACGCACAACCGTTGCATACCTACTACTGCTACGGAACTGTTATGCAAATGTTTTATAAGCGATTTTTAGCTAAAGAAATCCTTACAAATCAACACTCGAATTGCATTCCGTGGCAGTTCAAGCACTGCCACGGCAAGCTGGCGTAAGAACTCGCGCGACAGGCGGCCGCTGCATGCAGTGAGCCGGCACTGTCCGCATTCGATGGAGAGTATGTATGGCTGTGAACCTGTCCGCGCCGAATCCGGCTGAACTCTTCCCCATTGCGGGTGTGCGCCTGGGCGTGACCGAAGCGGGCGTGCGCAAGGCCAATCGCAAGGATTTGACGGTGGTGCTGCTCGATCCGGGCACGGCGGTTGCCGGCGTCTTCACACAGAACCGCTTTTGCGCGGCGCCGGTCCAGATATGCCGCGAACACCTGGCGCGCACCTACGACATCCGCGCCCTCCTGATCAACACCGGCAACGCGAATGCCGGCACCGGTGCCGATGGCCGGCGCCGCGCCATCAGCACCTGCGTCGCGCTGGCGGTCAAGCTCGACATCGCGGCCACGGCGGTCCTGCCGTTCTCGACCGGCGTCATCATGGAGTCGCTGCCGGTGGAACGCATCGAGGCCGGGCTCGACGCTGCGCTCGCCGATGCGCGTGAAGACAACTGGCTAAGCGCGGCGCAGGCCATCATGACCACCGACACGGTGGCCAAGGCCTTCGGCACGCAACTGACGATCGACGGCGCGCCGGTCAGCATCACCGGCATCAGCAAGGGTGCGGGCATGATCCGGCCCAACATGGCGACCATGCTCGGCTTCATGGCGACCGATGCCTGCGTCAGCTACGAGGTGCTGGAGCAACTGGCCAAGGAGTTGGCCGAGGGCTCTTTCAACCGGGTCACGGTCGATGGCGACACCTCCACCAACGACTCGTTCGTCGTCATCGCCAGCAACAAGGCCGGCCATGCGGAGATCGATTCCCTCGAAAGTGTGAACGGGCGCGCGCTCAAGGCCGCCATGCTAGGCGTTGCGAAGAAGCTGGCGCAGGCTATCGTGCGCGACGGCGAAGGCGCGACCAAGTTCATCACACTCCAGGTCGAAGGCGGCAAGACGCAGGCGGAATGCCGCCAGGTGGCTTACGCCATTGCCCATTCACCGCTCGTGAAGACCGCGTTTTTTGCCAGTGACCCGAACCTGGGACGCATCCTGGCGGCCGTCGGCTACGCCGGCATTGCCGACCTGGAGCAGACCGGCATCGACCTCTACCTCGACGACGTTCATGTTGCCACCGGTGGCGGACGGCACCCCGATTACCGTGAGGAAGACGGCTCGCGCGTGATGCAGCAAAGCGAGATTACGGTGCGCGTGGCGCTCGGGCGCGGCGATGCCGCGGACACGGTCTGGACCTGCGACTTGAGCCACGACTACGTGTCGATCAACGCCGACTACCGATCATGATTCCGGATTTCGACCATATCTTCCGCCGCGCCGAGCAGCTGATGGAGCGCATTGAAGCGGCGCTGCCGCGCGGCCTGGCGCCCCCGGACTGGCACGCGTCGGTTGCCTTCCGCTACCGCAAGCGCAGCTCGGGGCAGGGGCTGCTCGCGCCGGTGCGCCATGTCGGCGCCATGCGTCTGGCGGACCTGAAGGAAATCGAGACGCAGAAGGAAAAAATCCAGCGCAACACGCTGCAGTTCGTCAACGGCCAACCGGCCAACAACGTGCTGCTCACCGGCGCGCGCGGCACCGGCAAGTCCTCGTTGATCAAGGCCTGCCTGAACGAATACGCGGCGCGCGGCCTGCGCCTGATCGAGGTGGACAAGGCTGACCTGACCGATTTGCACGACATCGTCGATGTGGTCTCCGAGCGGCCGGAAAAATTCATCGTGTTCTGCGACGACCTGAGCTTCGAGGACGGCGAGCCGGGCTACAAGGCGCTCAAGTCCATCCTCGACGGTTCGGTCGCAGCCACGACGCCCAATGTGCTGATCTACGCGACCAGCAACCGGCGCCATCTGCTGCCCGAGTACATGAAGGAAAACCTCAGCTACACTCACACCGAGAACGGCGAAGTCCACCCGGGCGAGGTGGTCGAGGAAAAGATCTCGCTGTCCGAGCGCTTCGGCCTGTGGGTCAGCTTCTATCCGTTCACGCAGGACGAATACCTGGTGATCGTGGCGCAATGGCTGCGGTCGTTCGGCGTGGCGGGCGATGCCATTGCCGCAGCGCGGGGGCAGGCGCTGGTCTGGGCGCTCGAGCGCGGCTCGCGTAGCGGGCGTGTCGCCTACCAGTTTGCGCGCGACTACGCGGGCCAGCACGCGGCCGGCGTATGAACAGGGCGCGCCTGGTCGCCGACGCCGAACTGCCGCGTGTTGGCGGTGCCGAGCGCGCCGTTGTCGAGGTGGCGGTCGGCGTTCTGATACGGCCCGATGGCGATTTCCTGCTAACCTCTCGCCCGCCGAGCAAGGTCTATGCCGGCTACTGGGAGTTTCCAGGCGGCAAGCTCGAGCCTGACGAGACTGTGGTGCAGGCGCTTGCGCGCGAGTTGCATGAAGAACTCGGCATCACGATAGCGGTGGCAATACCCTGGAAGACGGAAATGGTCGATTACCCGCATGCGCTGGTGCGCCTGAATTTCTGCAAGGTGTTCGAGTGGCAGGGTGAACTCGAGATGCGCGAAGGACAGCTGTTTGCCTGGCAGCGTCTGCCGGTGCAGGTCACGCCTGTGTTGCCGGGCACGGTGCCGGTGCTGCAATGGCTGGCCGCTGAGCGGGCCTTCAAGAGTGCGACCCATGGCGTGGTCGCCAAAGAACAGGAATAAGCCGCAGCCTATTGCAGCGCGCCGGGGTCGGTCAGCTGATCCTCGGGTGCCGCGTTGTCGGGCATGCGGAAGTCTTCATTGGCCCAGGCGCCGAGGTCGATGTTTTTGCAGCGTTCGCTGCAAAACGGGCGGTACGGGTTGCTCGCCGCATAGATCGCCGGGCCCTTGCATTTCGGGCAGATCACCTCGCGCGCGGGTTGCAGCGCTTTTGCTTGCGTCGGCTTCATGAGCACAGCGTCAGTCCGAACGTGGCATCGGCGCTGCTTGGATGCAGCCTTTCATCGACCTGCATCTGCATCAGCCGGATCGAGACCATCAGCCGGTTGCCGCTGATCTCGGGGATCAGGTCCAGCGCCGGATCCAGCGCCAGGCGCAGCAGTTGGAAGGTGCGCCCCTGCGGCAGGTTTTGTTGGAACTGCCCGGCGCTGGCCATGACCTTTTGCGGCATTCCGGAATCGCGCAGCAGCTTGAGCAGCAAGTGAACCGATTCGGCCAGCGGTGTCAGCGTCTCGGTCCAGCGCGCCAAGTCGCTTCGGCGTTGCGCCACGCTCTTGTGCTGCCATGCGTAGTAGGCCGGCAGGTCGAACTCGCAGGTACCGCCGGGAATGCCGATGCGGCTGCGGATGCTCATGAGCCAGTCGTTCTCGGTCAGCCCCTGGCCGGCCTTGCCGGGTTGATTACTCAGGGTCTGGAAACACCGGTCGAGCTGATTGACCACCTGATCGAGCACATCCTGCGCAATCGCCGGGTTGTCGCGGTAGCCGTCGAGCGCGTGCTTTTGCCGGTCCAGGTCTTTGAGCACATCCGATTTGAGGTCGGCGCGCGCCGCCACGTCCATGATTTCGAAAATGGTGGCCAGCGCGAAGTGGTGGTCCAGCGCCAGTTCACGCGCGATGAATTCGCTCAGGCGGACAAACAGGCTCTCCAATCGCAGGTAGGTGCGAATGCGCTCGTTAAAGGGATATTCGTAGAGGATCACGCTGAATTCTTTGCCTGGTCGGTGCAGATGCTACCCGGATGATAGCCCGAAGCGCCAAGCCAGTTGTCGCACTTCCTCGGCCAGTTCGGCCAGGCTCAGCGTCTCGTTGAACAGTACGCTGTCCGCGGCGCCGAGCCGGCGCTCGCGGCTGGCCTGCGAGGCGATGATTTTTTCAATATCGGCGCGCGGCAACTGGTTGCGTTCCATGACCCGGTTGATCTGAACCTCTGCGCTGCAATCGACCACCAGGACATGATCGACCCGCGCGCGCCAGACGGGCGATTCCACGAGCAGTGGCACGTCGAACACGATGCAGGGATGGCCCTGCTCGATCGCTTGTGCGGTCTGGCGCATCGTTTCCTGTCCCACTAGGGGATGAACAATGGCTTCGAGCTGGCGGCGCGCGTCGGCGTCGGTGTGGATCAGCATGCGCATCCGGTCGCGGTCCAGCGCGCCCTCGCTTGTCACGAAGTCGGCTCCGAAGGCGGTGCCAATCGAAGCCATGGCCGAGCCGCCGGCTGCGGTTGCCTGGCGCGAAATGGCGTCGGCATCGATGATGGCAGCGCCGCGCCGGGCCAGCAGTGCGGCCACGGTGCTCTTGCCGCTGCCGATGCCGCCGGTCAACCCGAGCCGAAACGGTGGGGGCATCGGCTACAGGCCCACTGCGTGGAGGATCGCCGCCGGGCCGAAGATCATGGCCGTCAAGCCGGCGCCGGCCAGGAACGGACCGAACGGAACGTAGCCGCCTTCGCGCAGGTTGCTGGCGAACTTCATGCCGATGCCGACCACCGCGCCGATGACCGAGGCCATCAGGATGATGGGCACCAGCGCCTGCCAGCCAAACCAAGCGCCCAGGGCCGCGAACAGCTTGAAGTCGCCAAAACCCATGCCCTCCTTGCCGGTGAGCAGTTTGAAGCCCCAGTAGACCAGCCACAGCGACAGATAACCGGCGACCGCGCCCCAGAGGGAATCCGTGAGGCTGGGTGTGATCCAGTGCAGCGCGGCCGCAATCAGGCCGGCCCAAAGCAGCGGCAGGGTGATGTCGTCGGGCAGCAGCGTGGTGTCCCAGTCGATCAGGGCCAGGGTCAGAACCGCCGCGGCAAAACCGCTCCAGAGCACGGCACTGATGCCCAGGCCGTGGGCCCAGCCGGAATAGAAGAATAGCGCGCCGCTGGTCAGTTCCACCAGCGGGTAGCGCAGGCCGATCGGCGCCTTGCAGGCCGAGCAGCGGCCGCGCAGGACGAGATAGCTCAGGACCGGAATGTTTTCAAACCAGGCGATCGCGTGGCCGCACTTGGGGCAGCGCGAGCGCGGCCGCATCAGGTTGAGCGGCTCGGCCTGCGCAAATTCCTGGCCGGCCATTTCCGCACACTCGGCTTTCCACTGGGCCTCGAGCATCAGCGGCAGGCGGTGGATGACGACGTTGAGAAAGCTGCCGATCAGCAGGCCCAGCACGCCGAAAACGGTGGCGTCCAACCATGGCGTAACCGGCATCAGACCACCTGGCCGAGTTTGAAAATGGGCAGGTACATGGCGACCACGATGCCGCCGATGACCGTCCCCAGAATCACGATGATGATGGGCTCCATCAGGCTGGAAATGCCGGCCACCATGTCGTCAACCTCGGCCTCGTAAAAGTCGGCCGCCTTGCCCAGCATGTGATCGAGGGAGCCGGATTCCTCGCCGATGGCGCACATCTGCAGCACCATGGAGGGAAACAGATTGGCATTGGTCATGGCCACGGTCAATGCGGTGCCGGTCGAGACCTCCTGCTGGATCTTCTTGGTCGCCAATGTGTAGACCGAGTTGCCGGCCGCGCCGCCGACGGAATCGAGCGCTTCCACCAGGGGCACGCCCGCGGCGAACATGGTCGACAGGGTTCGCGTCCAGCGTGCCACGCAGGACTTGTCCACCAGCACGCCAAAAATCGGCATCTTGAGCATGATGCGGTCCATCACGTGCTGCATCTTCTCGTTGCGGCGCCAGGCCTGCATGAAAAAATAAAAGCCGCCGCCCAAGCCGCCGAAGATCAGCCACCAGTACTTGACAAAGATTTCACTGATGGCGATCACGGCCAGCGTCGGCGCAGGCAGGTCGGCGCCGAAGTTCGAGAACACCTCCTTGAAGGCCGGCACCACGAAGATCATGATGACCGCCGTCACGACGAAGGCCACGACCAGCACCGAGATCGGGTACATCAGGGCGGACTTGATCTTCGACTTGATGGCCTCGGTCTTCTCCATGTAGACCGCGAGCCGGTCGAGCAGCTGGTCCAGAATACCGGCGGCTTCGCCGGCTTCGATCAAGTTGCAGTAAAGATTGTCGAAGTACAGCGGGTACTTGCGAAAGGCGATGCTCAGCGAGGTTCCCGTTTCCACATCGTTTCGGATGTCGCCGAGCAGTTTGGTCACGCGCGGATTCGGATTGCCGCGCCCCACGATGTCAAAGGCCTGCAGCAGCGGCACGCCGGCCTTCATCATCGTGGCCAGCTGGCGCGTGAAGATGGCAAGGTCCTTCGGCTTGATCGCCTTGCCGCCGCTCATGCGCCGCTTCTTGATCTTAGTGGGCAGGACACCCTGGCGGCGCAAGGCCGCCTTCACCTGGTTCTCGCCGCCGGCCCGGGTCTCGCCGCGCACCAGCTTCCCGGCGCGGTCCTTGCCTTCCCACTCGAAGACAAATTCCTTGCTGCCCTTCATCGTTGCAGTTGCCATGTGCTTCCTTTTATTCGTTGCAGCGCCCGGGACCGATCCTGCGCTTTATCGCAAGGGCATCGCCCGATCCCGGCAAGGCGGTGCCGGTCGTGGCAGAGAAAAGTTTGATGGCGGCCATAATGCGTGAATGTACTACGTCGGAAATGCTCGCCTGCGATCATCGTTGATTTTCGGCCCTGCTGCACGCGCCGGCGCTGCGCTTTCTGGCTCGTGTGGGGCTGCCAGCACGCCATGCCATTGATGCCTGATACCAGCCCCCGGTTGTGCCCCCTGTGCGGGCACCCCAACCAGTGCGCGATGGAAATCGAGCGCGCGACCGGCACGCCACAGCCGCCGTGCTGGTGCAGCGCGCAGAGCTTCAGCGCCGAGCTGCTTGAACGCATCCCGCAGGCGGCGCGCGGCCTGCGCTGTGTCTGCGCAGCGTGCGCCAAGGGCGCCGAAGCCGGCCCGGCGCCGGACTGAAGTCGCTCAGGCGCTGTCAGTCCAGCGTTTGCGGCTGGTACGCAAGCGGTAGCGTTCACGATAACCGGCCGGCAATTCCCGGGTCAGACGCTGGAAGACGCGGCGAAAACTCTCGGCGTCCTGGTAGCCGCACATCTGCGCCACCTGTTCCACGCTGGCGTAGGTGGTCTCGAGCAGCACGCGGGCGCGTGCCATGCGCAGTATGTGGAGGTAGTCGAGCGGGCTCTGGCCGTGCGCGCTCGCGAAGTGGCGCAGCAGCGAGCGTGGACTGGTGGCTGCAGCACGTGCCGTGTCCGCCAAGCTGTAGGGCTCGGTCACGTGGTCTTGCAGTCAGTGGCGCGCGCGCTCGAGCGCGCCGCTCGGCAGTATGCGCTCGTGGGTCCCGGCCACAATCCGTGTTGCGACCTGCTGGCGCTGATCCGAATGCAGGTAGACATGGGCGGAAGCAACGGCCAGCTCGGCCAGCGGCGTGTGGCGCAGCATGTCCAGCATCACCTCGGTCGCCAACACCGGCGAGTCGCAGGTCCAGACGCGCTGGTCAGCAGTCCAGGCGCGATCGGTCAGCAACTGCACGTCGGCGCCATGGCGCAAGACCGAGGCAACGAAAGGCCATGGCGCGACGGCTCTGCGTCCGGCGAGCAAGCCGGCTTCCCCGACCAGGGCCGCGGCGTTGTAGAGCCCGGCCACCAGACCGCCGGCCGCGTGCACCTGTTGCAGGCGTGGCGTGGCGCTCGCGCATTGATGCACGAGCTGGTCCAGATGCGGGCCGCTTTGCGCATGCCAGCCCGGTAGCAGCGCAATGTCGGCCACCCCCCGAAAAGGTGCACCGCGCGGCAGGGCGCGCGGTGCGCGCACACCCGGCGCGCAGCACCAGCGCCAGGTCAGCGCCGCGGGCTGTCGCGGCGCGCGCATGGCCGCGAGCAGGTTGATGCTGCGCAGCACGTCAACCGCAGCCAGCGCTGCACCGGCCAGTACACGGCATCCCAGTAGATGTCAACGCACAAGGTCTTGCTGACAGCCGGGGGGGCTCCGCAACTCGATATTGCCTACATTTCAACAATGCTTGTAAAATTGAAAGGTGGACACTTCATCGGCCGTCAAAATCTTCGAATCCCTGTCATCGGGTATTCGACTGGACATTTACCGGCTGCTGGTCAAGACCGGGCCGGCGGGGCTGGTGGCGGGTGAAATCGGCGCCGCGCTGGCGCTGCCGCCGACCAATCTTTCCTTCCACCTGAAAGCGCTGACGCAGTCGCAACTGCTGTCGGTGGTGCAGGAAGGGCGCTTCCAGCGTTACCGCGCCAACCTCAAGCTGATGCAGGACCTGATTGCCTACCTGACGGCGGAATGCTGTTCCGGTCATCCCGAGCTGTGCGTCGAGTTGTGCCCGCCTGCGGCCTGCGCGCCGCCATCCATCCGTAAAAGGAGATCGTCATGAAGAGACTGCAAGTATTCGACCCGGCCCTGTTTTGCAGCAGCGGCGTCTGTGGCGCGGACGTAGACCAGAAACTGGTGAGCTTTGCCGCTGATATTGATTGGGCCAAGAAGAGCGGCACGCAGGTCGAGCGCTTCAATTTGGCGCAGCAACCGATGGAGTTTGCCGGCAACGTCATCGTCAAGGGCCTGCTCGAGCGCAGCGGCGAAGGCGCGCTGCCGGTTACGCTGCTCGATGGCGAACTGGTGCTGACCGGGCGCTATCCGAGCCGCGACGAACTGGCACGTTGGACCGGGCTGGAGGTCCGTGTGGCAGCGGCCGCTGCGGCGGGCAGTTGCTGCTCCGGCAGCCGCTGCTGCGGCTGAAGCCTCGCCGGCCGCCATCATGAAATTCCTCAAGGACCCGCCTCGCTTCCTGTTCTTTACCGGCAAGGGCGGCGTCGGCAAGACCTCGATCGCCTGCGCCACGGCGCTGGAGCTGGCCGAGCAGAACAAGCGTGTGCTGCTGGTCAGCACCGACCCGGCCTCCAATGTCGGCCAGGTCTTCGGCACTAGGGAAACGCGGATCAAATCACTTTGACCCGCATGATGACGTTGCGCGTATTTTTTTAGTTCGCGCTACGCCAGATTTCGCGATCTCTTTCGCA
>Ga0214252_1000741_pt1 | contig 11198 bp, 8 predicted proteins | sample TroBogypolimnion_47_FD_153090 | JGI IMG/M metagenome (GOLD analysis project Ga0214252, IMG submission 153090) | Freshwater microbial communities from Trout Bog Lake, WI - 13JUL2009 hypolimnion | ecosystem: Environmental > Aquatic > Freshwater > Lake > Hypolimnion/Profundal zone | place: Trout...
GAACTGATGTAATTGTAGTCCATTTATTTTGTAGTAAATTGTCAATACGTATTCTTTGTTGTGATTTTGTATCATCTAGGTCCAACTGGTCACATATTAACAATAAAACTAGTGCAAGCGCGAATTTATCGTTGTATGAATTGATATCCCGATTATAATCGTTTGTATTGTTCGAAACCAAAAATTGGTTGTATAAAATATTGCTGGTTTCGAGTGCCTTAGTTGGAACATTAGAATCGTAAATACGTTTTGCTTGTGTATATATCAAATCTGTCTGTTTGCACAGATTTTTCGTAAATAAATATTCTTGGAAAAAAACAACTTCGGTTTGGGATTTGTCTTTCCGATCTTCAAATTGTTCTTGTATATGCATAAAAAAATCGTGATGAAACATGTGAGTTCCACATGTTATTTTGTGTCCAGGCATACAATTGAAATCAATCACCCCTATCCCACCTTTAGAAAACACCATTAAATTTTGAAGTTTAATATCGCCATGATATAAATATATTCCATCTTTGTTTCTTACTTTGTGCATTTCTGACAAGACATTAAAACACGCTTTATAAACATCAGAAGCAAGTACTCTGGTGTTTTGTGGTTTGCTTTTTGCTACATACTCTTGAAGATTGTAATCACTAATTCTATAGTATATGCAATATTCTTCATCATTAAAAGTAGGTTTCGTTAGTTTTTCATTGAGAGGTAATAGCAATGTATATTTCAACCTAGTTGTAGGTGTTAACACTTTTTGTAATATGGCAATATTCTCTTTTTCTATGAGATAAGATTCTTTAGTGAATACTTTCTTCACAAACCCGTTAATTGGTTGTGTCTTGTAGACAACACCATCTAATCCTCGGCCGATTTCTATATTGTAATCACTAGATTTTGCAGTTGTGGTTAGCCACTCTGTGTATGTATTCATTTTATTTATATTATGATTTTTTGAGATTGTATTTGCCTGACAATTTAACAGATGATGGTATCATAGGCATCCAATAAAAGCCGAAGGAATTCCATCTTGTAATCGTCGCTTTCTAATTGAAATATCACGTTATCATCTTCGGTACTGATATAATCAACCATTTGAATCCTCGAGCTTGATGCTTCGAAATGCTCAGGCGGTTCACCGCATACAACATGTAGTTGACACATTGGATTAAACACTTTGATGTCATTTGCACGTGGCAATCTGTACAATACATGTCCTCTCACTGCGAGTTCTTTTATATTATCTTGATCCAAAATTTGATTATTTTCAGGTTTACAATATAATATGCGGCAGCCAATCCAATTATGAAAGTCGTCTGTGATTGATCTCTTGTGTTTGACAGTCACACGATTTGCATTGAACTCGGTCATGTACTGTCCCAAACATACTTCCAGCAACCCAAAAAACATACCCGCATACTGTCCAACATGAATATGAATCAGGTTTCCTGTATCACCGTATAGCTGACGAGCAAAAGTGTTGATACAATATTCTCTTTGAAATGCGTCCACGTGGATCTTCCCCCAAAACTGTTTGCACTTTTCCGTAATCTCCAGATTGGGTACCGGTGTAAAGTCGTAACCTACACTGATAGATAAATAATCATCTGCTCTAGCTTCCCGGAAGGCATGTTCCTTTAGTTCCCAGACCCCGTTGGTAAAAGCTATCAAGTTTCGGTCAGTGTCAAGCTTGCCAGCGAATTTGGGATCATACATGAATTCTCTCATTTCAAGTACAATAGTTTTCACAAAACTAATCTTTTGAAGGTTTGTTAATGTATGTGTGTTGAAATCTTGAGGAGAAGTACTCAAATAATAGTTTCTGATTGTGACGGATAAGTCGTAATGTAAATTGGTGTTGGATTCGTCCTTTATCCACAATGTTCCATTGAACCAATACCACAACTTCCCATTAGGGGCGGCACACACATATTTATCTTTTAAAATATGGGATGCGATTGAAGCAATTGAATTGTGTGTTCCATTACAACTTTTGATTATATATTGGATCTGTTGACCCGACATCTTTTTATCTGTCTTGAAAGGAATTGTAAATTCTTATATGTGTTGATGGAATAGGAATAATGCAGTTCTCTGACCAACCTGGCCGTGTGCTCGCGGTATTTGTCATTGCACCTGTCCTTGTATGGAAGGGCTGGAACTATAGAGATTGGTTTATTTTTATTTTTGGAATAATTTTGTTCTTGTGGGATCTATATTGGCTTGCTGTAAAGGATCCAGTTGTGGTCCCTGCACTAATTTCAAAATAATTGTAGGCTCTGGGCAAATTAACCCACGTTTAATTAGTTGCATTCATCCACACAAATGAAGGCATCAAAAAGGAAGAATGGATCATAAAAAAACTTGGATACGGTGAGAAAACACACCTCGACAACAGTGTAAAAGTGCCTAGTCAATTAGTATTTGCGCAAAATACGCAAGAGCTTTGTACTAAAGCTACTACCTCCTTCTTGTGTTGTAGCTGGTATCTCTCCGATTGCAACAATCGCATCTGCAATGGCCCCTGCTGCCTCGTTATATATTTGCTCTTTAACTGCCGTGTCCAGGTCACTTGATCTCATTGCCATGGCCCATTTACCAGCAGCAAGTGCTTTTGTGAGCTCGGCTGAAGCTTTGACATTTGTTCCGGATGAGCTATTTTTATAAACTTGATCAGTTATTGGTGCATGGCTTCTGATGAAAGCAACAAGTTGTTGTTCGTCATCTGTTTCAGCCGGGGATGTTTGTGAATTTACGTTTGCAGTTGTTGGTGGTATTGTGCCTGTTGTAGGTGCATTTCCTGTTGATTGGCTTGGTTTGTCCTCTTTTACATTCGTTTTAGGAGTACTGCCGACATTTCCTGTTGATTGGATTGTTGGGGAATTCGTTAAAGAACTGCTGGAATTTACTTTTGTATTTGAATTAGCTTTAGTATTTCCATGTGTTGCTGAGCTGTTCGGTAGAGATGCATTTGCAGAGCTGTTTGGTAGAGATGCATTTGCAGAGCTGTTTGGTAGAGATGCATTTGCAGAGCTTGTAGTTGCAGAGCTGTCTGGTAGAGATGCATTAGCAGAGCTTGGCGTTGCAATGTTTAGTTCGGCTTCAGGGGGGTGCGGATCTTGTTCTTTGGGATGGGTGTTTAGGGTTCCGCCAACACTCTCTGGTCCCCGTAGAAATGCTATTGCAAGCTCCTTGAATTGTTTCCATTCGGCGGTTTGACCTTGCGTTTTTTCATCTATAGTTTGCACCTTGTACCCCCCGAGTTCACCCGGAACCTCTGTCACTTTCAACACAGTAGAATTACCTCCTTTTTGTTTACGTCTTCTCATTTGTTTTATAAAAGAAAATTACCTTCTTAGAAATCTAGCAAGGGTCGCCCTCTGAAGTAATTGGGCAGTCTTTTCATTCCTATAATAGTGAATTGTTGATTTATTTTTTTGGTGTTTAATGTGCCCCCCGGATGTTGCCCGTATAATTTGACAAAATTGATGGGTGAGTGTGCATGCTACCACATATGCCACAAGCTTAGGAGCATTTTCTATTTTTTGTTTCTTTACAATAGGAGTATGGATGTTAGTATTAGTGATGCTATAATTAGGAGCAATTTGCATTCCTAGAATATCATACTCATAATCGCCTCCGTTTGTACTGTCAAACCAAATATTATGACCATGTTCTTTTATATATTTCAAATATTCCGAGCTAGGACGACGTATAGGATCTGAGAAGAAATCCGAAACAACCTGCCATATTGAATTGACAGATGTTTCGTCATTTGGAAGTGATATTGGGAGAGCTAACTGATTATAGTTGTAGATTGCTATTGCAATTTCACTTGCCTTGGCTTGATACCTCAATGGATTTATGTCTGTATTCAACGACATCTGATTGCCTGAAATATCAATAGTTTTCATGAATTTGTAATATGTATATAGCAATCCAACTTTCTCGTACACCTGAAGTGGAACAACGTCCTCGTCCTCGTCCTCATCCATTTCCGTGGGTGTTAATTGTGAGTTGGGTGGTGATCTTATTGGGCTTTGAGATTGAGATTGCGGGAAAAATTGTTGTGTATCATCAGAACCTGTTGAATGTATTGAACTTGTGGGACTCCCAGGAGGCTGGTCCATGTCATCCTCACCACCACCAACACTCTCCCCGGTGATTTGTTTTATAACTTCAAGGATACTATTGTTTAGATTCGTCATGTACATGTCCACTTGGCTTTCTGCATCACTAAAATAATTTTCTATGATGACGTTGGCATCTGTCATTGTTATACGGTTGTCACTTCCCCTACCCCTTGTAGCCATCGACACATATGTGTAGAACAAGTTTGCAAATTTATTAAAGATATGGCTCTTACCTCCATCATACGGTGCATTAAATGTGTTCCGAAACATATAGAACACGTTATCTATATCCACATTAAATATACGACCGACTGCCCAAAGTGTATCATTGAACGGGATATCATGGACCAAGTATGCAGATTTCCTTATTGTAAAAGTACTTTTCAATCTTTCAATAAAGGCTATTTCTTTTTTGTCTATCTTGTTAAACCTGTCATTATAGTTGAAATTCTTTATAATCTGGGACTTGGAAAATGCGTACCTCAGAAAATTACTATGTTTTTGTGTTATTTTTATTTTCATTCCGGTATTCATTTGTTGTTCAGGAATTGCTTTAATTTTTGCAATATCACCAGGTGAAATAATCTGTTTAGACTTTTCTTTTCGTTTTAGATCATTAAAAGCTAATCTAATGGTTTCCCAAGCGGGCAAAAGCGGGTTGGGATGACTTGTGTCAAGGACCAAATCTTCGAGGTCTTCTTCCTCGTCCTCTGCTTCGTCATCATCTCCTTCATTGATTACAAAGGATTGATTCGATGCATTTATTTGATGTATGCTCGATATCAATATTTCGTTTGTGCTAGTCTTTTCCTCTACAAAACTGTTTGAATATTCTATTACAAGCTTGTCTATAGTAGCTCCCAAGTTACAAAGTTGTTCATTAATATTTAACAAATGTACAAGTTTTTTGAGTGAGTTGATCTGACTTTCGACAGTAGTCGCAACTGTTACAGGTTGAACCAATTTTTTGATTTCGTCGTTTAACAAATCTATTCCTGCATTCATTGTTGAAATCAATAATTGTATATTGACACTACAAATGTTCAGTTGGCTAGCATATGTATTATGCATGTCAGGATATGTCTCGCCATCGGGTACTATGTATTGAATGTCGAGCATGTTTGGAATGACTCCAAATGTTTTCCCACGTATTTCTTCTTGTAACTTGGTAATAAGAGCTTCCATTTCTGCGGATGTAGGCTTTATTGATATATGACACTTGTTGAAATCTTTTGGCATTATAGCATTAACGGCTTGCAGCCTAGCCCGTGTATAGCACAGTCGATCACTAGACATTAATACGTATGTTGTTGGTGTAACATCGGCCAATCGTCGATTGTTTTCATCTGTCATTTCTACTCTTGGATTTGTACTCAACACCTTTGTAATTTCCACTTGACCTGCGTCCATAGACCGTTTTATATCAAAAATGAAATTTATGAAATGGCTATAGGTAAGTGATTGCGATTGCGAGACAGGATAATATGTTTTGAATGCTTTCAATATTTGTTGTGTCACTCCGCCTCGCAGAGGTCCTGCTTTTGATAAAAGACTCTCTGCTAATGTGAGCTGATTATTGCTGATAAAATTGGTCATTATGATCTGTTCCAATACAGCATCGGTCAATGCATCTTTTTCTAATGCAACAATGTTGACAGCAGCACACATATTTTTCACAGAGAGGTTTAGAATCTTGGCATTGAGTATAGTCTCGTCTATCTCTACGTTCCCTAACTTCAAATAGTTTGTAGTTTTCCTTCCAATAAAGGTTGATGCAGGTTTCGAACCGAATGCTATGTTCATGGGTTCTATCTTGCAGAAATCCCCTGGACTTGGTGTCTCCACTCGGGTTTTTACAATATGTTTTGTCTTTTTGGTTGCCATATCCCAAGCGCTTGCGATAGTGTGAATGTTGTAAATGGCCGAGGCAGGTTGTGTGTTTGCAGCTGGATTCGTGTATGAACTTGCACGGAACCCCATGGCATAGTCAAGTACAATGCCGAATTTGCCGGTTTTTTCGGATAGATATTCCAGTGCACCTTGTTGGATTATTGTATCTACTTGTCCCGATGTTATTTCTTGTATCACTTTGTCTTCGTCTATTTTATTTTTGCCAAGCGCTTTTGGATACCCTAGCTGACCATTTAATACATTATTAATAATTTTTAGGTCCATTGTACACCTCTTGTCATTCTTGCCAAAGTCATGATAGGTATCAGCATAATGATACAACTTAAAATCCGGGGACTCCCAACTCATTTAATCATTATATCGATAATAAACATGTTTTTTTATAGCTTTTGCATTCGTCAACTGATTCTTATCGGCACAATAAATAAAATGGACTTGTCATCTATGTTGGCCTCATTAAATGATACTACCCAACCTCTATCAAACTTTTCCGAGATGTTTGAGGCATTGGACTTTGCAAAGCTCAAGACTAAAGCTAGGGAAAAGAGGTGTCAACGCTCTTGTAACGAGGGAGTTACTAAGATTTATAATAGTAGTATGAAAGAAAAACTAAATAGGAAAGTTGATGAAGCTAAAGCAAAGGTTGCTAAAGCTGTTGGTGACACAGCAAAAAGGCAAGATGGGAAAACAACAAACACAAGTCGGTGGCAAACTAATCCATATGCGGTTGTGATGATGAAAGACATGGCAACACGTGTTAGTGTTATGATGCGTATTGCCAACTTGATAGCATCACTGGAATCTATACCCATATGTGTTCTCGAAGAGATTGAACCAATCACGAAATGTGTCGCAGAACTAACAGAAAAGGATATTGAAACAGTAAAGGATAGTGTAAGAACCACCGAAACCAAGGATATCAATAAACTTACCAAGGATATCAATAAACTTACCTTGATGCAATTAATCCTTTTTTATTTTGATGATGCTAAATCAAATACTGATATTATGCGGATCCATGTACAAACACTTACAAAAGAATATACTTCAAAAAACCAACTAGAGAAGACCATCACGTGCACATACTCTACTGGTCGCCTTTTCAAGTTGTATAATAAACTATTGAGTGGTGTCAAAACGAGTGCACCTTGTTCAGTCAACGATGATGATCTCATGGATGATGATATTGACAATTCTCATCCAGATGCAATGGAAGGTGGTGCTGCTGCCAAAAAGAAATTGAATAAAAAATCTAAATCTAAAAGCAAAAAAGAAACGGCCAAGGGAAATGCAAAGTGGATGCGCACTGATAAAAAGACCAAGACGGAAAAAGGTACCCGCACAATTTACACGAATGCGGCGGGTGCATATGCCACTCGCACCGTCGTTGTGAACAAAAAGACAGGGGTCAAGTCGACCAAGTATGTGTGTCTCCAGCGTCAATAATGTCATACTTGTCCCTATAGGTGATCTGGACAGTGTCGGCATTGGGTGCGACCATGTTGATGGCAAGCTGTTGGTGCGGGAACACCGTGGTCCTGATCTCCTCTAGCATGTCTGAATGACCCATGTCTATCAGCATCTTGGTGTCTGTCGTGTGGAGACGGGTCACCTTGTAGTACACCCGGTCCTCCGGAACTTGCAAGGGAACCTGTACATCGTCATAGAGGATGCCGATCACGTTGAGGCTTTGCGCCTCGATGTCTATCTCGAACTTGGCACAGAGGTTGCGGATCACATTGCCTTTGGCCGAGTCTATGGACTGGATGATCACCGCCAATCCCTTGAGGCTGTCATAGTAGATGGTCTGGCCATCACCTGGGAACACTTGGACTGCCATTGGTTGTTGGGTTGTTTGTATGGTAGGTTGTTTATACCGACTTCATTTTTTCAGTGTAAATGTAAAATACATACAAATTATACACATATAATGAAGACACCAATTTATAATAAACAGGCCAAGGTCATGTCCCGATTGCGTCTCAACATTCGGCATCCTGACATGTTCATCATTGGGAAGTATGGACTGGATTGGCACAAACATCCTAGCCGACCGTTTGTGGTGATCCCAATCAAAAAGAGTTGGATGAATGGACATGGTTCCACTATTGTGTGTCCGGTTGTGGGTATTACCTTGCTCAAGAATAAAAACAATTTGTTTGTAAAAGTCAGTGATGGCACGCTCGATGTGTTTAGCATTACACAGATTGTGCTTGTGCAAACAGGTGGAGTAGTTGCTCCGGAATTCTTTGTGACCATGAAAAAGGATGACACTTATTATAATATTCAACAGGATGTACAATTGCAATGGAATGCGGGGGCTGGTATGTGGGTGGTAGACAACCCGCAAGATTATGCCATGTACTACAACAACACCATGCAGCAACCGTCAATGATGTCAGAGCTTGGAAATGCTGTTGTTCAAGGCGTTGGTTTTGGGGTGGGTGAGGCCATTGGTGCTGATGTGACCGATGCTATTATAGATGATGTGGAAGGTGATGATGGTGGTGACGACTAATTATTTTTTTACGAATCAGTAGTGACTGGAGAGTGGGTGCCAAAGTTTGGGCGAACTCACCACCACTCTCCAAACACCCCCCATCATATCCCACCACATCTCTGAACTTTCGCATCTCTCACATCTCTCATACCGTATAATGTGTCATTGTGTTGACATCAGATATCTTACACAAAAACAAATAAAAATCACTTGCAACTACAGTTGCACAACTTGAATAAAAGTTCACAGTTTTCCATGACATGTGCCAAGGAATTATCGAGTCGGTTCACCGTGATTTTACACACATTTCCCTTTTCATATGCCATGATGGAGAGTGAAACACATGTGCTTCAATGTGTTGTTAATGGATGTGTAAGTTGTTTGGAGGTTGCATCCCATCAGGTACAGCTGTATTTGTGACAATATTGCTATATTCTGTCACAAGGTACCCTTCACTATTTGTGCGACGCCATTGCTTAATGTCAGCGTCTTTTCTCTCAGCAATGACCATCCAATTAATTGCAGTTGTGCTTTGGCTATTATATATACTCCTGATGTACTGTTGCCGCTTCCATCAACCAAAATAGTACCAATGGGATCATAATAGATAATTCCTAACGAATCCCCGTACCCTATCATTAAAAATGAACTCTGTCCATGATTGTAGTAAGTAGAGTTAGGAAAGTTAATGGGGCCACTTGCATTAATAATTCCGCATGTCAGAGTTCCTGTCCCTGCGTTTACTGTGCCATTATTCGTTGTGACAGGTCCAGTGCATGCCCCAGCAGTGGTAGCAGTGGCAGCATTCCCAGTACATATCCCTGCGGTAGTTGCAGTTGCTGCATTTCCTGTACATGAACTTGAAGTCAGTGAATTCCCTGAACATGAACCAGAAGTAGCTGCATTTCCGGTGCATGTGCCAGCAGTGGTAGCTGTTGTGGCAGTTGTTGCATTACCAGAACAAGCACTAGCAGTGGTAGCCGTAGCAGCGTTGCCAGAACATGTCACTGCAGTTGTGGCAGATGAGGCATTTCATGTTAGAGATCCTAAGAACGTTCCTTGGAAGAAGCCATTGCTAAACGTGGCATTGGAATGTGTCCCTCCAATAATGGAAGGGACATTGGAACAGACAACCCCTCCTGTGCCAGGGTATGTTGTCCCACCAGTTACAGTAGGTGTGATATTTGCAACTCACCATCGCGGAGTACCTGCCATGTTTTGGGCAAACTCACGTCAATTCCACTTTCACCTCACACCTTCATACATCCATTCAATCGCAATCCGCACATATCCCTCACATTTCTACCCCCCATTCACCGTCCCGTATCACAGCACTTTTTGCCCCTCTTACCTAAAGTCACTCACATTTAGGCAACTTAGCCGATGCATCACACACAGCCGATGCATGATGCATCCATGATCTCGCAGATATTCGCGGCAATGCGAGTGAATGGACATGCAGTCAGTGTCTGAATCTTTTGGCATGTTGCATTCCGTGTGAGTATCATACCGTATCACGTGTCATTGTGAAGACTTTGACAATCTTACACAAAAACAAATAAAAATCACTTGCAACTACAGTTGCACAACTTGCATAAAAGTTCACAGTTTTCCATGACATGTGCCTCGGAATTATCGAGTCGGTTCACCGTGATCTTGTGCAAACTTCCTCGCTCAAATGTTGCTAGTACGAGAAACTATTGTTGAGTTCAACATCCTAAGTAAAAAACATAATACTCACATTCGTGTTATATGTGTTAACTGAAGATGTCAAAGTGAGTGTGTTATTTGATATTGCGAACACAAACCCCCATGTGCTTCCAAGCTGACTGACAACCCCCCCTCCTATAGTGTGTAGAAAATAGTACGAGACTCCGATAGCCCCACCATCCCATGCTGTTGCAATGCCTGATTGACCAGATCGTGTAAATGTGTACACAACAGTAGAAGTCGTCCCAATACCATATAAAGTGGAGGGGTATCCGACACTGAATTTTCCTATGGTAACAACACCTGTAAAGGTTGGAGCATCACTAAAAACTAGCGAGCTTGTTACTGTACCTGTGGATGTTGTCACCCCTGTGCCACCATGATCGATACCAAGAGTACCCGTTACGTTTGCAGCAGGGATAGCGGTGATACCGGTTGTGACTCCTGTTCCTCCATAGGTTGCTCCTAGAGTACCGGCATTGATGCTTGTGGCACTCAAACTAGTCAAGCTTGACCCATCACCAACATGCTTGCCTGTCACAGTACCTCCACTGGGAACTGTCACGTTTGATGCAGCTAACCAATAGTTTGAAAGAGTTGGAATAGCCACAGTGAGACCGGTGGAGACACCTGTACCACCATATGTGGTTCCAAGAGCCCCTGCATTAATGCTAGTGGCGCTCAAACTAGTCAAGCTTGACCCGTCACCAACGTGCTTGCCAGTCACCGTACCTCCTGTTGGAACTGTCACATTCGAAGCAGCTAGCCAGTTGTTTGAAAGAGTTGGAATGGCAGCAATACCTGTGAATACTGGTGCATCACTAAACACTAATGAGCTTGTAACCGTCCCTGTCGATGTAATTACACCTGTACCACCATGTGCAACACCTAGTGTACCTGTTACGTTTGCTGCAGGGATAGCAGTGATACCTGTCGTCACACCGGTTCCA
>Ga0214252_1000778_pt1 | contig 10771 bp, 4 predicted proteins | sample TroBogypolimnion_47_FD_153090 | JGI IMG/M metagenome (GOLD analysis project Ga0214252, IMG submission 153090) | Freshwater microbial communities from Trout Bog Lake, WI - 13JUL2009 hypolimnion | ecosystem: Environmental > Aquatic > Freshwater > Lake > Hypolimnion/Profundal zone | place: Trout...
GTTCCTTTTCTTTTCTTAGTTCCTTTTCTTTTCTTGGTTCCTTTTCTTTTCTTAGGTTTACTTTTTTTTCCACCTTTAGTATCAGGACCATTTAATAGTAATTGTGGTCTTTGAACGGATTCTGGTAATGGTCTGGAATTATAAGAAGTTCTCTTTGTAGGATTTTCTCCAAGTATTAGTCTGGTAGCATCATCAGCATCAGTATCAGCAATAGCTTTATCTGATAATGTGTCTGTTATTATATCTTCAGGAGAACGTTCATCATCTCGAATTAATATTTTAGTTACTAAATCATCAATAGTAACCGCATTATCAGCTACACGTTGCATAGCTCTTCTAACTTCAGCATGTACCTCTCTTAATTCAGAAAATGTATTAATTATTTGATTAAAATCAGCTTGTGTATAGCTGTTTATTGCCAATGTATCCCGTACTTCTGATGTAATAGGAATAGGTGTTTCTATCATCACACGTGTGGATTTTATTTTGTTGTCATCTATAGCTGGGTAATTATAAAAATTTAATATTGTAACAATTGGTCTATCAACTACGACTAAATATCCTTCTGGAAATTGTGCTACTTCATCGTCTGTAAAATAACCAGGTTGAGCTGTAATTATGCCTATTTTGTGTGGAGTAATTGTAGAGATATACTCATGTTTATACAAAACAGCATCAACTAATTTATTTGATTCAATAATACCATATTTCACTTTTCCAGACATTTGTCTCGCGCATAATGTTTCGGAATGACCTGGAATACTTAACTTAAATAGTATGTTTGAGCCTTCTGTATATCCTGGATTGTTTTTAGCATTTTCAATATGTTGGGTTGAAATTGTTATTATATGGTTATGAAAATCTTCTAAACCAACAACTGCGTCTTTATTCCAGAAGAACACTCCATCTAGAGGAGTTTCGTGTATATTTTTATAAGCATAGTGCTCAAAAAATACACTTCCTTCTATATTAGGAAGTTTTTTTACTATTATTGGCTTTACTCCAAACGAAAATTCGTTTGAATCTGCTCTGTTAGACATATCTTTTATGGCTAAATTTGTTTGAGCTGTTAATAAATCTGCTAATTTTTCTTGCGGATTTATACATATGTCAGACAAAAAAAACAAAACCCATCTTTATTAGTTATCCCTTTTTTAATTTGTTCTCTTGTAGGCCTTTCATTTTGAGTATAGTATGGGTTTAGTGAAACATTATTTTTGATATTTCGTTCTTCAGAATCTTCCTCAGAAATAGCAATAGATATATTTTTCCATTCTTCAGCAGTTTCAGGATCTAATTTAGCATATGTCGCATAGTTTGATTCAATATCTTGTAATTCGCCACGGTATTGAGTATCAGCATTTTTTGGCCCATGAAATGGAGCTTCAGGAGCTTCAGGAATAATAGTCTTTACTATATCTGCTGACAATCCTGGAGATAATAATCCTGCTAATACAATAAATCTTAGTAATTTAGAAAAAATACCACCACCTATTTGTATTGGTATTTTTTCTTGTAATTGTTGTAAAAGTTTTTTTTTATTTTGAATTGTATTGTAAATTTTACTCGAACCTAAAAAAGTATTCATTTTTTCAACATCAATTACATTATAATTATTTATATATGTTAAACAAAATATAATAGTATATAATAAATTTATATTACTTTTAAACTTAACTAATTTATCTAATTTATCTAAATTCTCATCTGAATTCTCATCTGAATTTTCTAATTTATCCAATTGTAGTTTTAGTTCATTTAATATTATATCACTAAATAAATCTATTTTTGAATTTATTTTATTTTCTGCCATATAAATATATTTATATTTATATAATATAAATAAATATATGCTACAATATTTGTTGACAGCTATTATTTTTGTTATTTTAGATGGAACTTATCTAAATCTGGCTAAAGGATATTTTAATAAACAAGTTAAATCAATTCAAGGTTCAGATATTCAAATGAATATTGTTGCCACAGGATTAGTATATGTAGTTTTAATATATGGTTTAAATTATTTTATAATAAGAAAAAATAAAAGCGTCCAAGAAGCAGCATTATTAGGGTTTTTTACTTATGCTGTATATGAGTTTACAAACTTAGCGCTTTTCAAAAATTGGTCAATATTAACTGTTATTATAGATATATTATGGGGAACAGTATTATTTGGACTAACTACTGCTATTGTATATAAAATAAAAAATATTTTTTAATAAATCAACTAAATTATTTTGTATTTTATTTTTTGCTCCACTTTTTTTAAAAGTGGATTTAATGCTCTGTCATTATTCTTGGAGCAATATTCATTGTATTTAATTCTTGAAATAATAATTTACACGAATAAGGAATTTCTACATATGAGAAATCAACTCTATTATCACACGTTTTACAATGATGGATATGAATTTCATTATTATATGCTGCTATTAACCCACATTTTTTACATACAAATACGGAATATTTATCAGACGCGTCATACATTCTTCCTTTTGTAAATCTAGCTGCTCCGTGTGAAACCATCGCGTCTTTTTCCATTTCTCCAAATCTTAATCCACCATCTCGTGACCTACCTTCAGCTGGTTGTCTTGTTAAATTTACCATTGGACCAATTGATCTACTATGTGCCTTATCATTAACCATATGTTTTAAACGTTGGTAAAATACTGGTCCAATAAATATATTACATTCTAGTTGTTCTCCTGTTAATCCATTACACATTAATTCATTTCCATTTGATTCATAACCTAAATTTAATAACTCTTGACAAATATCTTTTACATCAAACTGTCCGAATGATGTTCCGTCTCCAAATAATCCTAGCTCAACTAATACCTTTCCTAGTACTGTTTCTTTTAGTTGACCGATTGTCATACGAGATGGGATCGCGTGCGGATTAATAATAATATCTGGTCTAACTCCTGATGATGTAAATGGCATATCACGCTCGGGAATTATATTTCCTATCGTTCCTTTTTGGCCGTGCCTACTAGAATTTCCAATAATTAAACATGGTTCATTTGTTCCCTCTCTCATATAATATGTATGTGAACTGGGGACTTCAATACAATATACTTTTCCTTGATAATCAATTAATTTTTCTTCATTTGAATCATTTATTTTTTTATTAATCCAAGGCTCATTTTGTTTCGCAATAATACTAACTTTATAATAAGTATGTTGTTGAGTTACAGAAACAACTTGCCCTGCTCTTGAACCTAAATTTCGTTTTCCAACTCTCGCAATACCAGTTGGTTCTTCAGCGATTTTAATAATTCCAGACCAACCACAATGAAGCGCCAATCTTGTAATATCATTTGCTAATTGAATACTAATTGTTCCATATCTATCAAAAGTTTCTCCTTTATATTCCATACTTGAACCATCACCTTGTAATAATGCTTCTAATAATATAATAGATTGTCTTTGAGATAAATTCCAAACATATTCTGGTAAATATTTATTTAATGCTCCAACGCTTAATATATCTAAATGCTCACAAACATTTTTATTTTTTTTACCATTAATAATAAATTTACCATCTTCGCTATATCTATATTCAATATTTAAATTTTCTAATAATTTTTTATTAAATAATTGTTTTCTCTCTTTTAAAGCAGTTATATTAATACTTTTATTATAACTATATCCATCCGCAATAAACATTCCTAATAATTGTAACCAATCATCCATTTTATATTGTTCGTCTCCTAACTGAATAAATTCAACATCAGGATAAACATTTGTCATTGTTTTTTGAAAACGAACCATTTTTCCCATAACATCTTGGGCTTCAATTAATTCATAATTCTTTCCGGCTCTTCGTTTTACATATAATTTATGATTTAACGTACACACAATATGAACTTGTTTATTTTTAATATAATATAATTTATCATCGTGATCGTATTCGTATTTTGCGGTAGGAAATTCATAACACATATTACCATTAATATCTAATGTTGCTACTTTATGAACTTGAATATCAATATCTTTAATTTCAACCCAACCTTTATCTGTTAAAACTTGTTGAGTTGGTAAAGCACAAAATTTATCACCAATTACAGGTTTTCTAACAGTTCTAAGTCTTACTTTGGCAAAATTGTAACCTTCACCATTTCTATCAATATAATTTTTATCAATATACGTTTCTTCAGTTGTTTTGTATATTTTGCTTTGGTCTTCAAATTTAATGACCTTAGTATGGTCGTTTCTATTTTCTTTAATAGGAGTTATTTTTGAAATAATTATATCACGATTTTCAACAATTGTATTCTCAGGAATAATTCCTCTGCTATTAACCTTGTTATAATTTCCCATTTTCATTCCTTTTGTTTTAGCTGGGTCAGGCTTACATCTGATTTCTTCATCACCATTAATTTTTTGTTTATCTTCATCTTTTTCAGTATGATAAATAGTTGTCATAAATAATCCTCTATCGATTGACCCCTTATTGAATAACAAAGAATCTTCTTGGTTATAACCAGTGTGCGTCATAATAGCTACGATAACATTACAACCAGATGGGATTTTATTTAATTGAATCATATTCATAATACGAGTATCAACAAGAGGTCTAGCTGGATAATTCAAAACATATGCGGTTTTATCCATACGACTTTCATAATTTGTGACGTAAACCCCCATTGCTTGCTTGCCCTGTGCACATTGATATGTGTTCCTCGGGGATTGATTATGTTCGGGAAAAGGAATACATGACGCAAGCACTCCAAACATTGTACTAGGATGAATTTCACAATGAGTATAATTATACATTTTTTCATTTATTTCAAATAAATCTTTTGGATTAGTAGCAATCATAGACCAGTTTTGTTCATCTGGGTCCACATACTCAATAACAGAATCTTCAATTTTACTACTAGTCAATAAATTATCCCAATTCAATTCAGAATCGTTAATTTTTGATATAAGAGATTTTGTAATTAAAATATTATTATTTTTTACTCTGAGAAGTGGTCGTGTTAACCTGCCACTATCATTACAAACTCTAATTTCTTTCATTTTATAATCGAAAATTATTGATGTATATATATTAATAATACCTTTGTATTTTTTATCTTTTAACATTAAATACAATTCTTGTGGTTCATCTGAAATGCCAACCCAAGCACCATTAATAAATACTTTTGTTTTTTTATATAATTCAACAGATGTAATACTATCGATTGGAATGACGTTTGGCATAATATATTCGTACAAAGGCAATGAGTCCGAATAAATAGTAATGTGAGTCATATAAGCCAAATTTTTCACAATGCCAACTGACTGACCTTCAGGGGTATTGTGCAGGACGAGACCATCTTTAGAGCAGAATCTTCCGCGTTCATCGTGAAGTTGCCAACCCACGTAAGAACCAATTCCAGCTTTCAACAAAATAAATTTACTAGACATAAATGATTTACTCCTTAAAAGCTGTGTTTTATTTTCAATAGGTACTAATTTTTTACGAGGAAGAAGTGTAGGAATCTCATAAATTTTGTGTCCAGTAATTGTGAGTTCTTTATAAGTGCTAAATTTTTTATCTCCACTCTTTTCATCAGTCCATTGACTCGTTCCTTCTTTTACTCCACACGAAAATCCAAGAGACATTGCTAATGTATAAGCACACTCAATAATTCTATAATTCGCAGGTCCTTGGCAAATGCGAATTTCACGGCCTTCCGCACGAACTGACCCATCTGTATCTATTAATCCAGCTAAAACTTTTAAACGTGTGTCTCTATCATTTGTAAGATATTCATTTGGAATGTGTTTATTATTTAAAAGATTGTATTTACGAAGATATTTTTTAAGAGGTGCTTCTTCTACTCTGTTGCATAATCCAGCAACAGCTGCTTCTTTATTTTTATTAGAAACAATTGAGAAAGTATATCTTTCATCTTTTGTAATTGTAGCTCCATTTTCTTCCGCCCATTTTTTCCAATAAGCCAAAGTCTCAAAATCTGTTTTATAATTTAAAGCAAACCCGGCTCCTGTGCTAAGACCATCGCCTAACCATAATCCAAGCAAATATGGGTCCATTTCAACATCTTTTTTCTGCCAATGAATGCCTTCTACTTTGAATAGAACCAAATAGTCTTTTGTTGTTTTGCTCAGTTTTAAATAATTTTCAATAGTTATATCTAATGTATCATCATCATCAAAACTATTTACAAAATCTTCTGCTTCTTTTAAAGATATGAAATCTTTTCTTTGAAAAATTATTTCTTTGCGATTAAGAAATTCTACCATATGAGTATATTTTTTATCTTTGCTACCAGATTTTCTAATAGATTTGTGACGGCGTATTTTGAGACTTAAAATATGATTGTCGGTAACGCGATGTTTCATAAAATTGTCCTTATCTGGAATAACGTCATACATATTTTTTAATCCAGAACAAGTAGTGCGAACCTTTGTTGGATTTCCAAGGTCATCAACAAGGATATCGTCGACCGCTATATCTCCAGCACGCTTAGAACTACCATCCCACATTAAAATTGGTGTTTCAGGATCAAAACATTCACAAGGGCATAAGAATCCCCAAGACGTATTATGCAGCTTTCTTGGAGGGATTAGTTTGCCACTTTTGTCAGTAGGTGTGGAAATTCTTCTGGCGTGACTTAAACTAGAAACATAAGTTAATCTATTAAGCACCTGAGCGACACCAACCTTATTACTATTGGTATGCTTAATTCCAAAATCTCCTGTAGCTAATGCTCTTTTAATCCCATTTTCAATAGTAGTAGATTTAATAATTTTATAAATATTTGTTAAGTTGATAATGCTATCAAAATCATCTGTTGATTTCCAAGAACCATTATTAATTTCTCTAATAACTTGTTTTTCCATATCTTTAACAAGTTTATTGAAATAGTTTCTAAATAAATTATTCAAAAGAGAGCCTGTTAGGTCAACTCGTTTATTAATATAAGAATCGCGGTCATCTTGAGGCACCATTTCAAACGATGCTTGTAATATACGATTTGTCATATAACCTAGGAAATATACTTTTTGTACCGCATTTTGGCAATGAGGAAATAAATCATTATTTAATATATCCATTGTAAATTCTTGTTTCTTTTTAATACCAGTTTCTTTATCCATATTAATAGGAGTATACATCGCAAAACTAGTAATAAATCTAATACATTCTTCTTGAGTTAAATGCTTATTAGCTTCAATAATGGATGCTTGTAAAGCAGATAACATATTTTTATTGGTTTCTTCTTGGTCGTGAATATTTAACAAGATTTTATCACAAATTTCTTTATCAGAAATAACACCTAGTGCTCTAAAAACTATGAATAATGGGATGGGTTGTTTAACTCTAGGCAACTGAAGACAAATAGGATTACCAAATCCATTATTTTTTGAGCTAATCATCATAGTAATTTGTTTAGGAGAAATACATTTAAAATCAGGTACTGATTTTATTTCAGCAATCCAAGAATATTTTGTATTATTTTTAGAAACATTAAAACATTGAACATTATTTTCTGCTGCGCGTTCTTGACCTAAAACAGTTTTTTCTGAGCCATTAATAATAAAATATCCTCCAGCATCATATTTACATTCACCAGTATGTGTATTTTCAACGTGTTTATACTGAGTTAACACGCAAATACTTGATTTCAACATAATTGGCATTTTACCAATATGAATTTTATTTAGTGTTTTATGAAATGTCTGTACGTTTTCTAACTCTTTACCAGTTCTAACTATATATTTAATATTTATATCAACTGTCATAGCAGAAGCATATGTAAAATTTCTAAGACGAGCTTCTCCAGGAAACATCAGCTTAATAGCACCATTGTTTTCGTGTATTTGTGGTCTATAAATATTAAAATTTTCAAATGTTACAAAAATTTCTAATCCGTATTTTTTAAATGTATTATTAAAATCTTGCTCTGACGCAATATGAACGGGATTAAACATTTCAATCGTTTTAATAATTTGGTGTCCTACAAAATTATTATAAGATTCTAATTGATGTCTTACTAATCTTTCAAGGTGTTGACCTTTAAAATAAGCTTCAATTATACTCCACGGAGTTTCAATATATTGATCGTCATTAATATCAAATACTTCTTTATTTTCGTTATTTTCAGATGGATTCATAGTTCCTATTGTTTTTTGTAAGTATGAAGTCATATATTGAGTTATTTTATATTTCAATTTTATTTTTAAATTGTTTTATAATATTATATTTATTTAGTTTTTCTTTTAGATTTATTATTTTTTTATTTAGTTTTTCTTTTAGATTTATTATTTCTTTGTTTAGTTTTTCTTTTAGATTTATTTCTTTTTGATTTACGTTTGCCGCCTTTTTTTGCCTTTTTAAAAGGTCCACAATCAATTTTAGTAATTGTTTCATCAAAAACTAATTTTGCCTTTTCAATATTTGCATCAGTTAATTCCACATTTGTTATAATATGAAGATTCTCATCAATTTCTCTCGCTAATTCTTCCATTGTTGATGTATTATTGAATCCTGCTTCTGATGTTGCATTAAAATTTCGTAACATTACATACGCAGATATTGGGTTTACCGCCTCTGAGTATATAAATTCTTTTGTTATATCTAATTGTTTTGCGATATATATTAAAATAGATATTAATAATTTATTAAATTTTCGACCTTCATAATTTGTATCTGTTCTAGTATCAATACTTATTTCATTTCCAATAAATTTTATAGATATTGAGGAAACACAAAAATTCTCTCTAAATAAGCATAAAACCAAATCAGTTGGTTGTGGATTAAAAAATGATGATACAAATTTTGGTTCTATTAAATTGAGATTATAATCAAGATTTATATTAAAACCAGGGCAAGATGTATTTAATTCAATATTTAATTGTTCAATAGTATGTTTTGCTTCAGATAAATCTATTAAATTAGGACATTCTGAAAGATGTAAATTTCGATATAGAGTAAATTTTTTACGCATTTTTCTAAAATTCGCTAAAACTTCATACCAAAAATCTTGTGTTTCTTGTGTTTCTTGTGTTTCTTGTGTTTCTTGCGCTTCTTCTTTTAGAATTTTTAAAAAATCATCAAACTTATAATTGAAATTAGCATTAATATTACTTAACAAATCTTCTGAAAATTGATTGTTATTTTTTAAATTAAAAATATATAACGAATCTTCATATATTATACCAATATATTCTATGCCATTTTCAGGAGAAATATATCTTAAACAATCGCCAAAATCTACTTGATATATATCAATATGATTTATATTTGTTTTTTTTTGTATGTTAAATCTGTCATTTGAACTTAATATTATATGAGGATCGTTACCTGTAGCAATTTCGTACATTAATAATATATATTATATATTATTAAAATTTTATTAATTTTATACTATTATAAAAAGATATAAATAGTATTATTCAATACATAGTATTGAATACGATGTTAATTAATAAAGGAAATAATAAAAAACATATTTATTTTAATAATAATACACCAACAATAATTAATAATTATAATAAGTTTTTAACTACTATAGATAAAAATTCTAGCATAAATAATTTAAAAGAACAAACAAATGAAACTATTAATTCAATTATAGAAAAAATAGAAACAAAATTTGAAAATAGCAATTTAAATTCTATTACAGGACAGTGTAAAAATGATATATTGCGAACAACACTTAGGATAAATAATCCAGATATTTATGTAGATGATAATGAAAGTAAACATATTAAATCTGATATTTGTTGTCAAAAATATTGTCCTGGTATTAGTAAAGTTTCTGAAAAAAAAAAAGAAGAAACATTAGACAAACTAGAGCCAATATTTGAAACAGAAAAAACTCTTGTAAATATTAATGTTGAAATAAATAGTATTGATGATTTATTGTCATTAATTGATAAATATAAGATTGAACCGAATGTTAAATATAATATTAATATGCGAACTCTCCATAATATAAAAGAACCATTAATTGAATTAAATAATATGATAGGAATGAAAGATTTAAAAAATAATATTGTAGACCAAATATTGTATTTCGTCCAAGAACTTTATAAAAATAAAGATAATTCAGGAGATTTTTTACATACAGTTATTTATGGACCTCCTGGAACTGGTAAAACTGAGATCGCAAAAATAATGGGTAACATATATAGCAAAATTGGTATATTAAATAAAGGAACATTTAGAAAGGTCACAAGAGCTGATTTAGTATCTGGATATCTAGGACAAACAGCTTTAAAAACTAGAGATGTAATTAAAGATTGTTTGGGTGGAGTACTTTTTATTGATGAAGCATATGCGTTAGGTAATAATGAAAAAAGAGATAGTTTTTCAAAAGAATGTATAGATACGTTATGTGAAGCTCTAAGTGATAATAAAAATAATTTAATGGTTATAATAGCTGGGTATGAAACTGAATTAAAAGAATGCTTTTTTAATTATAATCAAGGTTTAGATTCTAGATTTACGTGGCGTTTTAGTACAGATGAATATAAAGCTGATGAATTATTTAAAATTTTCTTAAAAAAAGTGAATGATATTGAATGGGTAATTCCAGATGATTCAAATATTAAAGTTGAATGGTTTAAAAAAAATATGGATTATTTTAAATTTTTTGGTAGAGATATGGAAACTCTTTTAGCTAAAACAAAAATTGCTCATAGTAAAAGAGTATTTTGTAAACCAGAAAATGAAAAGAAAAAAATAACATTAATTGATTTAAATAAAGGTTTTGAAATGTATTTGAAAAATAATGATGTAAAAAATAGAAAAGAA
>Ga0214252_1000804_pt1 | contig 10424 bp, 14 predicted proteins | sample TroBogypolimnion_47_FD_153090 | JGI IMG/M metagenome (GOLD analysis project Ga0214252, IMG submission 153090) | Freshwater microbial communities from Trout Bog Lake, WI - 13JUL2009 hypolimnion | ecosystem: Environmental > Aquatic > Freshwater > Lake > Hypolimnion/Profundal zone | place: Trout...
AAAATTGTAACAAGAGGACATTTACAGTAGTGCTACATTATTTGTCATCATATATAAAGAGATATATTCAGGTTTCCATATAATGTGCATCAATTGTAATCTTGTGGCGCCCATCAGTCATCAACTCTGCGACCTTTTGGGTATTCCCATGAATGTGTATGGAACTCGATCGCATCACCTTGACATTATAAGCGTTCTTACATTCATGTTGCGCAACAACAATGATTATAATGATGAATCCCATCCCGAAACAGCGAAACTATATCAATTTATCTTGGACAATGACATGCTACCCGCAATCCAACAACTTGCGGAAAAGTTCGATAACGGAACTGTTGAATCAACATATATAAATTATATCATGGCACAATATTTGCATATGGAATACTCGCCTATGGATGACAATCTGATTGAACAGTTCAAGATTCCGATCGAACTCTTGACATCTACACTCCGCCAACTGAATAATGGAACACCCTAAAAAGATGCATCATCAACTTTGACAAAGTGTATAGAATGGCTTGTCAAAAGACAACTTACAATTCGCCTGTTGTTGAGCTTAGGTCATTACCTTCCTCATCTAACAAACTCAATACCATTCCTTGTTTGAGACTTATTCACTAAATTGCCCTGCACATTTAAATGATTCTCAACAGAATTGTATAAAACGCAATTTGACAACAGTATTGAAGACAACAATAAAACTCAGTTTCCATTTTATTTTAAAAAACAAATCGACCATAAAGGATTTCAGAAAGGTGGAACATCACCCCTTTGTAAACGTTTTGTGAAACTATTTTATTGCACTTTTTGGATGGCTTTTGTCAGAAAGGGTAGAGCGGTTCCTTGACCCATTCAAGGGTATGTCACAATAAAGTGATCGCCAGGAAGAAGAACATTTACTACCACATGTTCTCAATCATTCTCGAATATTAAATTGATCAATTTTTTTACAAAAAGAGGTGTTCCATTATTCACTTGTCAGCGTAAAAGCATTTACACAAGATATTTGGAAAGTTTCCTATAAACAGATCAAGGAAATCCCAATTGAAATAATAAATAAATACAAGGTGACCAAGGACAAGGCGATAGAGTACAATATATAAATGTTGCTAGATCAAACTTTTGACACAATACAGATGGTCCACGACTATTTCCAGTTTATTATTCAAGATTTGCTTGACAAGAATGGCGAGATTTACATTACATCACAAGATATCCAACACGATTCAGACATTCTCGGACTTTTGAACAATGCCACACCCGACTTGATTCTCAAGAAGAATGGTACAAGACCAAAGACAGTGATGATCCATATCAGTCCACTAGAAAAGTCTCTCGGAAGAATCAAACAAAAGTACGAGCCACTTGCGTTCTTTTCAAACGTGTGCATTGTGACACAGTTTAATTATATGCACTCGCTCAAAGATGTCTTGCCCTTTTCAGATATTGAATTTTATCCAAGAAAACTACACCAAGTATGAATCGTGGCTAGAAGGTAAGAGTAAGAAATCGCCGTATAAAATTGCGAATCCATTGCAAGCCAAGTTTCTTAGTGACCTTGCAGAATATGCCGAAAACGTTGCGGATCGAGCAAATCTATAGGCGAGCTCACATCAATTAACTCTACAGTTTTTACACTTTTGTAATTTTCAAAAGGAAATTGAATAATATTTCAATACTTTTGTTATGCATCATACAGGTGCATGCATGTGGAAGAGCGTGGTGCGGCGCCCAGTCTTCCAAATCATCGGGGCAATTGCCGAGTGGTTCCAGATGCACACCGAGTCGACGACAATGCTGAGAATCCAGCACCCGTCGCTGTGTTGGCCGTACTTTTTGTACGAGGACGGCATCTTCTTGATGTTGTAGAAAAACACGCCTGCAAAGTCCTCTTTGACCCTGCGCCAGTCCACATTGTGCTTGTGGTCATTGCCGTCGTACTGCGAGCTCGCCCTCGCGCCGGCGACGTGCTTTCATATATATTTTACAATATATAAAGGGCAAGAGGTTTTTTTGGAATAAAAATGGAAGAACTACCTTCTCACATCATGACAGTGATTGGGAAATCCATGGACTTTACAACCCGTAGAAACTGCATTCTTGCTCACAAGAGCTTTGCACCTATTATGTACTCGTATACAGTCGAAGCATGGGATGCACCTTTTGCCCTTTTTGAAAATAAAATAAAAGCATTGTTGAAATACAAGCCACTTTTGAATGTAATATATATCCGGATTAATGACAACTTTGATGTGGATTCCTTTATGAGCGCCCTACACTTTTTCCCATTATCTGTCCAACTATGTTTTATTTGTGCATGTGACACTCGGACGATTTTACTGTTGCGGGCCCTAAAAACGAGATGCCGAAACAATGTATTCTTACGAGGCACATTGCAGTCATTTTCCACATTTCTAGATGTCCTTGAGCTTTGTACCAACGGCTGGTTGTCGGTTGAGACAATTTGTATTCAAAACTACATTGTATTAAATGACAAAGATGAAGAGCGAGTCGTAGCACTTTTGAAATCTTGGCACGAACAACCTTGGAAAATTAATTCTATCGATTTTAAACCCGAACACCTATATGATGCGTATTTATACGAAACACCTATAATTCACAAGCAAAACGTTGCCCAATCAGTGAGGGACTTGTTCAGTTGTTGCTGCAATAATATCTCTTTGCAAATTTCACGCAATCCTACATTGCTTTCATGTGTCGCAAATCATATAAATAATTCTAGGAGCTTTTTGAACAATTCTACAGAATTAATCCCTTTCTTGGAAGACCTTGCAAGCAATCCGAATCTCAAGACGTTGGTTGTACAAAATGTGGACCATTCTATATTTTTCAAATACAAGCCATTGTTTGAGCGTGTCATGAAGAACGGCCGAGTATGGCTTTACCTGGGAGGAGATGCAATCGTTTTCCCAGCACTTGCAACTTTCTGCCGAGTAAACAACTTTCCAATTGTCTTGAATGTCCACAACAAGGTGACAACATATCTTGCCCGCAAAGTAGTCGAGGAACTTGCTCATACAAGACGCATCACGATTACATATTTTGAAGGTACACTCGCATTTAAAATAATGCCTTTAAAAGAACTCGCCGCCTTGATTGTTGCAGAAGAGGATCCCGCATTTTGCGCATATTACAACATCCCGTAGCATGTGAACTCGCACATAGCATACCAATATAAAATTATCAATCACATAAAATATATAGATGACACTTTGGAAAGCGCATCGCCGACACGAGGGCGAGCTCGCTTTTTGCAAAAAACACAAAATTTCGATTTAAAGAATCGAGTTAAAAACAATAGTAATCTCTGGGCATATTTTGCCATGTTTCCCACTCCTTGCAAGATCTCTACGATTACTGCAACTGGAAGTGTGAACACAGTCATTCACCTGGACACCTTTTACAACAATGTAGAGGTGACCGACGACATTGGCATCGTGTACATCGAGTATGGCCACGAGAAGAACGAGACCATCTGCCGCGGCTTCAACAAGATGACCAAGGTGTCTGCCAAGAAGAAGAAAAAGACCAAGCGCTTTGACAACCAAGTGACCTGTGTGGTGACCTTGAACGGCACCAACTATGCCAATGTCAAGGTCTTCAAGAATGGCAAGATCCAGATGACTGGCATCAAGACCGAGGAGCAGGGCTCGGGGATCATCGACTGCATCATCGAGAAGCTGCAGGCAGTGCACAACGCCGGATTCCCCATGGTTGTGGGAGACGTGAAAGAGTTGATCAACCTCGAGTTCAGGATCTGCCTGATCAACAGCGACTTCAGGGTGGGCTGGGAGATCAGGCGAGACAGGCTCAACAAGATCATGCAGAACAGCTATGGCATCCTGTCGTCCTTTGAGCCGTGCATCTACCCGGGGGTCAAGATCCAGTTCTTCATGAACTTGTGCAAGGACAAGCAGGACGGGGTGTGCGAGTGTGACTGCGCCTGCAACGGCAAGGGGCGCGGAAAGGGCAGTGGCTTGTGCAAAAAGATCACGATCGCGGTCTTCCAGAGCGGCTGCATCATCATCACGGGCGCGCAGACCCTGCCGCAGATCGGTGTCGCCTACGCCTACATTTGTGACATTGTCAAGAACCACAAGGGTGAGTTGGAAAAAATCCTGCCCATCATGATCAAAAAGGAGAGCGTGCTCGCAGACAAGGTCAAGAGTGAGCTCGACATTTGTGAGAACATGAACAAGTTGATTATTGTGTAAAGTTGGATTTACAGCCACAAGCATATTCGTGTTCTCAAAAAGTAGGATGCATAATATGACGTCTTGAATGTGAAACAGCGAGGGAGTTTGTTGTGGAATTTATATTTATCATTTCTTTTTTAAAGCTTGTCCTGGAAACGCCGGCGCGAGCTCGCATCACTTTTTGCTCTTTTTCTCGAGCAGCAGAGTCAGTTTGTCACTAATATCCGAAAGCAGTGTGGCAATGCTCACCTTTTCTTCCGTCATGAATATCTTGGACAGCACAAAGTAGAGTGGGTCATTGCTCAGAATGTCCGTGGTGGAAAACGAGACACCATCATCGTCCTCTTCCTCGGAAGCCTCTGACTCTTCTGATTCCTCTGTGCACTCTGATTCGGTCTCGGACTTTTCAGAGGGCGGTGGCTTTACTTTCTTTGTCTTGACCTTCTTGGCTATGGCACCTCCAGTAGTTGCGGGGTCATCGGTGACAACAGTTTTGTAAATTGGGTCGGCGGACATCTTACGATCAAGTCATTTGTTGTTCTTATATACATTTTCTTCAACAATTGTAAATGGAGCAACAAGTCATACTCGGTATTGTCGTGGTTATACTGGCTCTTGGGATGGTCATTATGGCGATGTTGCGCAAGCCGTTTGGCAACTATGTGGACTATATAATTGCCGTGATTGGCGTGCTTTTGGTTTTGCTTTCCTTGGCCAAGATCAATTGTCGCGAAAGCATTGAAGGGTTCTCGCAAATGGAGCGAATATTTCAGATCCTAGATATTAAGAATAGTGGGTCATCTGGCAGCGCGATTGCTAGTGGCGCCTTGACAACATCTGGCAACGGAAATAGCAACGAAGACCTGACCAAGTTTATCCGCAACTTGACCCTCTACTATTCCGCATTTTCTACCAGCTCTTACCCCACGTCCACCAGGCGCTGGCTCAACATATCGCCCTTTTTCGCTTCCCCTCAGACTGTTTGCCCAGATGTAAGCATGGAAGATACCAATTGCATCTTTACGGAAGTGCCGTCGTTTAGCCGAGAAAACGGATTTGGTCTCGGTGTCAACAAGATTGTGGGGCCACAATCACATCAATTGGGTATCTCGGCGAATGACGCCTTTACCATTTTCTTCACAATAGGATTCGATGATTTTCCTGATAAAACCAATATGAAAGCGCCCCTGGAGATCATCCATTTATATGCCAATACAATTTCCAACACAGGGATTGTGTTTGCCGTGAATCATAATTATAGTGTGAACAATGAGCTTGTCACGGCGGAACTACTATTCTCGATAGGGGATGTCCAGCACAAGATTCCCAATTTCACAATCAACCAAAACTACATATATTTCTTTACCATTACAAAAATAGGTTCGCACATTTTGCTAAAAGCTTATCCAAATATTGGCGAAATTTCATCGACGTCATCTTTTAATATCTTGCTTTCCGACATCAAAGTCGACACGACCAAGGACATCATGTTGTCCAATAAAGAAATGGTCTTGAATGCCAATCAAAACGTGCCTGGTCATATTTTCAACCTTGGATTCTATAACAAGAGCATACCGGATAGTATGATTAACGATCTATACATGAATATCCAGACCGAGATTCAAAAAAATAACGAGCTTTTGCAGCAATTTGCTGGGACAATTACCAACTTGCAAACCCAACTTTCAAACACCAAAGCGTGTCCTTATGGTAGCAGTGTGTGTTCGGCGTGCGTGGGTGTGACAGATTGGACCAGCATGACGAATGTTATTCTGAATGCAAATACAGATTGTCTGGCGGCGATTAACAAGTATTGTACCACCAACCATTCTCAAGATCTTTGTGCGTGCTGGAATCCATCAAGCGTGTTGTCGCAGACCAACCAATGCAAGAGTTATACGGGGATTTTCCAGGGGGGCAAGTGTGTGACGACAGATTCTATTGATAGTGAAAGTCTTGCCACAATAAAACAAAAATATAATTTGATATCTGCGACAGAGTGTCCAGCTGCCTCTTCTGCAGTGGCAGGGATGCCTGTCAAACCGATAGTTGTGCCGGCACCCAAGGTAATTGATAATCTCTATAATATAAACGCGACTGATGTTGACCTCTATAACAAGTTGAACAGCAGCTCCATGACGGCGTCCAAGAACAGTGGAACTCTTGCACCGGCGCCCACTGATAATACATCATGGACAGCGTCACTCACATCTTGGTTCAAGTAATGCTATGTTTTTGTTTAAAAATCGATAAACCAAGTATGTTGTTGGGTGCTGACTGCAAACAAGCATCATGACTTCTATCATTACAGACAATACCTTTGTGTGGGGCGACCTGCCCGCCGAGATCAAGAGACAGATCACAGATCAAGTCGACATTGACTCACGCATCAAGGGCCGGATCATTCGCAAGCTTCGTGTACCGCCATCCTTTGCGCGAGATTTGGTCAAGTGTCTGACACCAAAGTGGTGCCCGAGCGACAATGGCCCAGCTTTCAACGTGGGCAGCAGTCCTGCTCCCGGCATGCCTTCGAGGTGCCGCTACAAGCTGTACTGGTTCAACGGGACCTGGTACACGGCCAACTTTAACAACGACGGTTGCGCATCTAGCACGGACCATGTCACGTGGAAGAGCTCGGACGTTTGCTAGATCGCGCTAACTTCGTGTCAACAAGGCGGACGATCCCCCCAAAAGTTCTCGTACTCTTTCATAGTACTAGACGGAAACTCGCTGGAACGCAAGATTTCCTCTTGTCCCCTCACGGGCAGATGCGACTTGTAAAAGGCCGGGCCAGTGCGGGTTCCAGGATAGGTCAGAGTGCGATAGGGAATGCTATCACATAGTTTGACATTTTTTCGGACAATTGTATAACCGTTGTGATAGGAAAAGTAAATGGTGGGAGGGATGAGGAGGGTACCTAGGCCCACATAATATGATGCTGGAACCTGGAGCTCGAGTGAAAACGTATTGTCGTGTCCCAACTTGATGCTGCCAATGTTGGGCGAGTTGTCAAAGGCAAAATGGGCGCTTGGGAAAGGCAGTCCGGAACCGGAAAAGGACGTGCGGCGATCAATGGGGGCGGCAGCTGCGAACGTCAGGATGGAATCTTTTACGTGCTCTGTCACGTGTCCGCTCACTTTGACAAATTGTTTATTTTTACTAAACTCGGAATTCACCTGCATTTAATATACTGTGTGAAAAAATAAGAAATCAAAAAGAAAAGTATGGCATTTAATCGAAAACACACATGCAAATTACCGCCACGTCGTATGTAAAGCGGCTCCCTTTTACAAAAGGTGTCTTGTGCCAGGCCGCGATGAACCCGTCCATGAACTCTCGTGTCAACGACGGTTCCTTCTTTTCGAGGTACTTGCATATGTGCTCCGAGGCCATGAATGTTCCAAATGTCGAGTAGAGGAGCCTCATGGTCGTGATCTGGCTCTTGAGGTAATGGAGAAAGTCCGTATTGTCCATGTTGTACGAACGAGTCCTCTTCATCATCAATTTCACGTTTTGCTTTTATGCCTACAAAAACAATTTACAAATTTCATTTTTTTAAATATATATAAGAGTTGTAAAACTATATTATGCAGTGAAGCAAGTCACAAATCAGCGATATGAAGACCGACTTTGCTTATTTTGGGTTCAATACTATTACTTTGTTCGCAAGCAAGTTGGCAGCATGCGCGGGCATGAATGTTTACAACCCACAGAGCGAAATCGCGGAGCAGCTAGCATGTAGATTGAAAGGTATGGACCATGTCAGCAAAGAAGACGAGGCGGAAATGGCATATACAGAGCTCCCTGTAGAGTATATCGCCAAGTTGGATAAGGTGCGCAATACATCGTACCCTTCTGCTAGTGATGGCCAGGCTGCGTTACAAGAAATGAATGAAATCATGGTGGAAAAGCCAAAGCGCATCAAGGAACTCCAAGTGTTGGTGAAAAATGTAAAGGGCAAGGAAAAGGCACGTGTGGAGCGGGTTCTAGCTAGTGCTAGTGCTAGCGAGGATGATGACGAGGAATGCGTTGTGTCTACTGCAGCAAAAGAGCTCAAGTCGCTCACACATGCTAGCACTTTTGAAAAGGCAATGGAACAAGTGCAAGTGGTCCCAGAGAATGTTGTCAACCTTGTGCAAAAGTCAGTCTATACCAAGCACGGCACCGAAAAAGAAGAAGGGATTCGTAAAAAGATGGAGGTGTCCATGGGACACATTGACAAGAACAAGAACAAGTTCGTCACGTCCAATGAGCCATTCATTATTCTACAAAATAGTGCAAGAGACAGTAAGAAGAGCATGGAGATATATTTGGGTGGCCGCCACGATGGCATGACCCAAGACAATCGAGTGGTCGAGATCAAGACAAGACAGCGCAGGTTCCTCGGGACACCCATATACGAGTTGGTGCAAGTCCATGCCTACATGTTTATTTACAACACTGAAATGGCGACGATTATCGAGAGCTTTAATGGGGAGGAGCGATCACATCATATCAAGTTTGACCATGAGTTGTGGTCCGAGATAAAAAATAAGACGGCCACATTTTTCGAGAAGCACTATGTGCTATCCAATTGATGAAGTAATATATCTATGTTGTTTTTGTTCGGCCACCCAATTGTTCATGTCTTTGCGAACATACATGTCGCATTGAATAGTTGCCCTCCAACCATGATTGACATATGTCTTTTGTAGTTGGTACACAAGCTTTGGCAATGTCGTGTACAACTCGATCAGATCAGCGAAGCATTGTTGTTGGAGTTTATCCATCTTGCTCGTGTCAGTCGATGTGGCGTTGTTTCCATATATCATGTGGGCAAATACACATCTACTCACGATGCCATATTCGGCACCCCATCCCCACAACCATTGCAGATGAACTGTATTTATCTCTTTCATATGCTTTGATTGTAATGCTTTGATTACATCTGAAACAATGCAAATATACACTTGTTTGTCAAATGAGCTGCGATCAACAAAAATCGTGCATGGACTTGTCTTTGTGACAAACACTACATCATGGATAGTGTCATTCGTCAAAGATGTGACTTTGATTTGGGCAGTATTGCCGATTTTCAGGTCTCGCAAAATTGATTCCATTTGTGTTCTATTCCATTTTAATTTTGGAAAACATCTTGGAAGGTGTGAAAGTTGGTCACGCCCACTGCCCTATGGGTATCCCCCGCGTATTGCATTATTGCAAAAACGACAAGTTTAAAAGTGCAATGATATTCCGCCAAGACTCGTGAAAATATAGATGCCACATGGTCCGGTGGGCACTTCCACGCCCCACATCCGAGTGCGCCAAGGACGACACAGTCATGGCCATTGACCGCCGCGATTTGCAAAATGTTGCGCACTTTTGTTTCAAGCCGTCGCTCGTCCTTTTGGGTGAGACGAGGTTGTTGGGTGGTTTTGTCGTATAGGCAAGGTGGACACTTGATGCCAGGCACTGATATGAACGAAATGATGTGCTCGTCGCTATAGTTGGCCCAACCGTGAGCTTCTGATGCCTTGATGACATGCACATCGGGCGAGTAGATGCCCTCGTCATCCTCGATAGGGTACATTTTGAGTTGAAGGGTATTGTGCAGTGATGTGCGGCGGAACAAGGACTCCTCTTGCGCACCCGATCCTAGCTCGACATAGCCACCTGGGAGCTGGTTGTCTGCCAAGTTGAGGACAACGGGGTTGAATCCCTGGCTCTGGTAGAGGAGCCCACAGTCAAGCGAGTCCATGTCGTCCACTTTTACCACGGTCTTGTGCTCGGTTTGTGGCAGCACGTTTGGGACGTATTTTGTTTTTACAGAGGGCGGAGATTGCAAACCTTCATTACTCACACGCATCTTGGTGTCTTTCCAACATTTGATTCGCTGAAAATGGGTGCCGAATTGCTTTGCCGTCATGGCTGGATTACAATCAATCATATTAAAGCGTTTTAAATGAGTATTGCACGAATTGTTTAAGTTCTGTAGTAGTTCAAACTGAAATACTCATCATAATTCTTTGTTGTATATATTATTATATATTGTGCTAGTATAAAATGTCAATTGTATGTGAAAATAAAAAGACTCAAATAAATAAAATAGATTCTTGTATTTCTATTATAGAAAATATTATCAAACCTCAACAAGGTGGTAGGAAATACAAATATACAAGAGGAGGAGGGTAGTATCAATAATGTATTGGATTTCTTCAAAAATTT
>Ga0214252_1000807_pt1 | contig 10408 bp, 8 predicted proteins | sample TroBogypolimnion_47_FD_153090 | JGI IMG/M metagenome (GOLD analysis project Ga0214252, IMG submission 153090) | Freshwater microbial communities from Trout Bog Lake, WI - 13JUL2009 hypolimnion | ecosystem: Environmental > Aquatic > Freshwater > Lake > Hypolimnion/Profundal zone | place: Trout...
CCCCAACCCTTTTCGTCATTGAACCACTTAACGGTTCCTACAGCCACTGTGGGCCTCCTTGTTTCTTTTAGCTCAGCTTTCGCCTCACCGGAGGGAACCACAACGGCAACCTCGAGTACAAGGCTACTTGGTAAATGGGCGTTCTATAAATGTTTTTATTATTTGTGAATCTGGGTGCCTGACGGGCTGTCCTCAACCACCCAGCCCAAATTCACCAGTTCGTCACGAAGGCGGTCTGCTTCGGCCCAATTCTTCTCAGATCTAGCCGTATCTCTGGCTGAGACAAGGGCTTTAGAGGTTTCATCCACCTCGTCGCTACTCGCCAGTAACGAGAGGCCCATTGATCCAAAGAGAGCGTTAACAGAACTAGCCAGTGCCAGAGCGCTGAACTCATCACCAGAGTCCGCGAGCGAGTTCGCTTCACTTAGCGCGTCAAAGAGTGCTGCAACTGCAAGTGGCGTGTTGAGATCGTCATCAAGTTGAGCGCACACTTGCGCCAGCAAATCAGCTGACAGTCCTTCGAATGTGAAGTTGCTCTTCACTTCAAGTGAGTCACCTGCGAGGTAGGGAAGGTTGAAGCGACGAGCGAAGCTGTCGAGTCGTTCTAGCCCACGTTCGGCGTCAGCGATTGTTGCAGGTGAAACTTCAATTGGTGATCGGTAGTGAGACCTAAGAACCAGCAAACGGTACGCACGCGCATCAGTCTTTTCTAACAGGTCAGTCAACGACGTGAAGTTCCCTAGTGACTTAGACATCTTCTCTTCGCCCACCATTACCCAGCCATTGTGCGACCAGTGTTTAGCGAAAGCACGTCCAGATGCGACGGCCTGGGCTCGTTCGTTTTCGTGGTGAGGAAACTTGAGATCAAATCCTCCACAGTGAAGATCGAATCCATCACCGAGAAGTCCGAGTGACATGACAACACACTCGGTGTGCCATCCGGGTCGCCCGTCACCGAATGGTGCTGGCCACGATGGCTCACCGGATTTTGCGTTCTTCCAAAGTGCGAAGTCGAGTGGCGAACGTTTTTCGTCGTTCGCTTCTATTCGTGCGCCAGCACGAAGTGAGTCGAGTGGTTGTCCAGCGAGCAGACCGTAGTCAGGAACTCGTGACACGTCGAAGTAAATGCCATCACTGCACGAATACGCAATGTCTTTTTCTAAGAACTCAGAGATCAACGTCACCATGCCATCGACATACTGCGTGGCGTGGGGCACTGCGTTAGGTCGCGCAACACCAATGGAGCGCATTGCGTCCCACCAGTGGTTTTCGTACGTGTTGGCTACATCTTCTTCAGTTGTTCCTTCGCGATTAGCGCGGTTAATGATGTTGTCGTCAATGTCAGTGATGTTGGAGACGAAGGTGACGTCAAGTCCCTGGAAAGTGAACCAGCGCCGAGCCACGTCCCAGACCAGGGTGAAACGCCCGTGGCCGAGGTGAGGAAGGTCATAGACCGTAGGGCCACAGACGTACATTGACACCTTCGCGGCGTCACGAAGCTGTAGTTCCCTTACTTCTCCGTGGATGGTGTCAAACAGACGAATCACAGTTCAAGGCTACGTGAATTTTCACGCCGATATTTGCCGTTTTCATAGTCAACAATCCACGCTCTACTGGTCTGCCACTGGCCACTGGCATCCTTAAATGCCTGTAGCCGCCCGCGCTGAATAGCGGTGCGCATTGCAGTCACTTTGAAATCATCTGATTCAAAATTTTCAAGTGGTTGCACTTCGAGTGGATCGAGCACCTTGGGATTAACCAGACGGTAGAGGCTGTTCGTAACTTCACGCGCCACGAGTGTTGCAATGGGCACGAAGTCATTGCGAAAAGCACTGCCAAGTGAGTCAATATATTTGTCTCGGTCACGAACACGAATCACGCAAGGCGGATAGCCAGTTCGAACGAGTTGCAAATTGAGCAGTGCTCTGCCCGTTCTGCCGTTGCCATCAATGAATGGATGAATTTGCTCAAACCTGGCGTGCATGCGAGCTGCGTGCATGATTGGATGCTCACCTTCACGTGGTGTTTTTAACTCATCAATCCACGTGCGAATGTCCGCATCAACCTGCGTCCATGGCGGCGGCGTCATGCCATCAGAAAAAGCTCGGATCTGATGACGGCGAAAATTGCCCGGAGACTCTTCTTCGCTCGCACCCTTGACTGGTTCAACGTCCCACACGGGTGAAAGAACCATGTGGTGAAGACTTCTCAGTTCAGCGAGTGTGATGACATCTCCGACGTGCGAAGCCTTTAGTGGTTTTTGATCGTAGACCCAGTTCGCGCCGGCGGCATAACCACGCACTTCCATGTACTCAACGAGTTTCTTGTTTCCCAGAGCTTTTCCGTCCTCTAGTAACACGCCAACTTCGTAAAGGCTCAAAGTGTTTTGTTCAATCGCGGTCGAATTATGAGTTTCTTCGAACAGCAACTGCTGCCATGAATCATCGCTGCGCGGAAGTGCGGCCCACGAATTGCCCTTGTTTACTTGGCCAATAACTTCATCAAGCTTTTTCAGCACGCCCTGCAACTCTTTAGGATCTGTGCCTAATTTGTTGTGTAAAAGCATAATTAACTCTAACACAACACTTTCAAAATCATTATTTGGATTCACAGCAACACAACGGTCGCCAAGTCCCTTGGTTTCCATTATTTTTCTGGGCTCGCCTAAACTTGGCTAACCATGTCAGACGCCCTACAGCCTTCAATGAAGGCAACTCCCGAAAAACCATCTATCGATGGCATTGAAGCCGTCTGGCTAGAGAACTGGGACGCTGAACAGACCTACGCCTTTGACCGCAGCGCTACTCGCGAGAACGTCTATTCCATTGACACGCCGCCACCAACGGTGTCTGGATCACTACACATCGGACACGTATTTAGCTACACCCACGCTGACGTCATAGCTCGCTACCAGCGCATGACCGGAAAGCAAGTCTTTTATCCAATGGGCTGGGACGACAATGGTCTGCCAACTGAGCGACGCGTTGAGAATTACTTCGGCGTTCGCTGTGATCCGTCACTTCCCTACGACCCGAGTTTTTCTCCACCGGAGAAAGCACCAGAACAGAAGATCTCAATTTCCAGAAAGAACTTCGTTGAGCTCTGTCACCAGTTGACTCAAGCCGACGAAGTTGTCTTCAAGGATCTATGGCGCAACCTTGGTGTGTCAATTGACTGGACGCTCGAGTACTCAACTATCTCTGCTCATGCGCAGGCCATTTCCCAGCGCGGCTTCTTAGAGATGCTTAAGCGCGGAGAAGTGTATTCAAGTGTTGCGCCTACGCTCTGGGACGTTGACTTTAGAACTGCTGTTTCACAGGCCGAACTCGAAGACCGTGAACGTCCAGGTAACTACCACCGTGTTGCTTTTAAGAAAGCTGACGGCAGTGGCTCAATTGAAATTGAAACCACTCGACCAGAGTTACTTCCAAGCTGTGTCGCTCTTGTTGCCCACCCCGACGATGAACGCTTTAAGCCGCTCTTTGGAACAAACGTCATCACACCACTCTTCTCAGTTGAAGTGCCAATCCTCGCGCACGAACTCGCGGACCCAGAAAAGGGTGCCGGTATTGCCATGATCTGTACATTCGGTGACACCACTGACGTCACCTGGTGGAGAGAGTTGTCTCTTCCTACTCGTGCACTCATTGGAAGAGACGGACGTTTCCTTCCAGCAGAATTCGGCTCTGAGCAGTTCCCTTCCACCGATGCAGAAGCAGCGAATGCTTTCTACGCGGGCCTCGAAGGAAAGACCGTTAACCAGGTTCGTGCATCCATTGTTGAAGGGCTCACCCAGTCAGGCGCACTGATTGGTGAGCTAAAGCCAATCACGCACCCCGTTAAGTTCTACGAAAAAGGTGAACGTCCACTCGAGATCGTTACTTCTCGCCAGTGGTTCGTTGCCACCCTTAAGCACCGCGAAGCTCTGCTAAAGCGTGGCGAAGAACTCTCTTGGCACCCAGACTTCATGAAGCACCGCTACAAGTCATGGGTTGAAGGACTCAACGTTGACTGGAACATTTCACGCCAGCGCTTCTTTGGAGTTCCGTTCCCAGCTTGGTATCCAACGGACGCCAATGGCACGATCAACTTTGATGCGCCCATTCTCCCTGAACTTTCAGAACTTCCTATTGACCCTTCGAGCGATGTTCCTAAGGGATTCAGCGAAGCGAAGCGCAACCAGCCAAATGGTTTCGTCGGTGACCCTGACGTCATGGATACGTGGGCCACGTCTTCTCTCACTCCACAGATTGCTGGTCACTGGGGAACAGAGCTGTTCGAGAAGATTTTTCCGATGGACCTACGACCACAGGCGCACGAAATCATTCGCACCTGGTTGTTCTCAACTGTTGTGCGCAGCCACTTCCAAGAAAACAGCTTGCCGTTTAAGAACGCGTTGATCTCTGGATGGGTACTAGACCCTGATCGCAAGAAAATGTCTAAGTCGGTAGGAAACGTTGTAACGCCTATGCCTCTTATCGAAACTCACGGCGCCGACGCTCTTCGCTACTGGGCAGCATCTGGTCGCCCAGGAACTGACACGGCGATTGACGAAGCGCAGATGAAGATTGGTCGCCGCCTTGCGATCAAGACTCTGAACGCTTCAAAGTTCGTGCTCGGTCGCCTAGAAGGAATCACTATTCCTTCCCCGGCGCAGATCACAGAACCTATTGACCGTGACTTTATTGCACTGCTCGCAAATGTGGTCAACGAATCAACCGCTGCGTTCAATGCGTATGACTACGCACGTGCCCTAGAGCGCACCGAAGCATTCTTCTGGACGTTCTGTGACAACTACGTCGAACTTGTAAAGACCCGTGCATACGGTGAAGGCGAGAACGCGACTGAAGCTGGAACAAACTCAGCTCGTGCAACGCTCGCCATTACCTTGTCGGTTCTGCAACGTCTCTTGGCTCCATTTATTCCCTTCGTAACCGAAGAAGTGTGGCGCTGGTGGCACGACGGATCGGTTCACGTAGCTCCATGGCCAGTTCTTGCTGAACTTGGAAACGTATCGCCGTCCCGAGACAGTGCTGTTTACGAGCAGGTATGTGAAGTACTTGAAGCAGTTCGACGTGAAAAGTCAACACAGAAGGTTTCTCAGAAGAACGAAGTAGAACTTCTCAAGATTGATGGACCAGCTGAGCTGCTTGGTGCGATCCGAAATGGTGAGACAGATCTTAAGAATGCTGGTGGTGTAAAGGCATTTGAATTAAACGAATCAGCAACACTCAGTATTACTGTGACACTGAGCCCCGTGGCTATTTAGTGACTCCTAATTCAAACAGACAACTGCACAATGCAGCCGCCTGGTCTGAATACATCAGCGAAGAATTACTTTCCTCAAGATCGAGTCATAATGTTGCGTTCCGCGCATTGATTGGGTTTAACGATTCTTTACTGTTTGCAGAGATCAATCAAATCACTGAATACTGCATTGAGCCACCGCTCCCTTGTGGTGACTCAAGATATGACGCAGCAATTGCATCAATCGCAGAGTATTACCTCACAATTAATCAACTCCCAATTCCTACCTGGATTAAAGATCCGTCAAGGACGCTTACTGAGCCTTGGACTCCTAGCCCCTACTACGATCCTGAAGAAGTACACGAGATCTTTAGACGACACGGGGTGCTTCTTGCAATGTCCGAGTTAACCAGCGTCTAGGGACTACCAGTCCAATACAGTTCCAAGTTGGAGCTCTAGTAGTTCAATTGCTCCAGGTAGAAAGATTCTCATTGCTTCAACAACTTCAAATGGACTTTGAGATGGAGAATTACGCCTTCTAGAAATACTCTCAATACCTTCTTGCACAAAATGTGGACTCCTCAATACATGGCGAGTTAAGAAATCATCAATATTCTGCGCTTCAACACCAAATGAAGCGCAGTCTGCTGGTAAAAAGTGCTTGAGATTATTCGTGACAACGACACTCGCCTTTATGTGGACTGCTGCAGCCAAAACATGCCTGTCGCCAATATGATTTGTCATCAACTTCTCAAGACCCTCTGGCACATCAATCAATGCGTCGGGCAATGCATTGTTCATGAACTGGAATCGACGCTGCAAAAGTTCACGATTTACTTCCCGACGATTTAGAAGAATGTTTCTCTCAGTGTCATCAAGAATTTTCTGAGTCCAGTGTGCCTGAAATAAGCCAAGCGCACTCAGCGTCATTAACAAGTCAGTCGAATTAGCGCCAAAAAGGACGTTCGAGTCAAGAACCACTAATTGAAGTTTCAAAGTTATAGCTGACTAAAGAGGCAGGTTGTTTTCAACAGAGAACTCGTAAAACTCTTTCATGGTTTCATCAAACTGAACTAATCGAGAATCGCGATATTTCAAAACTTCTGAAAGTTGAATGCGGCGGTGAGTGCCAACTTTGTGAAATGGAATCATCCCAGTTTCAAGAAGCTTGACAACATGAGGTCGACTTACATTAAGAATTTCTGCAGCTTCCTCTGTAGAAAGCTCAGCATTGATCGGTACGACACTCACCCCTTGCCCGGATTCGAGTATTGCCATCACAGATGCAAGCAACTCAACAACTGAAGGAGGAAGCATCAAGTGAGATCCATCAGCCAAAAGAATTGATGGTGTGCCATCACTACGTTGGCCAGTTTCAATTTGCAAAACTTCAGCTAAGAGCTGTGCCTCGCCGGAGCTCACCTGGCTTGGCAATATTTCTTTAATAGTTCCCATGACGGCCTACTTCCTTGAATCACAGACTATCAGATAAACGAAATAAACGAAACCGACTCTTTTGAAACAACCTAAATAGCAAACGCCACTGCGGCACGGGAAGCCGCTGAAGTTCTGGGACTCGCCGTTTGATCAGCTGGTGGTGTCGCAACCTTCGGATTAAACGAATCAACAACTTTCAGTATTGGCGTGACGCTAAGCCCATCGACGAATTAATTCTTCTCTACAAAATAAAAATCCGCCTGAACAACTACATGTTCAGGCGGATTTTTATTTAGAGATTATTTCTTTGTATAACCAGCAGGACACACAGGCTTAACAGCAGTTACCTTCTTCAACAACTTACCTTTGTAGCAATTAATGGTTATTGCAACTGGCTTTTTCATCGTGGTGGTGGTTGTTGGAGGCACCTTGGTCGTGGTGGTGGTTGTTGGAGGCACCGTGGTCGTGGTGGTGGTGGTTGTCGTGGTTGTGGAAGTTGAAACAGCCTGTGCGCTCACTCCACCAGTAATCGTCACGGCTGTTCCTGTGGAAGAAACTCCGCTCGCCACCACGTAAAGCTTCGACGATCCATTTTGAATGCTTGTGTCGACCGTAAAGTCCAGGGTCGCTGCTGCATTTGGAGCAATTGACGTGCTGCTCACGCTCGTTACCGTTGCGTATGAAACTGCTTTTGTCGCATCATTCACAATTCGAACGAGTGGGTAGTTTGTAGCGTTCATGCTCTCGTCACCCCAGTTAGTTCCCTGGGTCAATCCAGCCAGCTGTGTTCCAGTCACGGTGAAGGAAGTTTTTGGAGTTACTGAAGTTGAAGAAACACTGCTCACCGCTGGAAGCCAACTCGAGTTTGGCGCACCGGTGTCGGTAAAGAGTTCCATGGTGCCATCGTGAATAACCATCACCTGGCCATTTGGAAGGTCCAAGAAGAAGATCATGTTCACACCTTCACTCGCTGATGGAATGCCACTCAGGTCGTATGGAAGTGTTTTCCACGAGTCAGTTGCAACGTCGTATTCAACGTAAATTGCTGGCCCCATAAACGCTGCACCGCCATTTGGCGTCTGAGGGAACGTGCTGACTGCCATCAAAACATTTCCACTAGGCAAAATTGCTGCAGCGTTGTCAGAACATGAAAGCTGCAGTCCGTTCTTTAGTTTTGGAAGACTTGCTGCAGCCGTCCAACTATTAGTTACCGGGTCATAGAGTGCTGCCGTTCCTAATGGTCCGGTACCTAAGACCTTCCCATTTGGAAGACCAATGGTTGCACCAGTTTCACTAAAGAAGAGTGAAGTTGGTGTTGTGCCCGCTGGGGACCAGAGCCCAGTTGCTGGGTTGTAGACCTCTGCTGGACCAGCAACACCACGTTGGCCATAGTTGTCACTGGAGACGTTTAGTACGTTGTCGTTTTGCAGCAGCTCATAGCCACCTTCATTGTTAGATCCCACCTTGTTGGTTCCAGTAATAGTCCAGCTCTTGGTCGCGGGGTTGTAGAGCGCCGACTGATCAAGGCCTGAGTTTGGCTTCCCGATTGTAGAGCCACCCTTGCCGTCATAGACACTTCCTCCCGCGCCCTGCATGTACTGACCATTCGCCAGTAATGCCATAGGGGCATCAGGAATTACATTCCAGTCGCCCTGGCCATTATTTGGTGGACTGATTGTTGACCACGAATCAGTTGCCACGTTGTAGAGCGCACCAGTATTAATTGTGTCAGTTGACATCACTCCGTTAGCATCAAAGTTCTGCTCTCCACCCATCATCATGAAATTACCGTCGTGAAGAACAGCTCCATTAAAGTTGATTGGGTTGTAACCAGCAGGTGCATCAGCGGCTCGCTTCCAAGTGCCATTTTGATAGTTGCCTGAGCTATCTGGCGAATAGAGCCACCATTGAGTAAGTCCTTTGTCGTTACTGACTTGAACAAAAACTTTGCCATTTGTCAGCAAGAAGAGTTGCTGAGGTGAATATCCGGTATTTCTAAAGCTTGGCTGAGTGACTAGTGACCATGGTCCACCACTCTGGGTAGTTGAAGCAGGAAGTGCACTGATAATCCAATTGCCACTCGAGTCTTTTTTCATCACTTCGTCTGCTGCAGAAAGTACTTCTACACTTGCGTCGGTTCCAACCTTGACCAAGTAGTTAGTTCCCGCAATGTCGCCCTGATTCTTATTTGGGTTACATATTGTGCATCGCGAGGTGAGGAAGTAGTAAGCGGGGGCCACACTAAATGAAACAACACCATTGGCATCGGTTGTTTGGTTGTACTGAGCACTTCCTGCATCTTCACGCATGGTGACTGAATTACCCGCACCAGCATTTGTTCCCGTATTTGAATTCATCAAAACGAATCCGACAGTTACGGTTGAGCTTGCACCTGCGCTGACTAATGGAAATGAAAGTCCAATTAGTGAAGCAACCAAGGAAAAAGTCACAATCGACTTTTTAAGGAATGGTTTCATAAAAACTCCTTCAAGTTTTGCTGCTAGCGAGGCTGAGAAAGTAGTGGTTTTCATGTGTCTCCATTGATATGTGACCAAGGTCACTTATTGCAAGGTTAAAGTAGGAAAACGCCTATTTTGCCTGAAAAAAAATGAAAATAGTTATTTTTATTCACGAATCCTAAGTCAGAGAGCGGAGTAAAAGTGAAGCAGCAACGTTCAGTTGAAACTCAACAGAAAATACTCCAAGCGGCCATGGATCTGCTCCTAAAGGGAGACGACACTGAACTACGCATAAGTGATGTGTGCAAACTGACTGGCAATACCACTACTTCGATTTATGCCTACTTCGAGTCACGTCAAGGACTTATTGACGAGGCTTATTTAGAGCTCTATCGACTCATTAGCATTTCTTTGCAAGAAACGCTCGTAAATAATCTAAAGAACAGCACCTCGGGACACGAATTCGTTCAATTAGTCAAAACAAATCGTGACACTGAATCAGAAATGGTTGTGAAGTTTCGTTCAGTGTGGATGCGAGTAAATGGGCTCGCCATGGCACGTGGTGACTTCAATGAGAAGTTAAAGCCCGTGAAGAAGGAATTCAACACTGCAGCTAGCGTCGAGTTCGCTAAATATCAAGCGACAGGTGTCATCAGCAAGCGATTTAGCTCACACGAGTTGCCCGCACTACTTTCGGGCATGATACTGATACGTGGCATCGCAGAAGAAACGGGCGTTGGACTTCTTGATGACGATTTCTACGTAATGACCAAAATATTTTGCGACGACTAAACAACAGAAGTGGCGAACGCCACTACAGCCCTCGTAACCGCTGAAGTCCTAGGACTCGCCGTTAAATCAAAGGTGTGTTGCGCAAAAGGCATCTCTACGTAATAAATAGGTGCAGTTGCAACGTCTTCGAAGTGTTTAACGAATCCTCTGGCCACATTTACATCCACCAGCGTGTCGTTGCCACCTTGAATTACGAGGAATGGTGGCGAGTCAACGGTGACGCGGTGAATTGGAGACAGTGATTCATAGAGTGCAACATTTTCTTTGTACTTCTTTTTCACGACACGATTTTCTAACAAGTAGATCAACCCTCGTCCGTGTCCGTTCCAGTGCCCCTCGTCACCAGTCATCTCTAGGACTCCGTAATAAGGGATGCAACCGCGAACTGACCAGTCAGTTACTCCCGTTACGTCCTTAGGTCTCCAGGTGTCATCGTTCGTTGTGAGAGACAACAGCGCCGCTAAGTGACCTCC
>Ga0214252_1000810_pt1 | contig 10371 bp, 10 predicted proteins | sample TroBogypolimnion_47_FD_153090 | JGI IMG/M metagenome (GOLD analysis project Ga0214252, IMG submission 153090) | Freshwater microbial communities from Trout Bog Lake, WI - 13JUL2009 hypolimnion | ecosystem: Environmental > Aquatic > Freshwater > Lake > Hypolimnion/Profundal zone | place: Trout...
AAAAAAAGCAATCAAATACATTTCCCATAAGAATATTTGTGCAATTCCAGAATGGAGAGAAAAGTATCCAGATTGTATTTATAGTGATTCCAAAAAAAGCGATCAGTATAATCATATTGTAGTAGAGGCTATGGGAGGTCCAGGGGATAATGATGATGAAAAAGCAGATAAAATAGTTAAGAAAATAGCAAAGGAAGTAACAATCATCAAGAATAATTAAAGTAAATGTAATCGGATTTTTTTCTTAAAACTTTCTTCATCATTAAACAAAAATAATTTAAATTTTTTATTTTCAAAATTATCAATATCCATTCTTAATGTTATTCTTGATGAAAGTTTTAATTCTGGTAAAAATACCATAAACTGAAATAACCCATCATTTCTTAGAATTTTATCAAATAAATAACCATCATATTCTTTTTCCATAATATACTGGTTATTTGAACATAAATCAAGCAACGTACAATCTACTTGTACTCTTCTAATAGAACGCATTGTAGTATTAATATATTCTAGGTTATCAATCCATTTATTATAAAATTCCGTAGAGTTTTCCGAAAGTTGAATAATTCCAGTATTTTGTTGAAATTTTATAATATTCAACAAATCTACAAGCCTTCGTATGGGACTAGTAATATGAATATAAGCATCTAGTTCAAGCATTTCGTGTCTAATCTGTTTACTATCAAGTTCTTCGCCGTTAATGTATTGACCGCTAGAACTATTCCATATTTTAATAAATTTGCTTACATCTTCTGGAATATTGAGAGGAATAGAAATTTCTTTTTTTATTATAGTAGAACGAAAAATGCCTGTTTTATGTTTTATCATTTCTGTAGCACAATTATAATTCATAAGTATCATTAAATAACACACTAATTCGTGACTATTGCGAACATTATTAATATATTTATATTTTTTCGATAATTTTTTAGTAGTATCCATTAATTTAATATAATTTGGATTAATTAACAAACTATCTTCTTCATAACTATAATTTTTATAAACTTTAATCATACAATTTGAATACTTAATTTGTGTAATCTCATTGTTTTGAATAAATATATCCATTACAAATGCGAATCTATTATGATTTGATTGTAGACTACAAAGACAATCTGATAAAATAGTTGGCAGCATAGGTCGTTTTCTATCAGGTAAATAAATAGTAGAAATTCTTTTAGAAAATGAATCCCATAAATTTAATACATCCATCAGTATAGTAACATTAGCAATATATATACTTAATTGTTGTACGTTATCATCTAATTGTTTAATGCTAAATCCATCATCAAAATCTACGCTTTTATGAGGGTCTATAGTAAAAATGTGCCAATTAGTTCTATTTTCAATATAAGGAAATTTTTCACAAATACTTTCAATAAATGTTTCGTGAGAAGACTTATCTTGAAGTGCGATAGTTGTATCTTTTTGAAATTTTTGTATTGAGGCATTTAAACTTTTACAATATAACTGATATTCATAGAAATTATCTAAAACATCAACTGGACCTATTAATTGGTTTAATATTCCTAGTGGATGTTTGTCATTCCATTCAACGTACGAAAATGTTACATATAAATTTACAAATACTTTAGAAAACCCAATATTTTTAATTTCATAAGGAATTAAAAATGGAGGTAGTCTCATATCATCAGGAATGCATTTATACAATAGTCTACAATTATTTTTTAGGCATTCTTTTTTATTTTTTTCTTGTCTTCCATATGTTTTATTTCCGCAAATAATTAGAACTCCTGGTATAGATGTTCCTGAGCGAATTGAAGAATGAATAAGTTTGACATTTTTAGCATCATCAACACTAAAAACATCATTAGAAAATAATTTGTTTTCAGATGGATTTATTTCCAAATTTACAGGTTGGAAATTTGCTGTTTCAAAAATATTCCAGGATGAGTAATTTCTGTCATTTACATATATTTTAAATACATCCATTTTTGCTATCTATATGTATATAGTATTTTATCTTTAACTATTATCTCTATGTATATATGTATATATTTGTATATTTGTATATTTGTATTAATAAAAAAATTGAAATAAAAAGATAATAAGTATTTTATATTAATAAAGTACTAATATAATGATATCAAATCAAATGAATACTCAAATGAATACTCAAAATAACTTTCTTACCAGAACAAGACAACTAATAAGACGTTGTTCTTGTTGTAGAAGTGAAGAACACAGTATTACACAATGTAATGATTCAAGATTAATAAATTTTCAAACAAATTTAGCAAGTAGAAGAGATGAATTGAGAGAAATTCCTTCTATTGATACAAATAATAAAATCTCATATTTTGAAACGTGGGTGTACGCTCAAGACCATAATTTAATTAAAAGTTATGCGATGAGATTTTGCGGTGCTTATTCAAGAAATAGTTTACAAATATGTGTTGAAAAAATTATCAGTTTAATTTGGAATGTTGAATCAGATATTTGGGGTAGACAAACACAAGTACAAGATTATATCGCTTTGCCAACTGTAAGTGTTTCACAAGACTCATTGGACTACTTGGATTTAAGATTGGCAGAATTTCTTGCTGGATTAAGAAATAATCGAGACCAAATAAGTGGAGATAGAAAATATAATATAAATGGCTACTTATGTATTGAAGTAGAGTCAGAAGAAAAAACTAAAGAAAAAATATTAGAAGAATTAGATACAATAGAAAATTGTAATATATGTTATGAAGACAAACAAAATCGTCATATGGTTTCATTAAATTGTAACCATAAATTTTGTGGAACTTGTGTATCACAAATATTAAAAAAACACAATCAAATGTTTTTACCTAATTGTGCTTTATGTAGGACTAAAATAGAATTTTTAATAGTAAAAGATGAAGAGATTCTTAATACTCTTAAAGAAAACTTATTTTAAGTCCATTCCTAAAAAGTAAAAAAGTGATGAAATTATTACTTCTATATCAATACATACTTAAATTTATGTTTAAGTATATTTATCATTCCAGAAATTATAAATATTTTATTAGACAATAATATGATTCTGATCCGTATTAAAAACTACAGAATCATTAGTGCTTCCTCCTCAGCCTCCTCTCATATTTTTTTTACTTTTACAATGTCTTTTTCGTAAGTTACGTCTTTTGCGGAAAGTTTTTCTACGTTTGCTTTTTTTTACAGAGTTACTAAAATACTTTGAGAGTGAATACTTCTTTTTGAACATTATATATATATATATATTTATTAAATAGATTTATTAAATAGATTTATTAAATAGATTTATTAAATAGATTTATTTTGTAATTTACTTTCATTTTCAAGTATTTCTTCATTTTTTTTATTTATTTCATTATTATTATCAATTATTTCTATATTTGTAGTTTGTTTTTCTTCTTCTTCATTTTTATTCAATACATCTATATTAGCAGTTTTTGATGTATTTCGTTTAACATTTTGAATTTGTAAGGCATACATAGCAATGTATGGTGAAATAGCAATATTATTCATATATGTACGATAACGAAAACAAGAAATGCTTGTATTTTTACCAAGTTTAATGCTATACCACCAAAATGCAGGAATAAATACAGTTTTACCAGGTAATAAAGTAAATTCAAGACACTTTAACTTATCAAAATCAGCTATATAATTAGGCTGTGGATTCCAAGGATTAACTGGAGACCTAAATTCAAAATTTTCATAATCATAATTAGGATATAAATAGCGTGTACTTTGAGGAGGTGTAAGCTTAATCTGTGCGGTTCCTTGAGTTAATAAAAAGAAGTTGCGGTAATTAATTTCATATCTAAATGGAGTACAACAACCTTCGCTACCCATTAAAATATCATAATTACAATTAGAAACCATATAAGGTCGTAAGAACTCATCGTTATATTGTAAATTTTTTATGACTCCGGTTTCTTGTAAAAAATCGGTATTATTTTCAGAAAAATATGTGGCATTTTTATCTTCATCAAATAATTTAATAGCAGAATGAATTGGTAATGGCATATACATTTCAGTATTTGAATCAATTTCTTTATTATTTCTAATTTTTATTTCAAAAGCGTGATAATTATTAAAAATGTAATTCTTACTAGAAGTTTCAATAATTTTTTGATTATCAAAATCAAACAAAACAGGTTGTCTAATGTCACAAATTTCTTCTAATTTATCTTTAGACGCCTGGTCGACCTCATATATTTCTAAGTCGTTACTTGTTTTTAAATGAAAATGTACGTGAAGATAAATAAATAGTACTAAACAAAAAACAAAAAATCCGGTTATTATTTCAATCATAATTCTTAAATAAAAATAATAATAATTTTTGTGAAATGAAACGAACTCAACTTTTTACCCTTTCAAAAAGTTGATTTAGGTGCGATATAAAATTCAATAATACTATTATCTCCTAAATCATATTTAAGTTTCATTGGAAATTCTTTACTTACACAAAACTGAATTTCATTAGAAAGTTTATTAGTTATACACATTTTATGAATATAAACGAGACTATAATTAAGGTCAATATCATCGCCCTCATTAATACTATATTCGCTTAAATCATCAATTGGAATATTTACGAGCATCTCTCCCATTACTCCATTTGAAATCAAATCAATACCTTCATCAGTACATTTAATATTAATATCATCTCCAAATGATGACATTTGTGAAGTAATTTCATATATTTTTTTAGATGCGATTGAAAATTCCGCATCATACTCAACAATAGGAATATCCATTAAATCATAATCGAATTCAACTAATGGCATTTTAAAAAATTTATTAAATTCTCCTTTAACATTATTTTTATTTTCTTGGGCTATTAGGCTAATATTAAGACTATCCGAATCATTATTAAAAATAATATTAATAGAATGTCCATCTTGTTTTGTACCAATAATTGTGCAAAATACTTGAGTATCAAAACATATTTTTTCAATTTCATCATCATTTTTTTGATATTCATTAAACCAAGAATTTAAAATTTTAACATTAAATAGACAAATATGTGATTTATCCATACCCTGAATGTAAAGATGATCGTTATAAAAAATAACACAAATAATATTAGTGCAATTTTTTAATGTTTGAAATAACGCAGTAAAAATATCTTTTTTAACTTTATCGCTAATAACAATCTTCATTATTAATTACTAATTATAAAAGTTTTAACTTATTTTTTATAATTAATATATATCCACCTTTTTTCCACCTTTTTTCCACCTTTTTTCCACCTTTTGGAAAGGTGGAGCCAAAAATTTAAATGTATATCCACCTTTTTTAAAGGTTGGTAGAATCAGCTAACTCTTGCTCGATAGCATTTTTTAAATTATTTGAAACAATCGTTGTGTCACTTGTAGACTCAACATTTGTTACCTCTTCAGTTGCTGTATCACAGCAATTAGTTGTCTCTTGTTCTTTTTCAAATTCAACAAATGCGTCATTAATATCTGAAAATTTTCTATCAGTTTCTAATGTAAATTTTTCATATTTAACCATTTGAGACATTAATAAATCCTTAATATCTCTTAACTCACTTTCTAATTTGCTTGTTTGTTGGTTATTAGAAGAGTCCTTTTCTTTCTTTTCTAAAGAATCAAGTCTATTAACAATACTATTAATAACGCTTTTATCAACTAAATGGGCGTTATCAGGAATACTAGAGCCAGCGGAAAAGCTACCATTATGTTCTGCTTCCATAATAAATTGTTCAACTCTTCCTAAACGTAATGTTATTAATCCAATAGCATCAGAAATAGTGAGTTTAGTGGAAGTTACTGGAACATTTGGTGTAGAATTTTGTGCTGTTACGCTTCTTTTACCTTGTTGTTGTTGTTGTTGTTGTTGAGAAAACGCAGGCTGAGCTGATATTGATGTGCCTGGTCTACTTGTTGGTGCTGGGTCTCCAGCTCTTCTGTTTCTAGCGGCAGCAATTGAACGAGAACTACTCATTAATAATTATATTATACACTTTGTTTTTAAATTACTTACGCATTTAATACCTTTTCTAAATATTATTAATAAAATCTTCAATCATAGGAAAAATTTCTTTAATAGCTTCAGCACACGCAACAGCTATATCTTGATGTTCTTTTTGTGTTCCATTTCCTGAACGAAGTTGAATATAATGGACCCACGAACGTAATGTTCCATTCATGTACATTCTAGATACTGTCATTCCTTCAGGTAAAACGGATCTAGCTTGTTCTTTTGCGATACCATTATCTAATGCCCACTGGTATGCTTTTAGAGCTGTCTCTGAAACATTATTTTGTTGTATTTCCCAAGTTTCTATTAATTCTTGATCTTCTGTTTTAATACTATTTTGTCTATTTTTTGTGTCTTGTGTTCTAGCTTCTTTAGGTTCAAACCCTAAATCCGCAACAGCATATCTTTGAGAAAATTCTTGAAATGAAAATGACCTATGTCGCAAAATTTGTCTAGCAATATCTCGAGTAGTTTCAATTTCCATACAGATGCTAACCATTTCAAGTGGAGACCAATGATTTTCTTTTGTAAGATATTTAATTAATTTTTCATTAGTTTTTGTATTGTTTTGATTAGCTGGATTTGAAACTCTTGCGCAATAAGCAACCAAATCTTGAATACTTTGTTTCGAATCTGTATCGTGAGGTTTAGAATAACTAATTAACTTAACTTTCATAATATAATAATATTGTTTCTTTTTATATTATTTTAATTTCTTTTTATAAATCATATGGATAGTTCAGATGATTCAAAAAAAAACTTTTTTAGACACGTTTTTAATTTCGACGATGATTCAAAATCTGATATGTTAAATATAATTCAATATTCATTAATTGCTATTATTCCTGTAATTGTTTTAAATAAATCAATGCAAAAATATGTTCCGGAAGCTGATGAACAAAAAGGTAATCTAGAAATTTTAGCAGAAATTGTTCTTCAAATAATTGTAATGTTTATTGGATTATTAACAGTACATCGTATGATTACATTTGTGCCAACATATAGTGGTTTGGAATATCCCGAATTTAGTATTATTTTTATTATTTTAGCTGTTTTGATGATTACATTAAGTCTACAAACTAAATTAGGAGAGAAAGTAAGTATTTTGACAGAACGTTTAACTGAATTATGGGAAGGAAAAAGTGATAAGAAAAAGAAAAAGGGAAATGTGAAAGTATCACAGCCAATTTCTCAACCAACAAATCAATCAGCAATGAATCAAGCAATGTATAATGATGGTACTTCAATAAATTCATTACCAACAAGTGATATGTCTTCATCAGCCCAGCAAATGCCAGATTATAATGCGATGAATCGTCAGGATACAACACCAATGGTTGGCGCATCAAGTCCTGGAGACCAAGGTGAAGGATTTCAATTGCCAGTAGCCGCAAGTGATGTTTTAGGTGGGTTTGGAGGATTTAGTAGTTGGTAATTATTCAATTTAACTCTATTTTTTTAAAATGGATATAAAAGAATATGATAATATAATAATATAATTATATATAGTATCATATGGATGTTAATAAATTATTAAAAGCATTAGATGATGAATCAAACGAAAATCTATTTAATTTTACAACAAAAAAAATATTAGAAATGAATTTACAAGTTTTAAAAGAATTAGAACTAGACAGAGTTGAAACATTACAACTATTAAAAAAATTAAAAGAGTACAAATATGTAGATGAGATGAATGATTTAAAGTATGGTACATATTTAAGATGGATTCCAATAAATAATCCTGAAGATATTCAGCTGACAAAAGGTGCGATATTTTGTGAATTAAAAATAACAGATAATGGGGTTTTTATTGTATGTAAAAATTTTGGTTATAGTACTAAACATTTTCAAATAAAAATGGATGAGTGTTTAGTTTTTCAAAAGCTAACAAGTCAAGAAATGGTTTTATTAAGTGCTCTAGACCATTTGTCAAAGTAAATATTGTCACAAATTTATATTTTACATATATTTATTTTCTACTCTTTCTCTTTCTACTCTTTCTACTCTTTCTTCTCTTTCTACTCTTTCTACTCTTTTTACTCTTTCTTTTTTTACTCTTTCTTTTTTTACCTCCGGTTGTAGTATTTTTTGATTGTTGTGCTTGCTCTGTTGATGTCACATTTGGATGGTACGTTGAGGCCCTAGTATCATTACCATAATCAACAGGAGATTCAAGACCAGAAGAAAAAGATTGTGGATGTGCTGAACTATTGTCATCAAGACCAAAATAATCATCATCTCCATTTATATTTGCGCGTGCCGCATTTGCCGCATTTATTTGTGCGTTTTCGCGTGCCGCATTTGCCGCATTTATTTGTGCGTTTGCCGCATTTATTTGTGCTACATTTGGTGTAAAAGTTTTTTCGCTCATATAATAAATATAAATATTAAATTTTTATTATAATCTATTATGTTATTTTATATAAAAATAATTGAATAATATAAATGCAAAATAATTATAATTTATATTTTTGATTTTATTAGTAATATATATTTCATAAGTATTTGACTAATGGATGTTGTAGCAAAAAGAACAAAAAATCCAGCAGTAAATACGATTTTTTTATCCAAACTAGTAAATTTTGTATTTCTAAAAGGATTAAAACGCCATATTAAAAATAATGAAACATAAATTTTAACATAATAATCTAAAATAGATAAATATGTAGGTGCTGTGACTGATAATCCTAAAGCAATAATAAAATATAAAAAATATATTATCAAAAAGGTAAAATCAAATATATGTTCTTGTAATTTATGTAATTTATATGAAAACATATATATATTATTAAAATAAAACAATTTTACTATTTATAGTGCTTTTTTTTCAGTAGTCTTAAAGCATGAATAATGTTCTAAAGTTCTAGCACTTGGGTCTGTAGCATTAGTATATTTTGGCATCCAAAAATAAGGAAGTATATAAGACATTTTTGGATAATATTTTTCAAAAATAAATTTATAATAATATTTTTCAGTTTCAATATTTGCGGGTAAATTTAATTCAGCTGATATAAATTCTTGTAAAATATGAAAAAGAGAACGGTCAAGTCCTGTGACTCCATCACTGAATGCTTCTTTTTTCCTCCATAATATTTCATCAGGTAAAATTTGTTTACCAATTAAATTTTCAAAAATAGGCAAACTAAAACTTTTTCTAATTAAATATTTTTCACATTTACCGAAATTATTATGATTTCTAGCATATGGTGGAATAGATAAATAATAATTTACAAAATTTTTGTCTAAAAATGGTGTTCTAGGTTCAAGACCATGTGAAGATATAGATTTATCAGACCTTAGCACATCAAATAAATGAATATCTTTTAGCAATCTTCTAGTTTCCATATCAAATTCAATTGAATCAGGGCATTTGTTCATATAAAGATACCCCCCGCATAATTCATCAGAACCATCTCCATTAAATATTACCTTCGCATTACTATGCTTAGCAATATATTTGCCTAATAAATAATTGCCTATACTAGCTCTAACAGTTGTAGTATCATAACTTTCAATAGCATATATTACTTCAGGTATGGCATCAAACATTTCTTTTTCAGTAACAATAATTTCAGTATGATTTGTATTTAAATAGTTAGCTACAATGCGAGCATATTTAAGGTCTTCTGAACCAGCTAATCCAATACTATATGTTTCAAGTTTTGTATTAGAATATTTTGATGTATAAAATTCATTAACAAGAGCTGTTATAAGACTACTATCAAGACCTCCAGAAAGCAAACACGCAATAGGTCTTTCAGTTGCTAAACATCTTTTTTCAACTGATTTAGTTAAACAATCAATAATATTATCAAAATAATATTGCCATTCAAATTTATGATTTGAAGATGAAAATGTGGGTATAAAATAAGGGATATTTTGTTTAATGCTGCTCCACCATAAACTTTTATAATTAAAAATACTATATGTTCCTGGTTCAAATTGTGTAATTTTTTTAATAATTTTAATATTTTTTTTATGACTTATATCATTTACATTATTTACATCATTTAATGTGATATCAATATTTGTAAATTCATTTAGACATTTTAGTTCAGACGCAAATCCAACTAATGCGTAATTTTCTAAATTAGATATTTGATATAATGGTCTAACACCAAGTGGGTCTCTTGCTACATAAACATTTGAATTATTTGGATCATATAAAATAAAAGCAAAAACGCCATCAAGCATTTGTAAGGTTTGTTCGATTCCATAACGTAAATAAAGATGAATAATTACTTCGCAATCAGAATCTGTTTCTGGTTTAATATCCATTAATTCATATAAATACTTGTAATTATAAATTTCACCATTGCAAATTAAATTAATGTTTTTAATATTAAATGGTTGATTTGACTTTTCATTTAAGCCATTAATAGC
>Ga0214252_1000835_pt1 | contig 10089 bp, 9 predicted proteins | sample TroBogypolimnion_47_FD_153090 | JGI IMG/M metagenome (GOLD analysis project Ga0214252, IMG submission 153090) | Freshwater microbial communities from Trout Bog Lake, WI - 13JUL2009 hypolimnion | ecosystem: Environmental > Aquatic > Freshwater > Lake > Hypolimnion/Profundal zone | place: Trout...
TTCAACTTATTTAAGTAATGGTGGAATAATAACTCCTAATATTATTCCTACTGTAATAACTGATATGAACGCCAGTACTGGAAACGACGGTCAATATCTTGTTTCTACTGGATCTGGTATTTCTTGGTCTAATCAACTCGTTTCAAATACTCCTATTTTTGTTCCAGCATCATATGCCGTATATAATACTTCACAACCTCCTACTGCTTTTAATCCTGTTGCTTTCGGTTCAACGCCTATTGATGGTTGGTTTTTTCAAAATTATAGAACAGGTATTAATATTGACTGGCATTCGTATTTATTGAACGCTATTACAAGTCCTTCTATTTCGTATAGTAGTAATTCTATAAAACAGATGTATGTTTGTTTTACTTCTTTACTAACAACTTGTTCTATAAGTTTGAATGTTTATACACTAAACGATACTCCTAATCCGCCTAATTTTTTCAAAAGTAGATTTGGAACAGTGTTGGGTGAGCCGAGTTATACTATTGTTCCTAATAAACCATATATCGCATATTATGATTTTAGTGGAAATACATATCCTCCTCCTCAAAAATTTCTTCATACGCCTTTTCCATTAGTTAAAACAGTCGGTGGTGGGGTTCAAGTAGGAAATTTCTATGGTGAAACATTATACTATATGGCAGTAGGTTCAAATACTATAGACCCAGCCAATACTTGTTCTATGATTATTAGTGAATCAGGTTTTATAATGGAAGATGGAACAACACAACCTTTTAGGCAACCATACACATATCAATCCGCATCTATACAACCATTATATCCAGCAAGTCTTCAAGTTGTAGTAGGAACGGCAACTTTGGCTTTAATACAAGCACAATATGGATATACTTTTATTACCGCAGTTGCTACTCTTGCAATAACAACAACAGGATTATCCGCTTCTTTAACACAGAATGGTGTATTTACTTTTTATAACGCATCAATCAGTCCATCAACAACACTTACATATAATGGAAGTAGCACATATGTATTATTAAAAGGTTCGGCAGTTAGTTTTGTTTGGAATGGTTCAACTTTATTGTTAGAATAAATCAATAAAAATAGTATGATAATATATCATGTATACTATTTTACCATATAGTTTTCGTCAAGCAAAACGATTGGGTGTTGTAATACAACCAAGCCATTATAAAAAATATAAAATAGATGTCTTCACAAAAGAAGGTGAATATATAGCAAGTATTGGTGCATCTGGATTTTCAGATTATCCCCATTACATCCAAGAAAGAGGACAAGAGTACGCTGACAATCGTCGTAGATTATATAAAATTCGGCATCAGAAAGATAGATCTAAAATAGGAACTCGTGGATGGTTTTCAGATAATATTTTGTGGTGATATATATATGTGGTGGCTATTATTTTTTTTGTTTAAGATATATATATGGATTCTAGTATTTTCGACGCTGTCTTTTGGTCTTTTTTCATTACTTCTTCAATTGGGTTAATAATAGGTTTAGTTAAAATTGCTAGTAAATCGAAATGCAGTGAATGTAGTATATGTGGTTGTTATATTAAACGCAATATAGAATTAGAGCTAGAAGAAGAGCGAATAGAGTTAGCATCAAGACCTCCACCGAGTCCGAGTAATAATATATAGCTTTATAGTATGGAAGAGCCTTTAATTAAGGATAGACAAATATCTTTTTTTTACTTTATTAATAAAGCACAACCCAAGCCAAGAACTTGGTATTTATATTTTTGTAGTTGTTTAAGATAAGTATTTCAATTTTCTACCAATTAATTTAAAATAGTGAAATTTTAAATTAATAATTTACTAAATATTTGATTTAAGCTTTTTCTCTCTTTTTTATATTATCAGAAATAGAAGATGTCATTAAAATATAGTTAGATTATAATTTTGCTAATTCAATTCCAAAATGATGTATCATATAATCGGCTTCTTCTTGGTCTTCATCTAAATTTTTTTGATAATAATCAATATTATCACTTATAACCATTCGTTTTTCAGCATTAACTTTGATTTTATTAATTTCATACATCTCTTTTTGAAAATCGGTTTCAAAAAATAACATGTGATTTTTTCTAATGCAAAGTGTCAGTCTCATTATTTCTAGATCCTTTTCCAAATTTGCTTTTTCTAGTGCATTAATTCTCGTTTGATTTTCAAACTTTTCTCTTAATAACATATTTTCATCTTTTGCTAGTTTAATCAGTTCATCTTTTGCTGTCATCTTTGCCTCAAAATCATCATCAATCAGTGCTGAAAGAACAATATTATTTATCTTAACTTTTCGTCCCAATATATTGGACGACATATCTTCAATTATTTCGGTTATTTCGGTTGTCATTCTCCTGATATAAGTATATATCAACATTCCTTTAAGTTGTTTTATAATATATATTATCGGATAATGAAGGTTGTAAATATATATACTTATATTATATTAAATAAGGGGAGTGGATTTGAAAATAAGGGGAGAAGGGGACAAGGGGAGTGCTTTTTTCGTTCAATAACCATAGAATATAAATATTTTTCGTCATCAAAAAAAAATAAAATATTTCTGTATATATACGATTTCACTATTTTCACTCCCCTTGTCCCCTTATTATTTATATTTATTAAATAAAATATAAAAACAAGAGCATACAAGCAGTAAGAAACGAATACAAACTATAAAAAACACCAAGGGGAGTGCCAAGGGGAGTGAATAAGGGGAGTGCCACTCCCCTTATTTTAATTTCAAATATATTATATCAAATATATTTGAATGAGTATATAGAAAAAATTTCAAATATCAATATCATCTTCAGTCAATATTTCATTATTTAATTCTGCAACACTAGAAGAAAAATCCCATTCTAATCCTAAATAAAATGTTCCATATGGAGCATTTTTATTCTCCTTATTATTAATTCCTTGTAATTTCATACTTTTTGTAAAAGTCTGATTCTTGGATTTATCTTGTTTATATCCTAATCGCTTACAATATTCATTATACCGTATTCTAAACTCATCACGATTAATTCCTTTATTTTCATCTATTTTTTTACAATTACTTTGAATAAAATCTTTCAAATAATCATTAATATTTACTTCAACATATTCATTCTTGGCTACTTTCATTTCTTCGGTCAATTCAAATTTATCTTGAATAATACCATATTTCATTATATAACAAAATACCAATTCACGCTTTTCTAACATGTTATTTTCAAAATTTTTATCAACACCAAATTCATTCAAACAAGGTATAACGATCATTCTATCACATATTGCTTTTTCTACTTCAAATTGTGGTAGTTTATTTGTTAAAACAAATAGATTGGCTGTTGGTACAAGAGTTGTATCTGTTTTACAAATACCACGAACATTTATTGCATCTCCGCCAGTAATAGCTTTAATCATTGTTTCATTCATTTTATCTTCCTCTTTCAATTCGGTAATATAACCAATTCTACATCTATCTAATTTTTCTACTTCAGTATTCAAGTGAGTATTTCCTTTTTTTTGTAAAACAATATCTTTACTGATTACATCAATTCCTCGTTTAAATATTGCATCTATTAATTTAAATAACAAGGATTTACCATTTCTACCAGATCCAGTAATAAAATAAATATATCTTAATGTCATACCAGTCATTGCTGATTTTAATATATTTAATACAACTTGGACTGTGTCTTCTTTTCCACAAAATATATCATTAAAATATTGTTTAATATCTGCAGTTTCATCAGGTGTTAATTCTCTATAATTTGTATCACATTCATAGTTAAATTTATATTCTTGGGTTCGTTCTTTAACTTCAAGAGTTTGCATATCAATAACTTTTTTATTTTTTAAAGGTAGAATGAACTGTTGTTTATTCATATCTTTTTCAAAATCTGCATCTTTAATAATATCAGCAATTTCTCTAATAAAATTATTTTTATCACTTGTACTTTCTAATTTTGACATGATTCCAATAATAAATTTTTGTTCTTTTAATAATACTTTTTTTATTTCTTTTTCATCAATATTATTATCATCTAAAAGTGCTATTTTTTCGTTTATTTCTATATTTTTTTTAAAAAAACGAGATTTCATTTCTCCACTCAATAGCATCCGTAAAGGCGTTCCGCCTTCATCTTTGATCCATAGGCACTCCTTGGTAAATTGGTAAAACATTTTGTTTTTTATATCAATACATTTGAAGTCATTGCCGAATAAAGCAACAAATAATCTTGCATATGCAACATCAGTAGGTGTATTTAATAATATATCAATTAATTTATCAGCATCTTGGTCTTTGATGATTTTATTGTGTTTTTTAAAAGTAATGGCATATAATTCTGGACTATCTTCTCTAGCCCAATAATGTATTGAACTCAATGTCAATCGTTTTTCTGCTGTTATATCTTTTGGTTCTTGTTTATCAACCCATTCTAGAGCGTATGAAATATCTTCTTCATTATTTCTTGGCAGACAATGACTATTCAATACTGGAATAAGTTTTTTTGTTTTTTCTATTCCAAATGTATTAATTAACGCCCATGCTATTTCAAAGAATGTTAAGGATGTATCAATTCTGCTAGATTTTAATAGACTAAACAAAATATTTATATCATCATCACTAATTTCATCAAAAATAATAGATTCATTATTTGATCTCTTCTTCTTTTCCAATTCATTGAGTGGATTCATTAATTGTTTTGACGATTCATTTAATTTGAATGATATTGGGTTTCCTTTTCTAACTGATAAATCCAAGAATATTTCCTTCGTAATTGTTGAAAATTTGCGTTCAGGAATACACCATTCATTATCACAAGAATCAACATGACAATCAAATATATATTGTAATTTATATGCTTCGTGATGTGGTTTTCTGCAACCATATACTTGTGCGTTTGTTGTTCCTTTTGATAATCCTTCATCAAAAATCCCATTAAAATCATTTATTAGTGGTATCTGTGACATTATTTCCTTTGTAATTTCATCTTCCATTACTAATGTTCGTAATTTAAGTTGTAATTTATTAGGCATTTTAACGCCAAATATAATATGAAGTCCATCTTTTGTATATGAACCATCTTGTAGTTGATTAACATCGGATTTTTGTAATACAAATACTGGAATATTAATATTTGGTTCTACAATTAATATTTGTTTGATTTTATCTAAATAAACACCTATAATACTCTCTATCCATTCTTGGTTCAAAGTGTTGGGTCTTTTATTAATTTCATTTATATAACGAAAATCTAAATCAACATATATTTTATTATTTTTGAGCTGATATTCAGTTAAGTACTCAATATGATTATTTTGTATGATTTCTTTATATACTAAATCGTAAAATTTATCCTCATCTTCATCTTTAATTGAATATGAACCACCATATATTTTATTTTCTTTATTTCCAATGCGTGTATGAGTTATTTGTGATTCGTTTTTTTTTGCTAAAGTAGTTTTGTGTAAATTAAGAAAAGTTGTTAGAGATGTCATATAGTATATACTTATATATAGAAAATAATCTTTAAGTTATTCCTAAAGATTATTAATTATAAAAGTTTTCCTAAACTTCCAGAATTTTGGAGGTTTGAATTAAATCGTTGATTTCTTCAGATAATTTTGCTAATTCGGCGGCTTTCTTGGCTGCGTTTCTGGGTTTAACTATTTCGTAGTAATTCTTCTTGGTTCGTTCTTTAATTGCTTCATATCGTTCAGGTTGATTCAATCGGATATTATCCATATATTTTTTACATTTTTCTGCTTGTTTATCTGGTGTACTCTTTTGATAATTAGAGACTCTTCGTTTGTGATCTTCGTAATATCGTTCTGCTGGGGTTAGATGAGATAAATCCTGTTTTTCTAGTAGGACAATCACCTTGTTTATTCTTGGTCGTTTAATGTATTCTCTCATTGGTTTAATTTCGGCTAAAGGTTCTTGGCTCATTCTATATACTTAATATATATAATAAATTTATATCTAAATTGTTTTATTAAGTATATATTCTTTGTATTCTTGGTTATTCATATATTATTACTTTATAAAATAAAATCTAAAATAAAATCTAAAATTAATATATATGGATATATCGTTAAAACCAATTGTGTCAAGGCTTGGTGGAAAAACAAAATTAACACCAACTATTTTAAAATATATTTCAAAAGTAAATTATAATACATATTGTGAGCCATTTGTAGGTGGAGGTTCTATATATTTTGCCAAACAATTATCTGAATATAATATTATTAATGATCTAGATAAAAATTTAATAGATATTTATAAACAGATTGCAGAGTTGGAAAAATTTGATATTGAATATACCAAGAATGAATGTTGTAAAGAAAATTTCATTAAAATCCAAGAAAAGATAGAGCCAACCTTGGCAGATAAACTATTAATGAATAAATTATCTTTTGGAAAAAGTTTTTATAGTCCATTTAAAACGAAAGAAGGTATTCCAAAATTAGTAAATTTAAAAAAACATTTTATAAATTATAAATATAAATTGGAAAATACATTAATTTTAAACGAACCAGCCAAGAAAACAATATCTGAATATGATTCAAAAACCACACTTTTTTATTTAGATCCACCATATTCTAAACCAACTAAAAACTGGAATTATATTGATAATCCAACTCGTGATGACATCTTGGCAATTATAATGGAAATAAAAGGAAAATTTATATTGAGTTACGATTATACAGAAAATAATAAAGAGATTTTTGAAAATGCTGGTTTTAATGTAGATATAGTAAATACAAAATATAGTTCTGTAAAAAACCCAATTCAAGAATTAATAGTATATAATTTTAATATATAATCTCACATGTGAGATTTAAAGAATATACTTTAGAAATAAAATCTAAAAAATAAAATCTAAATATAGATTATATGAAAGACGAAGTTTATTATTTTCATCAAACTCCTGCTGAACTGTGTAAAAAATTGATTGCTGAAATAGCATTTGAAGATGGAGATAAAGTATTAGAACCATTTAGAGGTGAAGGTGCATTTTATAATGCTTTTCCAGATAATATTATAAAAGATTGGTGTGAGATTGAAGAAGGAAAGGATTATAAAGATTATACAGAAATTGTTGATTGGGTAGTTTCAAATCCACCATTTAGATTAGAAACAGGAAAAAAAAGAGTTAATAGTTTTTATTTATTAATAGATTACTATTCTACTAGAGTAAATAAAGGTATTTGTTTCTTGGCGAATGATAGTTGTTTTTCAACATTAACACCAAAAAGATTGAAAGATTTAAATAGTAAAGGTTTATATTTATCAAAAATAGTTGTATCTAATATTAAGAAGTGGAGAGGACGATATTTCTTTTTAATATTTACCAAGATTCCAAATAATTATTATAAATTTATAGAAGGAAATTATTAAAATATAATCTAAATATAGATTATAATGGCTGGATTTCATACAAAAACTTTTTTAACACATGATGATTATTCAACACCTAAATCAGCGTGGGAAAATATAGTACATCTTATTCCAAAAGATAAAATAATATGGGAAGCATTTTACGGTGATGGAAAAAGTGGCGAATATTTAACAGAATTAGGATTCCAATGTATACACCAAGAAGTTGATTTTTTTGAGAATAATCTTGGCGAAATAATAATAACGAATCCTCCATTTTCAAAAGTAAAAGAGATAATGAAAAGATTGAAAGTTTTAGATAAACCTTTTATAATAATATTGCCTTGTTCTAAAATATGCACTTCTTATATGCGTGATTTTAATAAAGATAATTTACATCCATTACAGATAATCGTGCCAAGAAAGAGAATTCATTTTCAAAAATTAGTTGATAATACTTCATTAAGTAATTATAAATCAGCATGTAATTTTGATTGTTTTTACTACTGCTGGAAAATAGGATTACCATCAGGTGTAAATTGGTTGGATTAGATAACTTTTTATATTTTCATCTATTTTTATAAAGATGAAAATATAAAAATAAATAGATAGATATATAATGAAAGGAGGTTCAGTTTCAGCATCTGATTTAAATAAATTTTTAACAGAAAGTTATTCAAAGACACCTTCAGCCAAGATAGGTGATTGGGAATTAGATAAACCACTATCAAAAGCAACAGCAATTGTATACCACAATCCAAAAACAGGTCAAACATCTGTTATACACCGAAGTACTGAAATTCCTAATCTTTCTGATTGGGGAAACAATTTAGCATATATGACAGGACAATATGAAAAAACAAAAAGATTCAAAGATTCAAAAGCCGTCCAAGAAGCTGCTGAAAAAAAGTATGGAAATCAGAATATTTCAACTATAGGACATTCACAAGGTTCAATCTTGGCAAGAAAGTTGGGAAAAAACACAAAAGAGATAATTAATCTTAATCCATTTAATACAGGAGAACAACCAGCAGATAATGAATATAATGTTAGATCTGGTGCTGATATTGTTTCATCAGTATTACCTGTAAAAGATACTTTTAATAAAGTATTTTATCCATCAACAGCACGAAATACAGCCAAACAAACTACAACAATTAAATCTAAATCTTATAATCCTTTTTCAGAACATGAATCTAGTATTTTAGAAAATTTAGATCCAAATACACAAATAGGAAAAGGAAGAAATTTAAATAAAAGTAATATATATAATATGGTAAAACAACGAAAGCCAAGAAAAAACAGAAAAGCAGAAAAGTTGGAAGGAGGAATGGAAGGTTGGAAAGATCTAGCAACATCGTTTTGGAAAACGCCAGCCCAAATAGCAAAAGAAGATGCTTTAAAACAAGCAAACAAAAGAACTGCTAGAGAATATGCTTACGATGCAACTAAAGATGCAGCTGCTGTTAATGAATACGAACAAAAAATGATGCGTGATGCGATGCGAACTCGTGATAATGAAGCAAGGCAACGAAGAGAAGAAGCGGCACGAGCATTGATAATACAACAGGCAAAAGATGCTGAATTAGCCAGAACGAAAGAAGCAAGAGAACACAGACAAATGTTGGATTTTGCCGAAGCTTTAGAAGACCAGTTTGTTAATCAAGGAATGAAAAAAGCACACGGAAAAGGAAGAGAGTTAAAGTGTGGTGGTTTTGGAATGCTACCGATGCATTACGACATTAGCGGAAAACAAATACCAAATAGTAATTTTTACGGTCAATCATTAAAACTAGATACAAAAGGAAAACCAGAATTAGGTCGGTATGGTGAGTATTTATATGGAAAAGGTTTAGATGGTGGTATGGTTTGGAAACCAGAATATCAACCACAAATGCCTAGTAAAGATACAATCCATAGTATAATGAATTTTGCGAAAGACCCAGCAGTTCAAGATGCTGGAAAAAGTTTATTTAGAATGTTAAAAGGAAAAGGAAGAGAAGAGTTAAAAGAACATTTGAAAGAACATTTTCCGACAATTACCAAGAAAGTGTTAACTGGATTGAAAAAACACGAAATAATAGATATATTACACAAAAAGTTAAGTGGTGGTATGAAAAATCCATTAGATCAATTAGAAAACTGGAGAAACGAGCATTGGGGAATAAAATATTAATATAATAAGATTTAGCAAATATAATAAATCTTATTATATATAATGAATAAAGAATGGTTAGACCAAGCCAAGATAGAAGCTTCTAAATTTTGGAAACCATTACAAGGTGGAACTAAACATCCTGTTGTTACACGAAAAGAGAAAGAAAAAAAAGAGAGAAGAAGAAGATTATATGAATCATCACAAGAATTATACAGAAGACAACATGCCCCACAAAATAGAAGAAATTTAATGAATCAAAATATGGATCAAGTAATAGTAGCATTTAATAGATTAAGAAGACCAATAATAGATTATATTATTGAGAATAGTGATTGCGATGATGATGTTACTATAACTGATTTTGTTAATGAAAAATTTAATACACGAGCAAAAAAAATTGATGTAATAAATAGAATAAATCCTGCATTTTTCATTACTAATGATAATGGTGCAACATGGACTACTAGTACTAATCCAAATATGATTGAAGAAACATTAGGACTAATATTTGAATTAATATGGGATGATGAGAATGATTCTGGTAATGAAGGAAATGGAAGAAAAATAGGAGG
>Ga0214252_1000856_pt1 | contig 9878 bp, 6 predicted proteins | sample TroBogypolimnion_47_FD_153090 | JGI IMG/M metagenome (GOLD analysis project Ga0214252, IMG submission 153090) | Freshwater microbial communities from Trout Bog Lake, WI - 13JUL2009 hypolimnion | ecosystem: Environmental > Aquatic > Freshwater > Lake > Hypolimnion/Profundal zone | place: Trout Bog...
AATGCTGCTATTCTTGATCGAAAGTGATTCGAATTGTGATGCCAAAGCACCTGCACCCCGAGAAATGGTCGCAAGAATGGTTTCAAATCAGATCACTAGCTGGATTTCCCGGTCCAGCCTGTGCGGTCTAAGGTTTTGACCAAAAATTCGGATGGACTCAGTGGCCCCAAGTTAAAATATTGTAAATGTTAACAAAACAGGTTTTAAACAGTTTTTCTCTTTGCAAATTACAATTGTATCGTCCAAAAAAAAATTTCAAGCCCTCGCAACGGAGGTTTTTGTGTTTAGGCAATGCAAACCGTGGAGCATGAGAGACGGGAGGATGAGGAGGATGATTTTACGGTAGTAGACCAGCACGGCAAGTTATACAATGACAACGCTGGTATGGACGGGATCGTAGTGCAGATTGATATCAGAGATTACGTAAGGATGCCCGATGTCCTCAAAGACAAGCTTCTCAGACGATTAACTGGTGGATACGAGGTTGTGGCACCGCCCGTCGATCGATACGCTATTCCGGACCTCCGGACATCCGAATTGTTTTATGACCGTTTAGCACGGGTCATACAGCTCTTGTCTCAACCCGGATGGCTTCAAGACAAAAGTGAAGGGGGGGTTCCATTGCCTTGCAAGCCGGAATCATTTCAAAACTGTTGCCAATGGGCATCGAAGGCCCACGAAATCGCCAACTTTTTTGTTTCGAATCTCGATAACTTGCCAGTGAATTGTTCCTGCAGCCCGCCGCTGTCCGTTGAATTCCCAGGTCGATGGTATGTGCCATGTTTTTTCGATCGTCGCACAACCAAGTCCTTGCGCGAGATTATCCATGCAATGTATCCAAGCTTGCGTTTCGAGGGGCGACAGGCAAAGGCAGATCGCGGTCGAAATACAACGAAGCACACTTTCTCTCTTGCCGGCCTGTCTGGATATTTGGATGTACAGGTCTCGAGAGAAGAACTGAGTGATTCGTGTCGCTACTCCTTCACATTCCAAGGAACCTATTTCTGGGTGAAACATCAACAACAAGAACGTGAAAACCTTGAGGAAATCAAGGTGCGAGGTCTTCTCTTGACGCTTGCCATGGGAATGCACAATCGTCTTGGAGCTGGAAGCCATCTCAAGTTGCTACGTGCGGATGTTTTCCACGAAATCGGAAGAGTTGCTTTGAAACAAGCTATTGCACCCACGCTACGCGTTCAGTACATACCCAAGTGAGTTCCTTTCACACGAATTTTGTTGAATTTCGACAAACTGACCACATGCCCTGGCTTGTGAATTTCACCCTGCGACAGGCCCAGGGCCGGTGACAGGCCCCGGGCCGGTGACAGGGCCCTCAGTTTCCGGCACGGGGAAATGGCATGATCCGCCAGTCGCCGCGGCGCCGCGCGCAGGCAGACGTCAAGCAAACCCTCTCCCCGGTCCGGCACTACGTCCAACCTCCCCGCCCCCGCCCCCGCTCCCGCAACTCGGCCGCCTGCAGCCCCCGTCGCCTCGCGGCAGGCACAGCTGCTCGCTCCCCCGGGCCTGCGCGGACCGGGCCGACCGGCCGCCGCAGACGCGCTCGCGGGCCGTCGTCCCTGGTTCGGCCGGCCGGCGCTGCGGCGATAGCGCGTGTGCAGTGCGCGGCATCGCTGCCCGCACGTTGCACGGTTGCCGTGCCTCCGCGGCGTGCAGCCTCGAATATCGCCCCCGATTGCTTTGGGGCGACCCGGCGTGCCGTCGCCGACTCGATCCCTCGGCGCTGACGCCACAGTGATGCCTCCGGACGCTGCTACGGCGGTCTCTGATTGCACAATAAATACCGTGACACGGCTGCCGGTGTCGCCGGGGCCGAAGCGCACGCCCGCGCCCGGAGCTCGCGGCCCATCCGCTCCGCCTCACGGCCGGCACAGCTACCCGCCGCCCTGGGCCTGCTCGGACCGGGCCAACTGGTCGCTGCCGTCGCGCCCTGGTCCGGGGCGGCGGGTGCGGCGCAGGGGGGGAGGCGAGGCGCAGAAGGTCCGAGTCGGCAGAGGCCAGCGCGGCGATGGAGCCTTGTTGCGGCTGCGCAGACGGCGGCCGCGCGCAGGGTGCCGGCGCGGCGCCGCCGCGCTGCGCAGCTCGGCCGCATGCAGCCCCAGCAGCCCCCGCCGCCTCGCGGCCGGCACAGCTGCTCGCTGTCCAGGGCCGGGCGCTGCCCCGGCCCGGGGGAGGGGTGGGTGGGGTGGGTGGGGTGGGGTGTGGCTGTGCCGGGGGGTGTGGGGAGCGTGCCGCGACTCGGATGAAAGAGGTCCTATGGGGTTGTCGGCGAAGGCTACTGCCCATTGTTCCCGAGGGCGCTGCCTCCCGCCGCCCCGCTGCGGCCAGCAACACGGAGCCCATGGCTGGAGTTCCACTCATCCGCCGTAGTTTGGCCGGGTCCTCTCGGCCTTTTGCGGTGCCGAAACAGGGGTCCTCCAGTGTGAATGGATGCTCTGGATGCAACTTTGCCCTCTTCATCGGATTCATCCGGCGACCAGAGCTGGTCTTCGAAGCGAGGCTGAGGAACTTTCAGCTCAGGGGCATCATCCTCACTCACATCGTGTTCGTCTTCCCGACCGCCCACTTTTGGGACTAACTCGACGATCATTGCAACGAGTTGCGCTCGCATAGTCTCCAAAGTGGCGGCGCGAACTTCTGCTGAAACAGTGGAAAGTGCGGCGCGAACCGTCATCCAGGTGATTGCAGCAGATTCGACTTGGCGCGTGACGCGAGCAGACTTGTCTCCGTACTTGTGTCCATGGTTGAGTGCAGCCGGCCCCCCAACGCGAGATTTGCCAAGTCCTTTGCACACTTCGCCCTTGCAGATGATGTACAATCCACTATCTGCGACTATCATCCTGGAGTTGGTGTCGAGAGGAGACACTTGGTGCTTCATCCTCGGATGGGCCGTTGGACCATCATGGTGCGTCCAAGAGTTGATCGCCGTAACTGCCTGCTCTTGGGACCAAAGAGTTGGATGCCCTAACACACCCAGGTGGTCGCACGTCGCTTGTCGCCCTCTAGCCATGCGGTGTTGTGGCTCTTCCTTCTGCGTGAATTTCTTCTCTTTCTTCTTGGGCAAATGCATTCTTCTCACCGGCCGCCGGCGCGTCCGACTCGGAACTCGTAAAAATACTTCTGTTCAATTATCACGAGAAAGAAACAGGTTCAAAACAGAAACAGGTTAGATCGGATGGACCAACAGGCGGCTCAGGCTCCTCAATTTGAAGCTGGGCAGCGAAAATTCGATGAAATGGATGTACCATACGTGACAGGAGGTTTGAAGACGCTCGCAACAGCAACAGAAGAGCCGATCGTGTTTTCTTCTTATGTTCTTAAATTCCAAAGACTGAGGATGCTGCTTCACACGGGCGCACCAGTTCAAACGGTTGCAAAAATTTGTGAAGAATGGGCTCAATCGTTTCAATATGTGGTAGCGGAATACAAAGGCAAGACAATCAACTCCGATCGGTGGAGAGAAATTCAAGAGAATTTGGATCACGCAGTACGACTGGCTGAGCTCACCATAAGTACTACCATAGCCATTCCAAGCACGATTAATTCGGCTGTTACCACCGAACCTGGGAAACTAGGGGCTCGTAAATTTGGGCAGGGCGTTGATTCGGCTGTTACCACCGACGCTGGGGCACAAAAAAAACAAAAGAGAGAATCCGGCAAGACGAAAGCCAGAGACTTTAAACTGCGCCGGGACCAATTCGAAAAGTGGGCCGTGGAAAAGTTGGTGAAAATTATTGCAGAGGCCGCAAGTTCCGGTGTGAAAGCAAAGACCCCAACAGCAAAGGAGTTTGAGCTAATGTATATGGAGGACTGCCCATCGGATGCAGAGAAAGGCCCTGTCACTAACTATACTACAAACAAACTAGCACCTGCAGACAGGAGGGCCCACCCTGAAGCTCCGCCTATTCTTGGACTGAGCGTGCTGAGAAGCATGGCGGATACCCTTTACCAGCAACGAAGGTCTCAATCAGTCGCCGACGGTGCTGACAGTGCCAGCAGCACCGATTCCGCCGATGTCGGCCATAACTCGGGTGCCGAAGGCGCCGGCGGCAGCAGAGCCATCGACAGCGCATCTCCAAATTTAGGCACACCAAAGCCGGCAGGGACCAGCAGTCGGCACGGCGAGTTGCTTTCCTCGCCAGCAACGCCAGCACTAGCACCAGCACCAGCACCATCACCATCACCATGCATTGAATGTGGAGAAAAAGGTAGCGGCAGAGATCAATCGGCACCACATTCAAGTTCAGTAGCCTACGGCATTGACTGTGGGGCGGAACCATCCGAGGGAGGAGATGGGGATGAAGGAAGAGATCAGTTTGAGAAGGGAGATGATGTGGTTGTGTTGGTTGGAGAAGTGGTAAGTTGCTTTCAGTTTTTGGTTGAACATTTGTATTCTGAGGCTCGTTTGTATTGAATATTGCAGGCTGATGCTGCTGCTGAAGCGGCCGCGGCGCCAGAGGATGTGTATTCGGAAATGAACAACTCGAAAGATAGACCTGCTCAATCTGGGCCGGCGCACACGATAGCTCGGGGCCTGGGAGCCATGGTGGCCGTGCGCGGTCGCGACGAAGGCGTTGCGACGGCTCGTGCGTGCGACGCAAACGGATCGAGGCGGACGGCGCAAACGGCCGTCGGCGGAGCCGCATCATCCGCCGCCGCCGCGGCGGCGCTGGAAGATACCTCGGCCGTCGCCGCAGCCGGAGAAAAAGGCGGCGTCGCTACGGCGGCGGCGGCGGCGGCGGCGGTCCAGCCAGCTGTCCGCCAGCGGCGGCAGACCAGAAAAGGCATCATCAAGACAACGCAGTCGCACAGTAAGGGCTGTGACGAACGGCAGTCTGAAAATGCGGACGACGACGTTCCTATCGCAAGTCTCCAGAGGCTCCCTACAAACGCGCAGACCTCCGCAGGTTCCCGGTTGGCTGCGGTGGCAACTGCGCGGGCGGTACCGCAGTCTCCATTTCCAATGCCAGTAGCAAGCTTTTCTTTTGCCCGCGGCAGCAGCACGAATTTAAACGACCTGGCCACCGGTAATTGCCCAACCGGCGGCCCGAATCAGGGGGCAGGCGTCGACGACGCCATAAGTTTGGCGGCAGTGGAAGCCGGATTCGACACACAGCGCGGACTCATGCCACGTCTCATGGTAACTTTGACGGTTTGCCGCGCAATATGGAGAACAGGCCTCATCGGAACCGAGTCAGCATTATACTGCGGCAATTTGGAAAGCACGAATCCAGAAACGAGCTCCAAGCTCGACACCCTGATCGTAGCGGCAGTATTTCCCCCCAGCGTGCTTCAGCTTCTGGCTGTGGCCAATGATGGTGCCTCTGGCATAGCCGTCCCAGGCGATATGCAGTACCTGGAAAACGTCCTAGCAGACAGCACGACGAGTGAGCATAAGTTGATTGAGCTCCACATCTTCCGTGAAAAGGCGCTGGCCTTCCTTGCAAGGGTGGCCGTAGCCGCCGGCCGCGACTCGGACCCAGGGCTGAGCCTGTATCAGGCCAAGGCCAATATCATGCGCACCAGGATTGAGGAGGAGTTTGCCCGTCGCACGCCTAGTCACTGTGCAGGATGCTGGAAGGCTGGTCCTGTTTTTGTGTGCGGATGCGGTGAAGGCTATTGTCACGCGTGTGGCACTTGCAATGGCAGTGGGGCAGTGCAGCCTGGTTCTGAATTTTTTTGCATTGTCTGTCATGTATGCAGACTGGAGGCAGACATACGAAGTGCTGATCTTCAGGCCGAGTGTCCCGACGTCATTTCCACTCAGGCTGCGATGGTCCGTGCAGTTCCTGGGCCCAGTTCTCGTTGTTTGAGCTGCGGGCGGGTGGTCGCAACACGCCGCTGTTCATCTTGCAGTACATCCTTTTGCGCTCAATGTGCCGTCAATTGGCCGCCAGGGCAGGAATCAAATCTTTGGTGCAGATCGTGCATGGGCGAGGAGAAATTTCTGAAGCAGTGCACTGGTAGAGAGGCCTCGCTGGCCCGTTTGGCTATTCCTAATCAGGCAGTTTCTCGGCCCAAGGGCGCGGCTCAGTTTCCAAAGTGTTCGAGTACTGTTGTGTGCGATTCCCGCCCTTACGCAGTCGAATTGGCCGAACTTTGCATGGACATTCGCGCGTGTGGATTGCATGTTGAAGCAGATCGGATGCTTCCAAAGATTTTCAACGCGACTCATGTTCAGCTCGGCGCTGGCGCTGCATCGCCATTCGCTCCTCAGCAAATTATCCGCAGCCTGGGCCGGCATTCCAGTGTGAACGTGACATTGCTCCGTGCGGTCTTAGCTGCAAGGGATGTTCAGACCAAAGCTGAAGCAAGCAATGCTGATACAACCTGGGACAGAGTCAGTGAATCAGTTGAAGGCAAAATCCGGTTAGGGTACTGGATCACTGCAGCTGCCTGGAGCCCCCCAATGTTTGAGGGTCTTGTTCCGTGGCTTAAGCAGATGGACAGTAAGCATTTTTTTGTGACGCTGATCTTTTTGGGTGGGGAGGAAATCCGCCTTCAAGCTCTCGAAGCGATGCTTCAATTTGGTGATGCATTGACAGTCAGCGGTGGCAGTCACCCTGTGGCTGCGGCCTCTCCCCTGGTCTTGAGGATCAGTGACAAGTTGTCGGACCAACAGGCATATCGGATGGTGCGTCCACACAACCTTGACATATCAGTTGATCTCGACTGCGGAGGTGGGGCGCGGCCTGCCCTGATACGTATGAAAGGCCTTGCCAGTACCATTGTGAATGCAGTGGGGATGCCTTGCCCCCAACCAAAGAAGAAGAACGGGGACCGTGAATTTCTGTTGAGCGACGACAGAGCCTTACCACAGGAAATGAAACGCGCGTGGCAGTGTGGGGTGGAACCTGTCTTGAAGGTCGGGGTCAGCCGGCCCTTTGCGATCAGCAGAGCCTTGACAGCAATGCAAAACAACAGATCAACGAGGGCCAATTTCCAGCTTCCCCCTGATGGCTTCATTTTCGTGCATATCGAGGAGGTATCACCTGCATCACCCAACGAAATGCAGCTAATGCTCAACATAGTGCACGGAACGCCTGGTAGCTGCCTCGTCATGATGGGACAAACCACGTGGACCAAAGCAAGCCTACGTGGCGAGGCGCGGTCCTTTGCCTCCAACTTGGCGCCAACGGCGCAGGCGCGGTTCGACCCAGAGAAGAGAGTATTGTTTCGCCCTTGGCCACAGGGCACGGATGACCGCATCAAATTGATGAGCCACGGAGACTTGCTCTTGGTCGGCCACGAAGGTGGATCTGTCACAGGTGCTGGTCTGCTAGCCCTGGCCGCTGGTCTTCCGGCGCTGGTTTGTGTTTCGGACTCTGGGGCAGGCTCTGGATCTGGGAAATGCGGGGGCTTTGCGGTGCTGAGGGACATAAGCAGCGCGCTGTGGTATATGGGGCTTGGTGAAGAGCTGGTGGTGAAATGCGAGATCACATTTGTTGAAAAGGCCCAAGAGTTAGGCAACCATCAAGCAAAGATTCTTTACATGAAAGCGCACCTGCGGGCTCATATTGCAGACGAAACGGCTCTCTTCAGCGAGAGGAGACAGGTGCTAGAATGGGAGAATGGTTTGAAGAAACTGCACCAAATCGCCAGTGGCGACTCGATTTCGGACTCAATCAAAGACGACGATATTGACGCCTCGCTTGAGGATTTTGGGCCCTGTGTGCCGTTGCAGTTTCCGTGGCAGAACCCAGAAACAGGGCAGCTGCAAAAGCAGAAAGCGTGCTCAGAGCCGGAGGATCGAGCTCTCAAGGCCGCTATGCAAAGAGAAAGCATGGTGCGTAAAATGGCAGAGGCATTCACAGAGTTTCGAAGCGCTGAATCAAAGGCGCAGCTGGATACCCTCCTCGAAGACGCACAGGCCAATGGAGTGGAGCTACGCAAGTTGACCCGCGGCGGGGGCTACAGCAGCGTTGTGCTGGGGGATGTAATGGATCCTTCAATTTTGTCGACCGGAGTAACGGGTGTGGCACTCATAATTGAAAGACGCAAGGCCCCAGCTGCGAGATTGTTCAATAGGTCGCTGTGTCGATATTATCTGACCATCACGTCAAACAGAACGAGGCAGCCCCACGATGAATTCGTGGTCCGCCCGGTTCGGCTTTTTGAGAAGGGGACCAGTTGCCTTTCGATTTCTTTCCCAGATGCGCAAGGGGAATGCATCGTCTGCTTAGTTGTGGAGGAGCTTGCACAGGGGTATCAGGAGGGTCTGCAAAGTGATCTCGATAATTGGACCAGAGATTTGCGTTTGACAGAAGGCCTTCGGTGCGACTTTCAGGAGCTACTGCATGCTTTGAGTATGATTCACCGAGCTTCGATTGTGCACGGGGACGTCAAGCCTGCAAACATCATGAGAAACAGAAACAACGGACTCGTATTTGTCGACTGCGGCAGTAGCTGGAGGTTCAAATGTAACGGGCGCGCCAATAAATTGCTGCTCTTGCAGCGTAGGGCCACAAGCATGGCCGTGAGCATTGACCTCAAGACACCAGGAAAACAAAAAAGATCTGAGGGGAGGCAGGCGCCAAACAGCAGGCCAGTGAAAAAAAGGAAGGCTGCAGATTCAGCCAAAGAACAAGCTGTGAGGGCGGGCTTACCCAAGCAGAGGAACCGAACGGGCGGCTCTACGGCGCTTCCTGCCCGGAAGGGTGGGAACTGTAGTGCCACGTCTTCGAGTTTGTCCAATGGACGCCAGCCGATGCATCTGACCGACCACGCCATGACCAGCATAATGGAGCGCATGGCAACTGCTGGTTTAGGGCTGGCCACTGTGGGTCCCGCAACAGCTCTGTTCCGGCGCCGGGCCCAACCCCAGCATGGAAACGCGCTGATCAAAGAGGAAGGAGAAAAGGACGACATCTTTGCTGTGTTTCGCTCCTTCATGATACTTCTCCGTCCTATCGGTGACGGAGAGAGCCCATCGCAGTGGGATGGTAAAGCTCAGAAGGCTGCAGAATCGAAGCAAGAAATGCAGCGCTTCTTGCAGTCTGACCGCCAGTGCGACAGTGGGCGAGTAGCGGCTAGGATGGCTGACTTTATTTGGAAGGGCATCACAGAGATGAACTTGAACAATTCTCAGACCCACGAGTTTGTCACTTTGCCCATTTATCCTGAGGAGATCGAGCGCTCGATCTTTCAAGGCAACGGCTTTCTGGTAAAAGGCGGTTCAATGAGCACTGTCCCTGGATGTCCGTTGCCCTTCCAGAACGCGATGCTCAAGGATGTGCTGGTAATCACTGAGCCGGGGATAAACGGCGCAGGCCTCAAATCTCTTTCTTCGTACAAATTAAAAGACATAGTTTGCTATTATTTGGGCATCTCGAAAAATGATTATGAAATAACCAATGGCCCGCCGGGACGGTACATTGTCGCGGTAACGCCAAAGGGCGATCACGCCAACGGAGAATTCACCAAGGAGCGCACATTGGAGTGGTATGCTCAACGGAAGGCGGTGGGCGTGTGCATCAATGCTCCCCAGCGTGGTTACAAGCGAAACTGCTTGCTTTTGCGGGGAAAAGCAGTAAGGGACGCGGAAGGCAATACTTGGATACCTGTATCGGCTGCTCGGGACATTGTCGAGGGCGAATTCTTCTGCTTCAAATACAACCACGAGGAAGGAGCAAACGGCTACAACTTCCGCGAAAAGTGATGAACAGCGCTGGCGGACTGCAACCGCAAATGCCGTGCTGCGGCAGACTCCGGGCAGAGCTCAATCGCCGTGTGGTGCCGTCACAGGCACCCCCCCGGCGCTGCTTTGCGGCCCTCAGCACAGCTGCCTGAGGTTTGGACCGTGCGGCGCAGGCTTGCAGAATAAAACGCTAGCAACTTGGAGCACCCCTCCCCCCAACCCC
>Ga0214252_1000857_pt1 | contig 9875 bp, 8 predicted proteins | sample TroBogypolimnion_47_FD_153090 | JGI IMG/M metagenome (GOLD analysis project Ga0214252, IMG submission 153090) | Freshwater microbial communities from Trout Bog Lake, WI - 13JUL2009 hypolimnion | ecosystem: Environmental > Aquatic > Freshwater > Lake > Hypolimnion/Profundal zone | place: Trout Bog...
TTGCGACAGATCTGCCAGTCCAAAGCCCACATCCCCATCCTGCCGTAAATAGCGTGGCAAGATACGCGCCATGGCACGCACCCCTAAAGCCGTTCTCCCAAAAGCTGGAGAGAACCCCGGCAAGATCATCGATATTGACGTCTCGCAGGAGATGTCGGAGTCCTTTCTTGAATACGCATACTCAGTTATCTACTCCCGAGCCCTGCCAGATGCCCGCGATGGGCTAAAGCCGGTACAGCGTCGCATCTTGCATCAGATGTTCGAGATGGGACTGCGCCCCGAAAAGGGACATGTGAAGTGCGCTCGAGTTGTTGGCGAAGTGATGGGAAAGTTGCATCCCCACGGAGATGGCGCGATCTATGACGCCGCAGTCCGCTTAGCCCAGCCATTTACCACCAGACTCCCCTTGATCGACGGCCACGGTAATTTCGGCTCGCTCGATGCCGGTCCAGCCGCGATGCGTTACACCGAGGCTCGACTTGCTCCGGCAGCAATGGCGATGGTCGATGAAGCTGACGAAGATACCGTGGACTTCGGCGGAAACTACGACGGCCAACTGCTCGAACCTCTCGTTCTTCCCGCCGCTTTTCCCAATCTCTTGGTCAATGGCGCCACCGGCATAGCAGTCGGCATGGCGACCAATATGCCCCCACACAACTTGGGTGAAGTAGTTGCCGCGGCTAAGCATCTGATCGATAACCCCAAGGCGACCCTTAAAGCCCTTATGAAATTTGTTCCCGCACCCGACTTCCCAACTGGAGGAGAGATTATCGGCCTTGAAGGCGTCGCAGATGCCTATGCCGCTGGCCGCGGATCTTTCAAAGTCAGAGCTACCGCGGTCATCGAAAAAGTTTCTTCGCGCAAACAGGGAATCGTTATCACCGAATTTCCCTACAATATCGGTCCGGAGAAGGTAGTCGAAAAGATTGCGCTCCTCGTAAAGGGGAAAAAAATCCTCGGGATATCCGACATCATCGATCTATCAGATGGTCAGCAGGGTACAAAGGTTGTCATCGAGATCAAGAATGGTTACGAACCCGAAGAGATTCTTGAACAGTTATACAAACTGACGCCGATGGAAGATCAATTTTCGGTAAATGCAGTGGCGCTCGTCAATGGCAAGCCGCTCACCTTGGGTTTGAAAGAGTTGCTTCAAGTATTTATTGACCACCGTATCGAGGTAGTTCGCCGCCGCTCTGAATTCCGAAAGGCAAAGGCCGAAGGACGCTTAACCCTGGTCGATGGCTTGCTGAAGGCAATTATCGATATCGATAAGGTCATCAAAATCATTCGTGGCTCTGAGGATGCGCAGGCCGCAAAGGATGCGCTGATAAAGGGATTCAAGTTAAGCGATGAGCAAGCTACTTATATCTTGGATATGCCATTGCGCCGCCTCACCAAAGTTAGCAAGCTAGAACTTGAGACCGAGCAAGCGCAATTGAGCGAAACTATCGCCTCTTTAAAGAAGTTGCTCTCTAGCGAAGCAAATATTAAGGCCCAAGTTTCTGCGGAATTAACTGCTGTTTCCAAGAGTTTTGCCACACCGCGTCGCACACGCATTGGTGCTGAATAAATAAAAAATGGCAGATGCGTTATGCATCTGCCATGTGTAAGAGTTGAGATTAAGCGTTAAAAGTTACCAACTTAGTAGCTAGATCGAATTCTGCGCTAATAACTTTGATTTCGCCAGCCTTGATTGCCTCTTCAATGATCGAGCTCTGCGAAATGGCTTGAGCAGCAGATGCCATCGCATTCGCCTTCACCGAATCACTCAATGTGTGGTTTGCCGGAAGAGCTAAAATAGTTGGCTTAATCTTGTTGACCAATGCGTCGATATGTCCGCCAGCGCTTCCGCCTGACTTAATAAGAGCCTCTGTAGCCTTTACTGCGCCACAACCACTATGCCCCATTACGACGATCAGCGATGTTGACAGGTGCTCAACTGCGTATTCCAAGCTGCCGAGAACATCATCATCGATTACGTTTCCTGCGTTGCGCACTACGAACAAGTTGGTAGGAGTCACGCCGAAAACTTCATCACTCTGAACGCGTGAATCGGAGCAACCGAGGATCGCGGCGAAGGGCCACTGGCCATCGGTCCAGACCTTTCCTGCAGGTGAATAATTCTTGTGGTACGCATGGCCCTTGGCTACGCGAGAGTTCCCCGACTTGAGGTAAGCCAGGGCTTGCTCAGGGGTAATGCGAGCCTTTAAGCGTCAATCCGATCGCGGTCGATCTCGGCGCTAGAAATGAACTCTTTGCGCGGTGCCACTTCATTGCCCATCAGGAGTTCGAAGATAGCTTCTGCCGCTTTGGCATCTTTCATCGTGACCCGCCGTAGCGTTCTCTTTTCGGGATCCATCGTCGTTTCACGCAACTGGTCGGCATCCATCTCGCCCAGACCTTTGTAGCGCTGCACCGGCTCTTTCCAACGTTTTCCGCTCTTCGTGAGATCGGCCAACAATTTTTTCATCTCATCGTCGGAGTAGGTGTAATACATCTCGCCACGTTTGCCACCCACAACATCGATGCGATGCAAGGGAGGAATGGCGGCAAAAACTCGGCCATCTTCAATGAGCGGGCGCATGTAGCGATAAACCAAGGTGAGCAATAAACAGCGAATGTGCGCGCCATCTACATCGGCATCTGACATGAGAATTACCCGGCCATAGCGCGCATCATCAAGCGTGAATGAAGCCCCAGAACCTGCTCCAATAACCTGAATAATCGAAGCGCACTCGTTGTTTTCAAGCATCTGAGAGAGCGAAGCTTTCTGTACATTCAGAATCTTGCCGCGTATCGGCAAAATCGCCTGGAATTCAGAGTTACGTGCCGCCTTGGTAGTGCCCAGAGCTGAATCTCCCTCAACGATAAAGAGTTCGGTCCTTCCGGTGTCATCAGAGCGGCAATCCGAGAGTTTCGTAGGAAGGGAGCTGTTCTCTAGAGCGCTCTTGCGGCGCTGCAAATCTTTGTGGGCTCGAGCAGAGATTCGTGTGCGAGAAGCCGCGGCCACCTTCTCCAAAATGGCGCGGGCCGTGGCCCTGTCAATCCGCTTTGTCGATGCGAAGAAATTCTTCAACTCTTCGCCGACGACGTTGGCTACGATCTTTGTCGCCGCCGCGGTACCTAGTACCTCTTTTGTCTGGCCTTCAAATTGTGGTTCGGACATACGCACGGTGACTACCGCAGTAATTCCTTCAAGGACATCATCTTTAATGACATCCATCTCATTGTTCTTGAGAGTCTTACTATTTCGCAGCTCTTCATTAAAAGCTTTTGTAATTGCCCGTTCAAAACCTAAGGTATGCGTTCCGCCCTTTGGCGTGGAGATGATATTTACGAATGAGGACATTGTCGTATCAAAGCCATTGCCCCATTGCAGCGCGATATCAACTCCCATGGTGCGATTAACCTCAGTAGGCATCATGTGCCCTTTGTCATCCAGAACTGGAACGGTTTCGGTGTACTCCCCGCTTCCAGTAAGGCGTATTACCTCTCCAACAGGCTCATCAGGGCGCAGAAATGTGCAAAATTCAGAGATTCCGCCCTTATGGAGGAAGACCTCTGTGCTCTTTGACTTACTTCGATTATCAGTGACGGTCAATTGCAGCCCTGGCACGAGATATGAAGTCTGGCGAGCACGCGCATAAATATCTTCAATCGCAAGTTCTGCCTCTTTAAGGAAGATCTGTTTATCAGCCCACCACTTGGTGCGTGTACCTGTGACCTTTGCGGCCACCTTTCCAATTACCCGAAGGCCGGACTTCTCCTCAAATGGAGCCTTAGGTCCATCCCCATCAAATATTCCCGCAGTGCCCCGCTGGAAGGACATCCAATAAATCTTCCCATCGCGATCCACTTCAACATCAAGCCTTGATGCCAAGGCGTTTACCACCGAGGCTCCAACGCCGTGCAACCCACCCGAAGCGGCGTAAGAACCCCCGCCAAATTTTCCGCCGGCGTGCAATTTTGTCATCACAACTTCTACGCCAGTGAGTCCAGTCTTCGGCTCTTTGTCGACGGGAATTCCGCGGCCATTATCATGGACTTCAACAGATCCGTCGGCCTCTAAATTGATTTCAATCTTGGTGCAGTGACCAGCCAGGGCTTCATCCACTGAGTTATCAATAATCTCCCAAAGGCAGTGCATAAGCCCGCGAGAATCAGTTGTACCGATATACATTCCAGGGCGCTTACGAACAGCGTCGAGCCCTTCAAGGACCGCGAGGTCTTTGGCGGTATAGCCATTAGCAGTGGTAGCGGTTTTATCATCGGTGGCCATGGGCGCCAAGGTTATCGGGCGGAACTCTGAGAAATTGCCGAATAGGAGGGAAAAGGGGGAGTTTTTTCTGTGAATTACGATAAATCAGCAAAAGTGGCGCCCTCAAATTGAAAAGGGAATAAACTACCTATGCATTACTGTTCCACTACCGTCCGAAGAAGTTACGAATAGAGCACGATTCACAGACAAGGAGCAGTCGATGACCGAACAGATGATCCTCGAACCTACCCCTCTCAATGCCGTTGACCGTTGTGACCGTTGTGGGGCTCAGGCTTATGTCCGTGCGACCTTGCTTAACGGTGGAGAGTTATTGTTCTGTGGCCACCATGCAAAAGAGTATTCTGCGGGGCTAAAGCCGCTCGTTGCTAAGATTCAAGACGAGACCTCTAGGTTGGTTGAAACACCCTCTACAGCTGAATAAACCTTATTTTTCATACCTTCTAACCTCTTTCTTTCCAGAGCCTATTGCTCTGGAAAGAAGATATTTTCTACAACCAACGAGACGGCATAGAGCCAATTCTCTTGATCCATATGATTTGCCGTGAAGTCATCTACAGTCCTGCCCAAGGTATAGGCCTGGAACATAACGGCAGCAGTGCGAGGTTGGAGCAGTGGATTTCCCAATCCCCGTAGCTGCAGATCGCGATAAAGATCAGCGATGGTCTCTGTCAATCTCTCTTGCTCCGCACCTAATGCTGCAGCCATCCTTGGATTGTGCATCACCTTTGAGATTGCTGTGAGACGCTCAATGCGGTTATCCGCCAATTCAGGAGATTGAAAACTCTTTGCAACCTCAGGAAGGCGATGGACCAACTGCTGCCGCGAGGAGACGGTACTAAATAAATCATTCAGAATTTCGATGGAGGCATTTACGTAACCCGAGAAGCGGCGAACTTGAGCGAGCTCAAGGAGCTCTGCGAAATCTTGAAAGTGGTGATACAACGATCCGCGCGAGATGCCGGAGATTTCTAATACCTTCTCGCTGGTGATCTCATCAAGTGTCAAGTCGTTAAGAAGAACTACAACAGTCTTGATTAACTCATCCTTTGTTGGGTGGATTCCATTTCTTGCCTCACGAACTTGCGCAGTTGCTGTAACCATGTGTGACTGCCTCTCTTGAATGACTAAACATTTACCATCGAGAATTAATAAGCGAGACCGCTTAAGTTGATGAATGTAATGTTTAATGAACATCAATACAAGGAATCTAGGATGAATGTTGAATTATTACTTGTATAACCATTTAGATAGTGCACTTTAAGCGATTAAACTCTTACGAATGTCACTTTAAATTCTCTTTATGTGAGCCATCGCAGAATGGTTTCTCTTTTGATCTTCCGCACCCGCAGAGTTTGAAATCAGTCTTGCTCTCAAGAATGTTGCCATCGCTATCAACAAAATCTGCAGTTCCGGTAAATCGCAGTGATCCACTCTGCGGGTTTCGAAAAATTTTTGGATTGTTAGTCATGAATAATTTGAACTTCGATATTAATCTAAATAATCGCGAAGTACTTGTGAACGTGATGGGTGACGCAACTTTGACATCGTCTTAGACTCGATCTGTCGAATGCGCTCACGCGTTACTCCGTAGACCTTTCCGATCTCATCGAGCGTCTTGGGTTGACCATCAGTTAACCCAAAGCGCATTGCAACCACACCAGCTTCGCGCTCGGATAACGTATCAAGAACTGCGTGTAACTGCTCTTGTAAAAGTGTGAAAGACACTGCATCGGCGGGCACAATTGCTTCAGAATCTTCAATGAGATCACCGAACTCCGAATCACCTTCTTCGCCCAAGGGAGTGTGTAGAGAAATTGGTTCGCGACCATACTTCTGCACTTCTACTACCTTTTCCGGCGTCATATCGAGCTCTTTTGCGAGCTCCTCTGGTGTCGGTTCGCGTCCGAGATCCTGCAGCATCTGACGTTGCACACGCGCCAACTTATTAATTACTTCGACCATGTGTACTGGAATACGAATCGTGCGGGCTTGGTCAGCCATAGCGCGGGTGATTGCTTGACGAATCCACCAGGTTGCATATGTCGAAAACTTATAACCCTTGGTGTAATCGAACTTTTCAACGGCGCGAATCAGTCCCAAGTTACCTTCTTGAATAAGATCCAAGAAGAGCATGCCTCGACCGGTATAACGCTTTGCCAATGAAACAACGAGGCGAAGGTTTGCTTCCAGAAGGTGGTTTTTAGCGCGCCGTCCTTGCAGCACTAGTTGCTCATATTCGCGCTTCAATTTCTTATCTAATTTCTTATCATGTGCAAGTTTCTCCTCGGCAAAGAGCCCTGCTTCTACTTGGAGTGAAAGTTCCACTTCCATCTCGGCATTCAGAAGCGGTACTCGTCCAATTAACTTGAGGTAATCCTTTACAGGATCTGCAGTTGCACCAGCAGTTAATACAGTTTGGGCAGGTGCATCATCCTCTTCAGAATCTTTAATGGTGAAGGCATTTTCTTCATTTTGAGATTCTTCGGCGACATTGACGACGCGAATCTCTGCCTTCTCTTCCTCTTCAGCGACAATCTCTTTAACTTCTTCAACTAAAGTATCTAAATCTTCTAATTCAATCTCTTCGAGTTCAACCTCTTCGCCATCAATCTTTGTGATCAACGGAGATGCAACTTTCGCCGAACTAGCCTTAGGAGGATTCTTTATGGCTTCTTCGGCGGCGCGTCGAGCTTCGAGTTCTGCCTTGGTGGGGAAACGATGCGCTGCTTTACGCTCTGCTTTTTCGCGCTCTTCCGCCTCGCGCTGTGCTTTAAGCGCCGCCAACTCAGCCTTGGTAGGGAAACGATGTGGTGCTACTGCTGCTTTCTTTGCGGGAGCTTTCTTTGCGGGAGCTTTTTTAGCTACGACCTTCTTTGCGGAAACTTTTGTAGAAACTTTTGTAGAAACTTGCGCAGGCGCTGCTTTCTTTGTCGCCACTTTTTTTACGGCGCTCTTTTTAGCTGTTGCGCTACTTGCTTGGTCGCCTTTTTTGGGCGCACGAATTACAGCCACGGAGCATCCTTTGGTTTACCTGGCCTAACTTTACTGACCAGTGGAATCGATAGGCATATTATAATTTGTCCACAGCCTTAAATGCACATCCAAGGCCGGAATTTGGGGGCGTTTTACCCCCTGTTTAGCTTTTGAGCGCCTTGCGCAGCAGATCTCCCATGGATTCGACTTCAATCAGGAAGCCATCATGGCCAAAGGGCGATGAAATGGTCTCTAAGGGTCGCGCCGAAGGCGTCAACTCCACGATCTCTTCCTGGAGGCGGAGCGGAAAGAGGCGATCGGTATCGATCGAAATCACGGAAACTGGGATCGAAATGGCTCCCAGGGCGGCTGCAACTCCCCCACGGCCCCGGCCGACATCATGAGAGTTCATGGCCTCGGTCAAGACGATGTAGGTATTGGCATCAAATCTCTTAGCCAGCTTCATGGCCTGATGATCGAGATAGGACTCGACGGCATATCGCCCAGTCTCATCCCCTTGGAGTTCACGCCCAAAACGCACATCCATCTCCGATTCGGTGCGGTAGGTCAGATGGGCAATTCGCCTAGCAATACCCATACCCTCGGTGGGGCCGATTTCCTGCTCATAATAATCACCATCATTGAAATATGGATCGCTCTTGATGGCGCGAATCTGAATGGACGCGCCTGCGATTTGGTCACCTGTGGCCACCGCGGAAGAGCCGATGGTGCAGATTGCTTCCACGCGATCTGAGTGGTCAATGGCCCACTCCAACGAACGCATTCCACCCAACGAGGGGCCAACCGCTAACACATAACTCTTAATCCCTAAGAGATCTGTCACCCGCAATTCGGCAGCGACCATATCTCGAATAGTTAGAACAGGAAAACGGGAGCCCCAACGCTTTCCATCTGGCGCTATTGAAGAAGGGCCAGTACTCCCCTGACAGCCACCGATCACATTGGGGCAGATAATAAAATATTTGTTGGAATCAAGAGGAAGACCTGGGCCAACCATCGATGGCCACCAGCCAGGTACATCAGCCCATCCAGTTAACGCATGATTAACCAGAATGGCGTTATTGCGATCAGCATTTAACTGCCCCCAGGTTTGGTAGGCAATGGTGATATCGGGAAGGACCTCACCCGATTCTAGGGTGAGGTCTCCAATCTTTATGAATTGGCGAGCGCCCGGATCGTGGCCTTCTAGCCACGCACCAGTTACGGGACAATCGCTCTCATTCATATATGCATTTACTTCGCCGCAGCAAAGCCTCCATCGAGATCCGCCTTGATGTCGACGATATTTTCCAGACCGACAGAGAGACGAACTAAACCAGGTGTCACCCCGGCGGTGAATTGCTCTTCAACGCTGAGCTGCGAATGGGTAGTAGACGCTGGATGAATCACGAGTGACCTCACATCTCCAATGTTGGCTACATGCGAGTGCAACTTCAAACCCTCAACAAACTTCTTTCCAGCCTCAATACCCCCTTTGATCTCAAAGGAGATCACCGCGCCAGTGCCCTTAGGCGCATATTTCTTAGCCAGATGGTTCCATGGCGAATTGGCAAGTTCAGCGTAATTGACGCTCTCAACCTGGGGATGAGAATTGAGGTAAGCGGCCACCGCTCTAGCATTTTCAATATGGCGTTCGATGCGCAACGAGAGCGTCTCAAGACCAATTGCTAATAGCCATGCGTTAAATGGACTTACCGCAGCGCCCGTATCGCGCAGCAGAGTAAGTCTAATCTTGAAGATGTAAGAAAGGTTGGCTCCAAAGGCGGAACCGACTCCAAGCGCCTGCGCATAAACAAGCCCGTGATACGAAGGATCTGGCTCGTTAAAGCCAGGAAACTTCGCCTTTTGTAATGCGTAGTCAAAGTTTCCAGAATCTACGATCGCCCCGACGATTGAGTTTCCGTGGCCCGATAAGAACTTGGTCGCTGAGTGGATTACCACATCGGCGCCATGTTCGATCGGACGTATGAGAAATGGCGTTGCAACAGTGTTATCGACTATGAGGGGGATTCCATTTTCATGGGCCACTTTTGCGACCGCTTCAATATCCAAAATGTCATTTTTCGGATTGGAGATTGTCTCGCCAAAAAAGGCTTTGGTATTTGGACGAACTGCTTTACGCCACGACTCGGGGTCATCTGGATTCTCAACGAAGGTGACTTCGATTCCAAACTTGGGCAAGGTGTAATGAAACAAGTTATACGTTCCGCCGTAGAGGCTGGGAGAAGAAACAATGTGATCGCCCGCTTGAGCGACGTTCAAGACCGCATACGTTGTAGCTGCAGATCCAGATGCGACGAGAAGTGCTGCAACTCCCCCTTCAAGCGCGGCAATCCGCTGTTCGACTGCATCTTGCGTTGGGTTCATAAGACGGGTGTAGATATTTCCCAGCTCTGCTAAGCCAAAGAGATCTGCCGCATGCTTCGTATCGCGAAATACATAAGCAGTCGTCTGAAATAGTGGTAATGCTCGTGCACCTGTCGATGGATCAGGGACTTGGCCGGCATGAATTTGACGAGTTTCGAAGCCCGCTTTTTCTGGTGAAAATGACATTACATTCCTCCTAAGACTCTAGGGGGTGCAGAAATAAAAGGGGTTC
>Ga0214252_1000860_pt1 | contig 9818 bp, 10 predicted proteins | sample TroBogypolimnion_47_FD_153090 | JGI IMG/M metagenome (GOLD analysis project Ga0214252, IMG submission 153090) | Freshwater microbial communities from Trout Bog Lake, WI - 13JUL2009 hypolimnion | ecosystem: Environmental > Aquatic > Freshwater > Lake > Hypolimnion/Profundal zone | place: Trout...
CCGAGCTCGAGCCGTTCTCACTCTCCTCCGCGTCCGCATCAGCATCTTCCTCTGCCTTTTCGCTCTTCTCCTCGTCATCCTCGTCCTCGTCACATACTCCCTCTTCACACTCTTCCTCCTCATCATCAGATAGCCCAACAGCACCACCATCCAGCTCCTTCTTTTGCTTTTGGTTTTCGATGACCTTGCCCACAACGGTGATCTTCTTGTCATCCAGCTCGTACTTTTTACCAATCACCTCGATGTTGACAATGCCACCAATCTTGATCTTGTCGAGATCCACTGCTCCTCCTCCGTTTGCTGTACTATTCTTTGCCACAATGATCTCAAGAATTGGATAGTAGGTCCCATTGATCTCCATCCCATTCTCCGCGAGAATTCCAAACATGTTTGTATTGACCACCTTGGCCTTGACTGTGCTGCCAACAGTGGGGTTGCACACATCCGCATAGTAGACCACATTGAAGCATGTATCCCCATTGAGCGAGACATCAATGACTAGACCTGCCGACACCTTGACAATCTCGATGGAATCAGGCTTAATATAACCATGGTATGTGCACTTGCCCTCGTACAGTGTTTGCAACTTGTAGTGCACATTCTTTACATAATCCTGAGTAACAAGACTAGGCTTGAGCTTGATCTTGTCAGTAAGTAGGGCGCGAATAAAAACGTTGTCCATTGTGTCCTTGTCTATACTACCTGTTATACATTTTTAAATCATTTTTTAGGTATATATAAAGAGGCCGAGTTTAGGTCCAATACACTTTACTACCATGATATCAAAATATGTATATGTTATGTCAGATGTTGAAAGCGATACGACTACCGATGATGTGATTGACAATGACTCACAAACATTATACGAGTCACTCACAGATCACAAAAACATTATAAGTGATTTCTACACCAATAAAAAATGGGACAAGTTTAAAAAACAGAGTAATCCGTTCGAGCTCATTTTCACAACAGGTCACACCTTGCCAAGCCTGTCAAGCCATGCACCGATCAGCCGATCGTTTTTTAAGCATTGGGAGGTTCTCCACGACTTTAGAGAACAACTGAGTTTCCTCGACAAGCCTAGTTTAAAAGTAGCCTTTCTGGCCGAAGGACCAGGGGGGTTCATAGAAGCCTTTATCAAGTATCGAGATGGGAAAAAAGACGAGTTGTTTGGTGTAACACTCTTGTCGACAGACCGGTGTGTCCCAAACTGGAAGATAACAAAGGCAATGCAAGAAGAACACAATGTGCGACTATTGACAGGCAAGGACAAGACTGGTTCGTTGTATAATCCCGAGAATATTCAAGACTACATCGACATAATAGGCCGAGGGGAATGCGACTACATCACATCGGATGGTGGCTTTGATTTTAGCAACAACTTTAACGACCAAGAGGATATATCAATTCGGCTCATATCGGCCGAGGTGTTTACTGCCCTTTCTTGTCAAAAGACAGGCGGATCATTCCTCCTCAAGATATATGACATTCACCTTGACGAGACAAAAACAATAATATATATTCTAAAAGAAAACTACGAGACCCTTTGCTTCTTGAAACCGCTCACAAGTCGCCCAGCCAATTCTGAAAAGTATATCCTATGTACAAACTATCTTGGCAAAGGAAAACACCTTGATAAATTCAATATGATCCTCGATACACACGACGTTGTCCCAACGGGCGCGTTCGTTAAGGAGCTCGATGCCTTTAACAATATTTTCGTGATGAAACAGATCATCCACATTAATACATCTTTAATGTCCATCACATGTAATCAAAACTACACAGAGACATTGAAGATGCAACTAAAAAAAGCCATCAAGTGGTTACATAAATACGACATCCCTGCTCTCCACGACTCTCTAGTCTTTTATAAAAAGCTCATCAAAAATAATAATATTTGAAGAAACGAGGGGAAGGCGAGGTAGACGAGGTGGTGCACGGGGCGCTATTGCATGCGATGGCCTTTGAGAATGTTACACCCGGCATTTTCTGGGAGTTGTTCCCAGCACGGTTGTAGCCTGGGTACTGGAACATTGCATCGGCCGGGGGGTTGGCTGACATTAGCGCAACGTGGGTCATGTAGTCAGTGTCAGGGACTTGGGGAATGTTGGCCCATGGGGCACCTTTGGCAAAGGGTTCACCGGTGTATAGCCCGCCGTTGAGGGGCGCAGTATATGTGCTCATTTGTAATATGTATACAGTTTTTTACAATAGAGGTTGCAGCTTTTTAATTTTTTGGATGATGCCCTTTGACCTTCCACACGAATACAAGTTGCACAGAACTTGTGCCCGCACTTGAGTCTTGGCGGCCTTTTCAAAATCAGGAGATGAAAGTGCATTGTACATTTGAGAAAGGCAATTGCATATCGATGAGTATTTGATTCCCTTGATCACTGTGATCGGGTCACAAGCATCATCCAATCGCAACCCGGCCGATACGGATCCAACAAGCTTGTCTTGTCTTGTCCTAATTTCAGTTTTGGTAATGTTTTTCATTACCTTTTCTGTAAACACAAGTTTTCCATTTCCAAACTCCTTTATTCGGGCAATTAGAACATCGTACTCCCTGCTACCTTTTGTGTGGATGTTCCAATCGCTGGCCTCTTTGTCAAAATACTTTGGGAGAACAAGTGCAAGGAATTTGAGGTGTTTTGGAGGAATATTCGCCAGGTAGGCACGACCCCCGCGGACTACATAATCTATGTCTTTGCTTTTTGCCAATACTTGTTCCATGGTGTGTTTATTTTATAAAACATATAACATTCTTCACTGTATAATATGGTCGTATGTTTGACATCCGAAGAGATTAGGGCTACAGTGAACCAAATCCGTGCTAGCAGAAAGAAGGAACCCGAGCTCCGTACAATCTACTTTGACTTTCTCGAAGCATACCCTAAACTGTTTGCAGCAGCAATCGATCCAACCTTCCCCATGACCTTTCTAGAGAGGATGTTGATACAACTTGATGCATTAAATAAAAAAGAAATTGATATTGATGCAGCTGACAAAGAGGTATATGGCGAGCTCCAAAAAGTCTATATTGATCCTGTAATTCCAACAATTCCCAGTCAAGACAGTCCAAGTACATAGTCCACCACTTCAAACACATTATGGTTATCGAACCACTCCTTTGGAACCGACAGATTCCTTCCAGCCGAGCTCTCTGAAATGTAGAAACCAAAGCGGCCATAGTTGATAAGCCCGTCCCCATCCCGTGTTGGCCTCGGAAAAGTCAGCAAGAAGGATACGTCTCCCTTGCTAACCTGTTCCAGTGTCTTCCCAGCCAATCCCATAAAGCTAGAGAGGGATATGAATTGCTTTTCTTCTGGGTTCTCTATCACAGGTCCATATCGCGTGGACCGGACATTATATTTTATGCCATCAATGCAATAGACAAATGACGAGTTTGCCTTGATTTGTTTTGTATAGATTTCTTCATAAGTGTGCGTGGGGACATTGTTAACATACTTGCTAAACCTGAGCCAAAACTCGTTGACAATGTCCTTGTAGTCAACGGACCCATTCTCGATTTCATCAAGACGCAGTTCCAAGTTCCGGGTGAATGTGGTGTCGATGATTTCCCCAAAATACTTGTCGAGATACTCTACAACCTGCGTACCAAGGGCGGTTGGGACAAGGACACGGTTATGGCCTTCCGTGGCGACAAGCTTTCCGTGTGTCCAGACCATTGGAACAATCTTCGGGAGTTCCTTGACAATATATTTTTGTTTGTATAGACGTTCCAAAGTGGATACATATGTAGAGGGTCGGCCTATAGATAGTTCGTCCAACATCTTTACAAGAGATCCCTCGTTCAACATTGTTACCTTTGGTGTAAGCCCCATCTCGACCACCTTGACCTCGTGATCTGTATTGGGTTCCTTTGAACATACACCTGAAAATGTGTGAAGCCCAGTCCCAGCAGTCACGGTCACATGAAAGTCAGTAAACACCTTGGCATGTCCACAAGCTCCAGCTGTCCTCTTCATGATCAAATTGTACAACTTGGTGTGTTTTTCTGATGGCATCTCGAGTTGCTTAAAAGTAGGTCTAATCGCCTCATGGGTAGTTCCTGAGCCCAACGGCGTTCCATCCAGTCCAAGGTGTTGCTTTATTAGCGACATGCCTTGACCGCTAATGGAAGTGGACGATGTGCGCATGTATGTGATGGCACCTATCTCGTACATGTCTTGGGCAAGAGCCATTGTGACATCGATGTTGAATCCAAGCTTTCGAAACGCCTCTTGCTGCATTGTTGACGTGGTGAATGGAAGCGGGGGCGATTCCTTTCTCTTTTTCTTCTCCACCTTGACAACTCTCCACTCCACTTCCGACTCTAATATTTCAAATGGAATCCGTATATGTTCGGTCACGAGAGGCTTGCCCACGCCAATATCAAATTGCGTATACTGGTTAAAGCCCTGATGTTCCCTATCAACGATCATTTTCAAACAAGCCGATTGTACACGGCCGCTCGAAAGCTTTTGGACATTGAACTCCCTCCCTAGAAGCGGTGACATGTTGTAGCCCACCATCCTATCGATGATCCGTCTAGTCATTTGCGCATGAAGAACATTAGTAGATATGTCATGCATGTCCTTTAATCCTTGTGCAATCCCTTCTTCAGTGACCTCGTTAAACGTGACTCGCTTAGCCTTTCCAGGACCAAGCTTGAGAACCTCGGCAACATGCCATGCAATGCTTTCACCCTCCCTGTCATTGTCGCTCGCCAAGTACACAAACCTGCAATCCTTTGCGGCTTGGCGCAACGATTGGATAATCGTCTTTCGTCCTTCAACTTGTGTGTATGTGCACTCGAACGTCTCTAGGTCTATACCCAATGTCTTCTTGTCAATGTCCCGAATGTGTCCAAGGGTCGCAATGACCACGTACTCGTTATCTGGGTCGACAACCGATAATATCTTCTTGATCGTGTTTGCCTTGGAAGGCGATTCGACAACAAAAAGAATCTTCATAAAATTGTATATTGATATCCTGTTAAGTATGTGTTATGCATCATTTTTTACTACTTGAATCTGCGTAGCGAGTGCTTGTCCTTGGTCTCACGCTCAAAGACCTTGCTTGTGAGCTCGTTGACGGGCATTCCAACTTGGTAGCTTGTCTCGATCTTGGACTTGATCTGGGTTTGAGAGAGCGGAGTCTTGACCTGTGTGACCTTGTACCTGAGCTTTCCTTCCCTTGTGTTCAGATCCTCGATGTTGAATCGAGACATGAAAGATACAATCTTGGCACCGAGCTCGCGCTTCAGCACCCCTCGTTCCTTCACAAGCGCCTGGAGCTTTTTGATATTAATATCTACCTCGAGCCACATGCGCACACAATTCTTAAAGTCCTCGAGCTCTGTTGCGGACGGGACGTCGATAGGTTGGACCTCGCGGGACTCGGGAGCCATGAGTTGTTGGGAAAGATAATTGTTGATAATTGTGTTTTTGATATCCATAATGTTCGAGTCAGTTTAAAAGTTCTTATATGGATTCATCCGAGCTGCAAAAACTTGGATCCTAGGGCAGGTAGGATGCCCACGATTCCCAAAGCCTCCCTGACCATTCCCTGTTTGAGGATGCGATCCCTATCGTCCTTGTAACCAAGATCGGGTCCTTTGTTCACTTCCATCAGTTTGGCGCCAAAGTTGGAAGAGGGTGCAATATCGCATCCGAAAATAGTAAACTTGACCCCTGGGAGTGTCGAGTTCTCATTGGTGAATATGGGAATATAGGGTGCAATAAGCAAGTTAAAAAGCGCTACAATATTCTTGTACAAGAGGTTGGCATTCACTGGTGGCAACGACATGAGCAGGTCTTGAAATGTCAGAGGATTGTCAACGTACACTTGCCTATCGATGTATCCGGTGGTAATGTTCAAGTCGGCATCTGTTGTCCCGGCTACAAATGGTTGGGGTGTATAATACATGAACCCGTCGTTATACATGTAGAACTTGGTCCCCGATCCGGGAGTGACAACGGCCAACATGTAGATGCGAATGTTTGTCTTGCGGCCTCCCACGACCAAAGGATCTTGGAGCAGCTCTTGCACAACAACGTAATCATTCCCTGCATCGAATCCTCTCATGATACTAGCCCGATCATCTGTAATCATGCATCCCTCTTGTCGTTGAATATTCTTCTTCATAATATAAATCCCTCCTTGATAATCCGAAAGGAACCTGTCCTTGTCAATTCCATTTTCCATTATATATGTTTTTGGAATGATCCCGATGCTTACATCATAGAATGTGCGCAAGGTGATGGCCAACATGCTTTTGCTCACCAACGTATCAGTTCCAGCCACTCCAAAAACGAACTTCACCGACTTGGGATATCTAACTGTTGCCATGAGTGTATCCACTTTATTGAGCGTTTCAAACATGAGGCACATTGCATTATCATAAACGGTCTCTTTGGAAATTGTACCTGGATTGGTCGCGGCAATGTCAAGGATGGGTTTGATTGCGTCAAGGGATGAACTCGAATAGTCTAGCGAGTCTGTTATGCGAAAGTATGTCACACCCACATTCGCGTAGGATTCGTAGACGTGGTATGACATTAACCCCACGGATATCAACAAAATTAAAAGACAAATGAAAAGTACAATTCTACAACGAGGCATCATTACAAATGACACACAAAATGTGTTAGACAGTTGTATACGGATTGATTCCAGAGATAACTTTGAGGGGCATCTGAATATCCGTTGAAAAGCTACCTGTCTGCTTACAAATCGCCTCTTTCAAACAATAAATGCGCACTATTCCTTCCGTCACCATTTCAGAGAGCTCGCTGTCGATTTGCTGTTCTATCATTTTATTTTTCAAATATGTCACCATTTTCCCGGCGCTTTCCTTTTTAACAATATACGAGTGCAGCCAAAAGAAACGTCGGGTGTCGTAATATCCTTTCAACCTTCGGTCACATGAAATGCAATGGCATCCTAGTAGGAGTATATCCCAATCGTTTGGAATAGTCGGGAGGATCTTGTTCAACTTTGTAAAAAAGGCATTATCAATTTTGACATCGTCCTCGAAAATCAACCCAAACTCGTTTTGAGCTTTGGCAATGATTTCATACGCCATGAGGTGACTCAAATAACATCCAATGGCTCCGCGTGTCAGTTGATAGTGTTTTGTTCGGTATCCGGTCTTTTCGATACCTTTAATTTCTGTAAATGCTCTTGGGCTAATGTACTCTTTGATATCTATCTTTTTCCCATCGACGGCAGTTAGACGGTTGAATTGTTTTGTTCGCAAGTCCGACATCATGTACTGCTCAATAAAGAACTCGAGTCTTTCTTTGTTTCTGTCAAGGTTGATCAAGTACACATCAATTGCATCGAGACTGAGCCCTTGTTTTATACAGCTGTTTTTAAAATTCTCAATTTTATTTTGGATTCCATCTTGATAAAAGTAGACAATACACAAGATGGTTATAGTAAATGTTAATGCTAATCCTACATTCCAATTAAACATTTACTTTTAGCATAGAATTTTAGTGGTTCCGAGCTCGAACTAAACTGTCAGGAAGAATGAAAAACGGTCAACATTATTCGCAACATAAAAGACCTTTGTACCACACGAATACACATTCGTTGTTATGTTGTTGTAATCTACCCGTTGTTCTTGCAAGTACCTCGGATTAGGAATCAATGGAATCGCCTTGCCACGCATATACCGAAGTTGTGCCGATATGGAAAGGGCAAGCGATTCGTCTTTAATGTAGGTTACTTGAAGAGATACAAGGACCACCTTGCCTAGAATCTCGTAGCAAACGTGATATCGAAAATCCCTGTTCTCAACAATGAGCTCGCGACTTCCACCATTACCCTTAAAATCGGTAGAATGTAATACCTTGACGTTGTTGTTGTAAACAGTAAACATTATTTGTGTTCTTATTGTTCTTGTTTTATTCAAAAATGAATCAAAATTTTAAAAGTACAAGTAGTGGAGAATGTTTATAATTATAGCATTGATTATAGCTCTTGTCTTTGTATCGGTTCTAGTAGCATGGGGAATAAAGAGGTATCAATCGGATGTAGCTGATTCTCCTATTTCGTGCATCTATTGTTTAATGGTAACAGGTAAAGACGATCAACGCATTTGTTTTGCCCGCAAGTCTATTGATAATTTCATTGAACAAGACTATAACAACAAGAAATTAATCATCATAAATCATAATGTTGCCAAGGTAATGCCAAATAGGATCCATCAAAACGTGTTCGAGTTCCAAGTCCCTAGGGATACTTTGCTGGGCGACATGCGGAATATTGCTCTCGAGATGGTCCCTATTGATGCGATGTGGACTACGTGGGACGATGACGATTACAGGACACACGATTACCTTTCTATCCTTAAAAAAGAAATGGATAAAGCGAATGCTGATGTGGTCACATTTACCGCAAGGACCGAGTGTAATTACAACACGGGGTTCGTATGGGAAATGAAACTCATGACGGGATTTGTGACCTTGTTGGCCAAGCAGGACAAACGCATCAAATATAAATCAGCGAATACGATGGAAGATACTTCACTCATCGCAGATTTCCAAAAGCTAGGTAAAAAATTCCATGTGTTTAACAACGACCCACTCATGTATATACGGCTTGTGCATGGAAACAACACGTCGCTATATGTCAACCAGTCTAAACAAAGCGTACTCGAATCCATATCCTCTGCGAATTATCAAGAGAGCAACGTTGACAAGGAGACCCAATATAATATTATGGAATTTATATCAAGATACTTTAAAGGATGTCTGCAGAGATGAGCAAACAAATGATGTGTGATGCACAACAACGATTAAATCAATCTTTTCTCCAAGCGAACGTATCGTTCATTGATAGAGCTTCACTTGTGTGCAAACAAGTTCCGGAGTCATATGTCCTTGTAATGGACTCCATGGCTCAAGATGTAAAAAATAATTGTGTAATAAATCACATGATGGACTGTAAAAATAGGCGAATTCCTGTGCCTTTCCAGTCAGAAGTTCATGATCCACAACAACAGATGTTTCAAGTGTGGACAAAGGACAACACTAGTCAGATTCTTCATCTTTCATCAACTTGTCCAGCTTTGCCTTGAGTTTGGCAATATCTTTGTTACGTTTCTTGTTCTTTAGCTTGCTCTTTGTCTTTTTAGGCACTTGAGTTTCTATTTCCATATCAATCTTGTCCACTTCGTCAATAAGTGAAGCAATTGGAACTGTCGCTAGTTCCGCATATTTTGGCTTTTCTTTTTCGAGCACCTTGTAAATGATATCATACAGCTTGTCACTGATATCATTCCAATTATAATTCTTTAGGATATTGTTCCTAGCTGCCTTGCCGTGTCCTGCCTTGAGCTCCTTGTCAAAATAGTACTTTTCAATTCCTTCGACAAAGTCGACATAGTTGCATAGTAGTGCTTCCCCTGCAACCATATCCCTCGAATGGTCCACATAGTATGCCATCTTGGGCTCGCAAAGGATGCTATTGTCCTCGTCGAAAAAGTCTACAAATCCACCGAGCTTGGACACGATCTGTGGAATTCCAATAGCCGCTTGTTCAAAGTTACATAGCCCAAATCCTTCGCCATCACATGTATTGATTCCAATGTCGGCCACATTGTACAATATATTGGTCTCTTCATCAGTTACCTTTTGTGGGCGGTCAATGACAATCACATGCTTCATACCATCCTCTAGGGTACAGTTTCTCTTTTTCAGCTCCCGTTCGTAAATCTCGAGCAGGTTCCATGCTCCTTGTACTGCAGTACCAATCATGAGCTTAATTGGCTCGTTGGGGTAGCGGCTCACAATCTCGGCAAA
>Ga0214252_1000864_pt1 | contig 9786 bp, 8 predicted proteins | sample TroBogypolimnion_47_FD_153090 | JGI IMG/M metagenome (GOLD analysis project Ga0214252, IMG submission 153090) | Freshwater microbial communities from Trout Bog Lake, WI - 13JUL2009 hypolimnion | ecosystem: Environmental > Aquatic > Freshwater > Lake > Hypolimnion/Profundal zone | place: Trout Bog...
AGGTTTCTTTTCGTCAGTCACAATTTGCTCCTATAGATATCATATTGCCATGATTACTGACTATTCTATCCAAGCTGTCGCCATTAATGCGATTCCCCTCATTTTTGCCATCACGATCCATGAGGCGGCCCACGGCTATGCAGCCCGCAAGTTTGGGGATAACACGGCATATGCCCTGGGCAGGGTAAGCCTTAATCCCGCCAAACATATTGATCCGGTGGGAACTATTCTGATTCCGCTCGTGCTCATTCTGACGGGATCCCCCTTTCTGGTCGGCTATGCCAAACCAGTACCGGTAAACTTTGGGCGCCTGCGCAACCCCAGAATCGACTCCATCTGGGTGGCTCTCGCTGGGCCGGGCTCCAATTTCGTGCAGGCATTTATTTGGCTCATTTTATTGATAGTCCTCGTAGGCCTAGGAATAAACGAAAAATTTCTTATTTCCATGTCGCAAGCAGGTATTTCTTGGAATCTTGGCTTACTAGTCTTCAACCTATTCCCATTGCCCCCGCTAGATGGCGGACGCATTCTTGCGGGCTTATTGCCTACCCGCCAGTCTATTGCCTTAGGCAGACTAGAGCCCTGGGGATTCTTTATCGTGCTGGGCCTAGTCTTTACAGGTGTGATTGGGAACTTGTGGATGACGCCTTTGATAGCCTTCTTTGAATGGGTCATCTTGCTTTTGACCAGCCCTTTGCGGATGATTTTTTAGTGCCTGCAAGAAAGTTTGTTCTGGGATATGCTGACTCTAAGCAGTCCAAACAAACCAATGGAGACCATTTATGAAATTACGAAATATTGTTTTAAGCACAGCAGCATTGCTCGCTATTAGCAGCACTGCATTTGCCCAATTTCAAAATGCTGAAAAAGCAACCGATTATCGTCAGAGCGTCATGACCGTCATTGGCACTCACTTTGGACGCATTGGTGCGGTAGTTAAAGGTGAAGCACCATACAATAAAGATGATGTTGCAAAGAACGCAGCAATCGTTGCAATGATGTCTACTTTGCCATGGCAAGCCTTTGGTCCAGGAATGGAAGGTGGCAAAGCAAAATCGGAAGTTTGGTCAGACAATGACAAATTCAAAAGTGCTGCAGAAAAAATGCAGTTAGCTGCAGCCCATCTCAACACAGCCGCGCAATCAGGTGACTTAGAAAGTATTAAGAAAGCATTTGGCGCTACCGGGCAAGCCTGTAAGGGCTGCCATGATGACTTCAAGAAGAAGTAATCAGGTAACCAACAACTACCGCAATTACACTTAGCAAGAGCAACGCTAAGCCACGTTGCAACCCTCCATCTTTGGAGGCTTGACCCAAGTCAGAAGGTGAGTATTTCGCCTCTTCGCTTGGGTCAATTTCTTTATCGCCAACCAACATTGGCCGAATTAAATTTTCGCCTTTGATTTTTTGATAATAAAAAATAGCTGCGAGATGAAGTGCAATCAAACCATAAATCAAGCCTGAATTCGCCTCGTGAATTTCCGAGAGAATGCCCACGGTAGCTTCAGATAGATATTTAGCAAAGGGGCCTTGGAAGGCAATTTCGTCATCGGAAAATAAACCAGTGATTGCCTGAAGCAATAGCGCCAATATCAATGCCAATACCGATAAAGCCCCCAAGGGGTTATGCCCTAAGACAGCCTTAGATTTACCAGTCAAATAATTCAATAAAGTCGTTTTGCTGGGAATAAAGTTTGTAAAGCGCGCATGGGTCGATCCTACCAAGCCCCACAAAACTCTGAAGATCAGTAACGTCAAAATACTATAGCCACAATATGCATGCCATTGCATTGCGTTTCCGCCAATATTGACGCTGATAATGCTGCCAATGATGCAGATGACCAAGAGCCAGTGAAAAAGGCGGATCGGCAAGTCCCAAATTCGAATGATTTTCTTCATACCAATAGAATAAAACACAATCCCTTAAACTGAAGGGAATTCATGAAAACCAGTAAAGCCTTTCGAACCCTGTTGCTCTACCGCATTGGTGCAACCCTAAGCTATCAAATCATGATGGTCGCAGTTGGGTGGCATCTTTACGAGATTACTCATAGCGTTATCTCGCTTGGCCTCATTGGGCTTGCTGAACTCGTACCTTATTTTGCTCTGGCACTTTACTCAGGGCATGCAGTTGACCATCACTCACGCAAACTGATTTCCGCAATTGCCTCAACTATCCACATTCTGGTGGCTTTATTTTTGACTGCGATTGCATTAGGCTGGTTCTCTCCGGCGGTGCCCTTGATCTATACAGCCGTTGGCTTTATTGGGGTCGCAAGAGCCCTACTACGCCCCTCCTATCAAGCGCTATTTGGGCAAATCATTCCGCGCGATCAACTCACCAAGTACATGGGTTATGCCAATGCCTCTTTTCAAATTTGTGTAGTGGCAGGTCCTGGACTGGGTGGCCTCATGATTGGTTTTACCAGCCTGACTTGGACGTATACCCTGGCTGCGGTCTCTGGGCTGGTGAGTCTATATGGCGTAACGCTGATTCGAGCCCATCAAGAAAAAACATCGGAAACGTCTACGCATTTCATCAATAGTTTCATGCAAGGTTTTAATTACGTCAGAAAGAGTGAACTCATTCTGAGCACCATGGCGCTCGATATGTTTGCAGTTCTATTTGGTGGCGCTGTATCGATCCTACCCGCCTTTGTCAGCGAAGTCTTACATGCCGGCCCCGAAGTGCTGGGTATTCTGAGGGCGGCACCTGCTGCTGGCTCAGTATTCATGGGTCTTTACTTAGCCAGTCACCCAATCCTCAATGACTCAGGTAAATATCTCCTGCTATCGGTTGCTGGGTTTGGATTAGCGATAGTTGGATTTGGCTTATCTACAAACCTTTGGATTTGTGCATTTTTTCTATTTATCTCGGGCTGCTGTGATTCGATCTCCGTAGTGGTGCGCAGTAGCATTGTGCAACTTACCACCCCAAATCACATGCGTGGTCGCGTCAGTGCAATCAATGGTATTTTTATTGGCTCATCAAATGAATTGGGTGCCCTAGAGTCCGGCATTGCTGCCAGTCTCATGGGACTTGTGCCGTCAATTGTCTTTGGCGGAATTGCAACCATAGGGATTGTTTTGATTACCTATAAGTTAGTGCCTCATCTGCGCAAATTCCACATTCAAGACATCACTTAATTTCTGGTAACTCTTTCTGAATCAACTTTAAACCAGCGCGCAATAAACTGTCATAACGCTTACGCTCTGCCTTAATCGTCTCCGACGTCCAAGGGAAAAAGCCTTCTCCAGTTTTCATGCCTAGCTTACCGCTAGCCACTCGCTCACTCAAACACTGAGCAATATTGGGGGAGTTATTCAGTGATGGATAAATGCTAGCGCCTGCAGCGCCATGAACCTCAAGTCCCGCATGATCACGCTGCATTACAGGACCGGCGGCTAAGTATCGGAAGCCAAAACCAAAACGTACTGCCTTATCAATATCTTCAAGACTGGCTATACCAGCATCAACCATAGAAAATGCTTCGCGAGACAAAGCGTGTTGCAAACGATTGGCCAAGAAGCCTGGCAAGTCTTTTTTGACAGTAACAGGAACCATGCCACACGCCGTCATTAAACGCGACAAGCTCTCGCCGACCATAGGAGAAGTCTTCTCTCCATAAACAACCTCAACGCACGGTATTAAATGCGCGGGCATAAAAAAGTGCAGGCCAATCATCCGTGCTGCCGTTTTTAATCCCTTAGCAATTTCGCTGATCGGAAAGCTAGAACTGTTGCTTGCTAAAACAGTCTCAGGTTTAGCAAGTTGCTCGAGTTTGGCAAATAATTGTTGCTTGATATCGACTCGCTCAGGTACACACTCAATCACTAAATCAACATCGGACCAATCCACCTCTTCAAGCGTCGCAGCAAGCGACAACAAATGCGTACGATGCTCATATCCTAAATCGGCCAAGGTATTGGCAAAATAATCTGGTAACAGGGCACGTCGCTCCGTTGTGAGTTCAACCACTTGAACAGCACAGCCACCACGAGCGCATACAGCTGCCACGTCAGCACCCATGGTGCCGCCCCCTACAATCACTACCTTAGTTTCAGCCGGTGTAAACAACATCTCAATATCTCCTAAAAGAGGTAAAAGTGGACTACAAATCCACTTACAATGTGAACATTATTTCAATAAAAAAGTAAGTGAGACATGATCCCAGTCAATTCGGTACTGCAGGTCGGATATTTCCCTGACCTCATGCAGGCGCAAATTAATCGCCGCTTTAGCCCTACCTGCCTCTTAGATCCTAATGCACCAGCACCGGCAGGTAATTTCCAGGCCATTTTGGTGCGCTCCAATACCAAACTACCTGAGGCCCTAGTAAAACAAATCCCCAGTATTCGCCTGGTGACGACCTGCGGAGTAGGCTACGACAATCTGCCCTTGAAATATCTTAAAGAAGCGGGCATTAAAGCCGCTAATACCCCTGGCGTCTTAAATGATGCGGTCTGTGAACTGGCCATCGGCATGATGTTCGGGCTGATACGCCGCCTTCCCCAGTCCCAAGAATTCCTAAAAAACGGGGAGTGGTCTAAAGGGCTTTTCCCCTTAACTACCACTCTAGCTGGCAAAAAGGTCGGTATTTTAGGTATGGGGCGAATCGGGCAAGATCTCGCAAAACGGCTTGAGCCCTTTAAGGTAGAGGTTATCTACAGCGGCCCTTCCAAAAAGGATGTTCCCTACCGCTATATCCCCACCGTAAAAGAATTGGCAAAAGAATCCGACATTCTTTTCTTAGCTTGTCCTGCCAGCTCAGCCACCGACAAAATCATGAACACGGAAATTCTGGAGGCGCTTGGACCTAGCTCCTTCTTGATTAATATTGCCCGCGGCAGTGTTGTAGATGAGCAGGCACTTTTATATGCACTGCAACATAAAAGAATTGCTGGCGCTGCACTTGATGTGTTCGACAATGAACCCAACCCGAATCCAGCATTCCTAAACCTAGATAATGTTCTACTAACACCACATATTGGCAGCGCGACTTCGGAAACCCGAATAGCCATGACCAACTTAGCCGTAGATAATTTAGAGGCCTACTTTAACCAACAGCCACTTCTTACAGAAGTACCAAATTAACCTGGAGTTAGCATGACCATTACTTTGCACCCTTCTACATTGCCAGCAGTTCTTTCCCCTGTACTAACGCCCTTTAATTCAGACGGCAGTCCGGATGCCAAGACGCTTCTCAAACAATGTCAGTGGCTTGAAGCAAATGGTGTTGGTCAAGCTGTGTTTGGCACTAACTCCGAAGCAAACTCCATGTCAGCCCCACAAAAAATGAGCACTTTGACGGCGCTCATTGAAGGTGGACTCAATCCGGCCCACATGATGCCTGGAACAGGCGCAACATCAATTGATGCAACGGTCAATATGACTCGCCACGCCGTCAATCTCAAATGCGCTGGCGTTTTGATGTTGCCACCCTTCTATTACAAAGATGTCACTGATGACGGTCTCTTTGCTTATTACTCTGAAGTCATTCAAAAAGTGGGTAATGCGGCATTACAGGTCTACATTTACAATATTCCTCCTGTTACCAAAATTACTTTGAGCCTCTCTTTGTTGGAGCGCTTGGTAAAAGAGTATCCAAATACAGTAGTAGGTATGAAAGATAGCTCCGGTGATTGGGCGTATACCGAATCCGTGATTAAACTCTTGGCTCCTGCTGGCTTCCGTGTTTATGCCGGTAGCGAAACTTTCTTGATGCGCACTTTACGCGCTGGTGGTGTCGGCTGCATCTCAGCAACAGCAAACGTAAATCCAAAGGCCATTGCTCAATTAGCGGCGAATTGGCAGGCAGCTGATGCCGATCAAAAACAGGCAGACTTAGATAAAGTTCGCACTGCATTTGCCCAGTACCAAATGATTGCAGGCATGAAAACTGCTGTTGCTCATTTCAGCAAAAATCCTGAGTGGCTGAGGGTGCGTCCACCACTCATGCAGTTAAATGCAGATCAGCAAGCTAAATTACTTGGTGAGCTACAGAAAATGAACTTCAACATGCCCGGACTTTAATCAAAACGTAATCCAACAGGAGACACGAGAATGAAATTTCTAAAAATAGTTGCTTTATCAGTTGCCTTGTTATTTGGTAGCGCTCAAGCCCAAAATATTTCTATTGCGACGGGTGGTACAGGCGGCGTTTACTATCCAATGGGTGGTGGCCTTGCATCAGTACTCTCCAGTAAAGTTCCTGGCATGTCTGCAACTGCTGAAGTAACTGGTGGCTCAGTAGACAACCTGAACCTGATTGGCACGGGCAAACCCTATGTTGGCTTTTCAATGGCCGATGCTGCAAAAGATGCGCAGGTTGGTGACGGTAAATTTGCTGGCAAGAAAGTTGATCTTCGTACCCTCCTAGTGCTGTATCCAAACCTCATGCACGTTGTGACGGTTGATGGCACAGGCATTAAGACCATGAAAGACCTTAAAGGTAAACGCATTAGTACAGGCGCTCCTGGAAGTGCTACTGAAGTCATGGCATTTCGCCTACTGGAATCTGCTGGCCTTGATAAAGATAAAGATGTTAAACGCGAGCGTTTGAGTGTTGCCGAATCAGTCAATGCTGTGAAGGACCGCAAGATCGATGCCTTCTTCTGGGTTGGCGGCTTGCCAACAGCAGCTGTTACTGATTTAGCAAACAGCCCTGGTATGAAAATTGTGATGGTTGATACTACCGATGAAATCCCTGCCATGAATAAGAAATACGGCAATTTGTATTTCCCAACACTGATTCCAAAAGCTACCTATAGCGGCATGGCTAAGGATAATAAGGTGGCAGCTGTAGCCAATATTTTGGTGGTCAATGCCAATATGTCTGATGCCGATGCTTATAAAATTGTAAAGGCCATCTTTGATAACAAGTTAGAGCTGGTTCGTACTCACCAAGAGTATATGAATGTCAATTTGGAGAATCAAAAACAAAAATCTACTCCAATTGACTTTCATGCGGGTGCTTTGAAGTTCTTTAAAGAAAAGAATATCAAGGTAAATTAAGTATTAAATTAAGGGGTGACTGAGTTCACCCCTTAATCTTTCAAGCCAAGCTATGCAGTGCAAATCAATACATCAATAAAAAAATAGGTTGAGACATGAGTCAGAACGTGATTGATAACGAAACGCAAGAAAAATTAGACGCCTTTATTAAGCAAGAGGAGGGTGACTCTAATGACTACAAGGGTATATTGGCTAAATTCATTACGCTCGTAGCCGTCGGCATGTCTTTGTTTCATCTTTATGCCGCCTACTCTATTGTTCCAACCCAACAGCTCCGCGTGATTCACGTAGCGTTGGTACTCTTTCTAGTGTTCCTCAGCTTTCCAATTGCGCACCGTTTTAGAAACCGCTTAATGTGGTGGGATGTGTTATTCGCCATCGGCTCGGTCGCGATTGCTTATTACATCCTCAGTGGTGGTGACGACTTCTCCGATAGAAATACCGCTCCCAATCCAACTGACATCATTGTTGGTTTAGGCCTCATTCTATTAATCCTCGAAGGCGTCCGCAGAACCAATGGCATGATCTTAGTTGGCGTGACTGGCCTGTTTTTGGCTTACGCCTTATTTGGCAACTATCTACCTGCCCCATGGACCCACAAAGGTTATGGCCTTGATCGTCTAGTGGGTTATATGTATATGACCCTAGAGGGTATTTATGGAACGGCAGTCGATGTCTCTGCAACCCTCATTATTCTGTTCACGATCTTTGGTGCCTTCTTGCAATTTACAGGTGCTGGCAAATTCTTCATTGACTTCTCATTTGCAGCAATGGGTGGAAAATCTTCAGGTGTTGGCAGAACGATTGTTCTGTCTTCATTCCTCATGGGTGGACCATCAGGGTCGGGGGTGGCCACCACAGTGACTGTAGGTTCAGTTGCAGCCCCGATGCTGGAAAAAGTTGGTTATGAGAAGAATGCAGCTGGTGGTTTATTAGCTGCCGGGGGCTTAGGCGCCATCATTTCTCCGCCAGTACTGGGTGCTGCCGCATTTTTGATTGCGGACTTCCTGAAAATTTCATATTTAGATGTATTGCTGATGGCGACGATTCCAACCATCCTCTTCTATCTCGGCTTATTTGTGATGGTGGAGATTGATGTTCGCAAATACGGCATGAAAAACATTCATTTCGATGCAGCTGAATCGGCTTGGCAGCTCACTAAAAAATACTGGTTCCACTTTTTCTCACTGATCTCGATTGTTGTCTTCATGATGTTTGGTTTTTCACCTGTCATGTCAGTATTCTGGGCAACCGTTGTTTCAGCTTTTTCTAGTATGTTGCGCGAAGATACTGCCATCATCCCCTGGGCTTGGTTCAAAGGTAAAGAACCTATCTTGGGCGGTTTGTATAACTCCAACCTGACTAAGGCGCTAGCATCGGGCTCCACTGGTGTGCTGGCGATTGCCGCCACTTGCGCAGGTGCCGGCCTCATTGTGGGAACCGTTACCCTCACAGGCCTAGGTCTCAAGTTCAGCTCTATCGTGATTCAATATGCGGGCGGCTCACTCTTGCTGACAGCAATCTTTACCTCGCTTGTAGTGTGGGTTGTTGGCCTTGCCGTACCAGTAACTGCCTCGTACATCATCTGCGCGGTGATCGCAGCTCCAGCTTTGATTAATTTGGGTGTGCCAGCATTTGCAGCACACATGTTTATCTTTTATTACGCCGTTCTGTCAGAGGTATCTCCTCCAACCGCGCTCTCTCCATTTGCAGCAGCGGCAATATGCAAAGGCAATCCCTACAAGACAACCTTGCAAACCTGGAAATATGTCGCCCCTGCAATCTTGGTGCCCTTCATGTTTGTGCTAGACAAGTCTGGTGTCAGCCTCTTATTAATGGGATCTACTGATGCACTGGCTCAAGCTGACTGGATGCAGATTGCTTGGATCTCATTTACCGCAGTTGTCGGCATCATTTGCTTGGCAGGCGGATTACAAGGCTGGTTTATTGAGAAAACCAAGATCTATGAGCGTATTTTGATGATAGCTTCTGGTGTCGCCTTGGCATACCCTTCCACCGAAGCGGATCTCGTTGGCTTTATTGGATTTGGGCTGGTACTCATCACCCAAATCATGAGGCACATCAAGTTAAAACCAACAGCTGCTTAATTGAACAAGCAGTTTAATCAGCAGTTGTTGGTATTGGTCTTACTGCATTAAGTTTTATTGCATTAATCTAATTTGATATTGGACTTCTCCATTACTCGCTTCCAGCGGGTGATGTCTGAGAAATATAAATCACTAAAGCGTGTTTGATTTAGTGGCGCAATTTGTACGCCAGCTTTAATGAATCTATCTTTCATTTCTGGGGTATCCAATACCTTGAGCACTCCAGCAGTTAGTGTACTCATTGCATCTTTAGGTGTTCCTGCAGGCACAAAAACACCTTGCCATAAAGCCATGTCATATTCAGCGACTCCAGACTCTAGGATGGTTGGCAACTCAGGGGTACCACTAAAGCGATGCTTGCTGGTCACTGCCAGCGCGCGAACTTTATCAGCTTTGTAGAGTGGATACCCCACTGGCATTCCAGCGAAATAGAAATCGATTTGACCACCGAGTACATCAGTCGCCGCAGGAGAGCCACCTTTATACGGCACATGAATAGCCTGAGTATTGGTCAAGGATAGAAATAGTTCGCCAGCCATATGGTCCGAATTACCAATCCCTGATGAAGCAAAACTCCGCTTACCTGGATTAGCTCTTAAATCAGCAAGCAATTCAGCAACATTTTTGATGGGCGAATTATTATTCACAATCAGAATATGCGGT
>Ga0214252_1000872_pt1 | contig 9687 bp, 6 predicted proteins | sample TroBogypolimnion_47_FD_153090 | JGI IMG/M metagenome (GOLD analysis project Ga0214252, IMG submission 153090) | Freshwater microbial communities from Trout Bog Lake, WI - 13JUL2009 hypolimnion | ecosystem: Environmental > Aquatic > Freshwater > Lake > Hypolimnion/Profundal zone | place: Trout Bog...
GAACCAGCGGCGCCAGAGGGTGATGCAGACGACGCGGTCCGGTTTGAAGTGAGGCGACGCCTGGCCCTGCAGCGTTTCGCGGTCGTATTCTCTGCACAGACGGCGGATCTGGGGCATCGTGATGTTTTTGAAATGAAACCAGTACCAGTAGGGGGATTGATGGTCAATAAAGGTATCGATATCCAGGTTGAGTCTTTCCTTGACGCCTCGCTTTGCGATAATTTCCGATGGTTTGATAAAGAACAGTCCAATGTTTGCGCGTAGTACACTCAAAACCAAATCCTCGTCCGATGGGATTGCAAAATCGTTGTGTATCATGGCGGAAAAGGTTGAAACGTAGTTGCCCCATGCTGTAAACACCTTTTCGTAAACCAATCCTAAATTGTTCCTCACTGCATTCAAAAGGATATCGGGGTGTTCCAATCCGACAAGCGTTGAGCTACTCACGTCGAAATCGGGGCCGTCTCCCAAAGAAAACACTGACAGAGACAGGCTGCTGTGTCGTTTTTCGTCTGGGTAATACTTAGTAAGAAAGAATGGGAAAACACTGGTGTAGTAATAATGAAATTCTTCAAATTCTAGAGGATTCTTGTCTGTATATGGTACCATGCTTTCTGCTAAAGTTTCCTTATCATCTTGAAATGTGTGTTCTAGAGGTTCTTTCTTCATTATTGTCAGATCCTTGCCACTAGATATTATTGTGGGACCTAAACAGTGCAGCGCATAAAACCAGAGCGACATGTAAAAATCCATGGTCCCAAAGAACATGTAATTTCGGTGATGGCCGATGCTCATGGCAGTCTGCTTGATATTCCATTGACAAAAGATAATCTGCAGCGCGCACCACATGATGATATACTTTAACGTCCAGGTTTTTTTCCTGCCTTCGTCGGCAATGGAGAAGTTGAAAGTGTCGCTGTGCACGTCCCCGTCGGCCTTCAGCATGCCGCTCAGCATGAGATAATGTATCATCTCCTCTACGTCGAATTCCTTCTTTTTTCTTGATTTTCGAAACTTATTCTTTGGCCTTTGATAAATCGGTGGATTCTGCACTGGTGCAGCTGGAGCAGGAAAACGAGAAATATACGCATCGCTAGGGAAAAGCTGATCGAACAGCGTTTCTATGAGTTTGGAAATCGTCATGTGCGAATTGCAATCCGTGCATCCGGGGAAAAACCGAAACATCTTCACCGCCAAAATGGTGATCGTGTTCCAGTTCGAATTCACGTCAGACAAAGCGTTCACAATGTAGCCATTGAATTTCGGATTCAAAACAGCGACCGAAAAAATGCTTCGATCCTCCCGTATTCCCGAGTAAAACGCATCAAGTTTTGTTGGCTCTGCCTCGTTATTGCGCATTGGAATTTTCTGAAAAAATTCACAGCCATACCACAAATTATTCAAGTCGCTGTGGTCCCCAAACATGCTGAAATGCACGTAATGGCATTGCTCACAGTTTGCTTGCGTGGAACCTGTGAGCGGATTGATCCCAAACGCCTTCACCGGCCTGCTGACATCGCCAATGCCGTTTGGATTGCGGACGCTGAACGCGGGTTTCCCTTTAAATGCCATCTGCACTGCGCGCCAGCAGTCTGCCACCTTCCCTTCGCCTATACTCAAGGGCATCCAGCAGATGGGGCATATGTTATTCGCAAGCTTGGCCCGCTTTTCCAGCGCAGCTTTGTTTCGCTGCACGGCTCGCACAGGGAAGGACATTCGGCACTCGAAACGGATATCGAATATACACACTCGCTGGTTTTTCATTACGCCATCAGGTCCCCTTAACATTATGCACCACAACCGACCCGCTGCCGCCGAGCCCCACGGCCAGTCCGAGCGTCCGCCGCGGCTTTTTCGACGAGGGGGGTGGCATCTTGCTTTCCAGTCCAGCAGCATCCTCTGCAGCTTTGTCTATTAACGTATTCACGACATCTTCAACCTCTGCTTCGATACCAGTACTTCCAGCAGTGCTAGGTCGCGACCCCGCTACATGCAGAGAGCCTCCTCCAGCAGTGCCAGGTCTAGAAATCTCTCCGGATGTTATCGCTTGATTTGCAGCATCCATACCATATGACGTTTGATCAAACGGAGGAGCTCCTACGTCCATCCCGTCGCTCACAGAGCGCTGCCCTGACACCCCGCTCCCAGTGAACCTCACCCTGGGTTTCGTTCCCACCTCCATCACCTGTGCGCCCAAAAACGCATTCCCCTTGCCCCCTCCGCCCTGATAATACACCTGCGGCCCCGGCTCCTCGTCCGCCTGCCGCTTCGCCCCCCTCGGCTGTGCCCATGGAATGTACTCGACCCACGCGGGCTCGAAAGTCGCCTCAATCAACGCGCCGCGCATCGACGCCCGGTCGTCGTGGTAGATGCCCGAGTTGGGCGCGTCGGTGTACCGGCGGTCGCTCGAGCTCTCGTTGCGGAACATGACCTGCGAGCGGCAGATGTGCCAGTAGCCGTTCTCGCGGTAATCGTACCCTTCCACGATCCGCGGCGGGGTGTACGTCGACAGCACGGCGGGCACCAGCTGCCACGCCTCGTTGACGCCGCCGTCCTCGTACCGGAACTGCTGTATGATGGTCGACTTCTTCCAGTGGTTGAGGTGGTACTTGATCGACCCGTCCCTGGCGCTGATCGGGAGCTTTTCCAGCCTGAAGATCAGGTCGTCGCCCGCCGAGATGTTGTGCTGGCTCCAGATGTTGCAGATGTTGCGCGTCAGCCCCGACACGAAGAAGGTGCTGATAAAGTTGACCGGGTACGTCACGGGCCCGCTGCCGCCCTCATGCTGGCCGCCCTGCAGCTCGCTCGTGTGCGGCACGCCAAAGGGCCTGGCCGTGTCGCTGACGAAGCGGATCGCGTCCCCGACGTCGAAGGCCGACCGGTTGGCGTAGACGTCCTCGACAAACCGGAGGTCCACCATCAGCTGCTGCCAGTTGACCGCGTCGCGGTTGCTCCAGTGGCGCTGCAGCCCCGCCAGGATGTAGTTTACGGTGACGAGGTTGACCATGGGATCGACCATCCGGCTGAGCTGCAGCCGGTCGAACGCGTTGATATTCGGCACAACGCTCCCCCGCCGGTCGATCCGGAGCACGAAGCCAATGTCCCCGACGTCGACCGCGTGGCTCAGCTGAAACGTGCCCTCGGAGCTCGCGTTCGGCAGGTTGAGCTGCGGCACAATCTTCTGAATCCGGTGGGCGATGTTGAGGTACGACGTCTGGTTCGAAACATGGTCCGCTTCGCCGTAGCTGTACGCGTCGATGTGGTCGCCCAGCAGATCCGCAGCGTAGTTGATGCGCGCGCCGGGGAAGTAGGGCGGACCGGACGTGGGGAGCGGCCCGGAGTTCATGGTCACCTCGGGCTTGCGGACGTTGGATATGCCGTCGAAAATGGACATTTGCCCAAGTCATCGGAGGCTTTATGTACCCGCGCGGAGGGAACGCGGCGCAAGCATTTCATTTCAGCAATGCTTGGCAATTCAGGAATGAGTGCGCTGGCACGGGGGCGCCGATGCGAGCATAGCATAGTACTCGGCATCGGGAATCCACTCGGATTCTGGCTCGGAACTTTTTCCGTGGGGGCCAGGAGTCCATTGTCCGTACTCGAACACCGGCCTGCTCTTCAGCTGAAACTCCACACAATCGTTTGGCGTCCTGACGCACTCAGCTTGGGTTTCGTTGGTCGGAGGAACAGAAGACATTTGGGGTTTGTGCGTTTCTTGTCACTCTTTTATATAAAATTATAAAATCCAAATCCATTCAAATTTCCGAGCTGTAAAGATTTTAAAATTAAATATAAATTTAAAACTCAAATCGATCCAAACCCCAACTGTAGAACTCTCTGCTATAAAGCAGTGTCTGTTTAAGGAACAAAGTCCACACTCCCCATCGAAACAATGGACGACCCGTCGCCGCTGCTCAAACGACTCCCGCCTGCCAACAACAAGGCCGAAACCACTCTGCTCGACTTTCTGTGCTACTACGCCGCAATGCACCACAAGTTCAGTGGCTACGAGGTGAACGAGACCATCGTTGGCGTGGCCGACGAAATAAAGCAAGGATGCTGCCCGTTCGAGGACATCCAAGCACCCATCAAGGAAGAGCTGGCCCATATCGTGGCAAAGGGGCGGGAGTGCTACTGCAAGCTCGTCGTTCCGTTTGCCAGAACAGGCACGAAGAATCCGGAGTTTGTGGTTTCGGTCGCCAATGGCTTCGAAACCTTTTCGGGACGCTTCCTGCAGCTCTGGTGCGACGCGGCAGACAGGGCGGTGCTCTACACTGCGCAGCGCGTGATCCACGGCGAGATCGTCCGATCCCTAAGCAACTCGAACCTGTGTGCGCAGCTCTGCGCTCTCATCATGGAGGCCGTGGCGCTCGAGTATCGGCTGTCCCAGTTTGTGCGCCTTAATCGGCAGCAAAAAGCCGACGCGTCGCACCCCGTTGTGCGCCAGATGTTTTGGATGGCCTCGTTTCTGTACAGCACAATCGACAGGAAATGGGACCTCGCGAGGGACCACGGCGAATGGCTCAACGCGGTGGCCGACCCCGACATGCGTCCGATCCGCAAGGAGATTTATCAGCTCACGCATCAGTGCATGGAGCGCGTGGAGCAGAAGAGGTCGTGCCTGTCGCGCTTGAAGGAAATCGTAAAGACAATGGACAACGACTCCGAAAAGGCCATTGTCAGGAAGCAAATCAAGGACCTCAGCCCGATGGTAGTCACCCGCATCCATCCCACTCCCGAGGCAGAACGGGCCTGGAAGGAGGCCCTGGCCAACTCGAATGGCCTGATCACGCTGTTCGAAATCCAAGCCCTGTTTGATGACGAGGAAGAAGCGCCCAGAATTGTGGAGGAGCCAATGGTTTTGGAAGAACCGCACGCCGCGTTGAGCAAGGAGGACAGAGAGCTGCTGGAAGGCAGGTTTGGTGATTTGGATCCGACTCGCGACAACTTTTACCTGAGAGACGGAACCTGGTTCGCGGACGGCCAGCTTGTTCAGACTGGCGAAGAAAACGAAGGGGAAAACGCAGAGGAGATCAGCATTCGGAGGAATGAAGCAGAGCAGCTCCGAATTCAGAAGGAAAAGACCGAAGCAGAGCAGCTCCGTAAGGAACGAAACGAAGCAGAGCAGCTCCGAATTCAGAAGGAAAAGATCGAAGCAGAGCAGATCCGCGTCGAAAACGAAAGGAAAGAAGCTGAGCAGCTCCGCATCCTGAAGGAAAAAAGCGAAGCCGAACTCCTCGCTCTGACGGAGGATCTGGCAAAGGAAGTTGCAGCTGAGAGCGTCGAAGAAGCCAGAGCGCTGCGCGACGCGCAGGATAAAGTGCTCTCCAATCGCTCGTCGCTTCCAATGGAATTTTTTAAGCAACTGGTAACATCTGTGCTCCCCGACCTCGAGGGCGTCTTGGAGCCCACGATCGAGTGCTTTCTCTGCTGCTCGGACCTCGACTTCTCCGACTACCACCACATCCGCTTCCTCACGTGCTGCGTTGGCGGGACCTTTTGCTGCTGGGAGTGCTACCAGGAGCACAGGAAGCGCATCGGACACGCGCCCTCGGCGGAGCGCGAGATTGTGCGGCAGACCGCGCTGATTCGCAAGGCGCTGATGAATTAAAAAAGTACATACCCCTCGTTCATCAACACGGCAGCGCGAATGGCACCCCCGCGTTTGTCCATTTCAAATGGGGTCTTGAGCCTGCACCAAGAAGACAAGTACGGCTGAGGCAGGTCAAACGACTGCTCCAGCAGCAGAAAGCCCAGCACGTCGGCCTCGGAGAAGCACTCGCCGCAGAGTGCAAACGCAACCCACTCGTTTCGAAAGTCGTCAAACACCCGCACGCGCCCCTTCAGCCTGCGCATCACAAGAAGGGCATTGGAGACTGTGGCCATTGTAGGGACCACGTCCTCTTTTCTCTTGAATTCGCGCACGTAGTGGGCCTCCGCGCATCGCACCGTGGCCACGATGCCGGTGTAGACCCTGAGCGACACGCTTATCGACGCATCATCGACCCGCAGCAGAAAAGCATCGCTGTGCTCGACGGCGAACCCGCTGGCGACGAATTCGTCCTCCAACCAGCAAAGCACGTCGATCGCCTCGAATCGAAACGCCGCCCTTGTGCCTTTGCTCATTTCGAACAGAGCCCGCCTCAAAACCTCAAAGTTTCTGCACACATAGTAGACTCCCCTGCCGTCTGCAAACCCTATTTCCGCGAATCCGCTGTCGTGCCACGCATTCGGCAGGACCCTGGCAACGATCCCTGGCCCCAGATGCACACTCCCAGCCGCCAGCAGCCTGTTGATGTGCTTCTCTCGGTTCCCCGAAACGAAACAGTCGACCATCGTGCGGGCATTGGCCTCGCGCCTCAGATCCTGGTGTATCAGCCTCGATTCCACCGCCAGGCACACTCCCACCGGATTCTCCACTACGTGCGCATAATACACCATCCCGGTGCTCTCGACGCGCGCGCAGGGGCGCATCCGCTGATGCATTCGGAATTTATATAGTGGCGCCCTTGCCCAGCATCTGCCACTCGATCTCATCCAGCTTGAAAAACGCCTCCATTCGGTCCGTCATCCCGTGGCTCCGCAGCTGCGCGTGCGTGATGCCCATCCGCACCATGTCGGTCAGCGTCAGGCCCATGCCCATCACGTCGGCCAGGTCGGCTCCGAGGTGCAGAAACGGGTTCGCCCACAGCAGGCGCGCGTGCTTTAGGCCCGCCCCCGCGTGCTGCGCCCATTGTGCCGGGTCCGGCTGGAGCGTCAGCAGATCCGTGGAGCGGAACCCATACGAGACCAGCCTGTCGAGCGACAGGCCGAGGCGAACGACGTCGCCCCACGCGAGCGTGGGTCGGGGATCGAGCCAGCCAAAGATCAGCGTCGATTGGCGCGCGGTAAGGCGGACCATTTCGCATAATGCGCAGGAGCGTAAATAATCGGCCGCACTGTCCTCTTACGCCACGGCCACCATGGCATCTGTAGATGGACCCGATCTACGCCGTATGGCGCCGCGTGCGCTCGCCGTTCCTGCTGCCAGAGGCCTGCCACAGGTGCAGGATGGACGACTGGGAGGTCTTCGACATCGACAAGGCGGGCTGCAGGGTCTGCGGGCGGTTCCACCAGTGCAAGGACGGCGGCGACTGCGTCGGCGTGGCCGACAGCGACCACCAGGCCTGCGAGATCACCGGCTGCTGGATCCGGACCAGGAACTTTCAGCAGGGGTACACCGACACCGCCATGCCGATGGGCGTCGCTGCGCCGGCAGCGAAGCAGTGGGTCGAGAGCGACCACGTCCTCAGGTGGCTGCACACGCTGGTGTTTTCGGACATGGCCAAGCAGTGCATCTCGCGGGAGATCCAGCGCCTCGGCGACAAGGCCTCGGCCGCGTTCGCGCGGGTCGCAAAGTCGTACAAGCTCGAGGGCAGGAGCCCGGACATGCTGGAAATGTTTGCGCAGACGCGCTTCGTGCTCGGGAGCCTGCGGATCCCCAGCCGAATAACAAACCAGGCGGCCTTTAACGAGCTCGCCGACGTGTGCGTCCGGGCCATACTCGACTTTACCGGCGCATTCAAACGCGTCCTCATGCCGCACGTCCCGCCGGCCAAGTTCGATCACTTTGTGATTGGGCTGCTGTATCTGCTGCGAACGGGCGTGGTCGCGTTCGACACGCTGCAGGTAGTGCCTAGGGTCCCCGCGCTGCGGCGGCTGCTGCCGATGGAGACGAGCCTGAAGGCGCAGTTTCACATCCCGTGTAAGATTATCACAGAGGTCGAAAACATCACAAAGATCGCGCTCAAGGCGCTGGATAGGCGGAAGCTGAAGGCTATGATGTGCAAGTAGGGGCTGAAAAATTAAAGCGGGGGTTCGTGGGCGGCGTGTATATAAGAAATTGTCGGCGTGCAGGGTAGACGGGGGCACACGATGTCAAACACCGTCTCTGCCTCTATCGTGGGTGGTGCGCCAGCTGCCATGACACCTGACGCTGTGGAAGCTAGAATGCTGGTAATTGGCGCACAATCTGAGTCACGGGCCGTTGGAGAGAATGCTGCTGTTGCTGATTCGGGTGAAGAAGAGGCCTCTGCAAAGACACCTGCTAATATGTTTGGCCAAGCCGGCACTGGGCCTAAAACAAATGCGTCACATATCAAAACATCCGAAAAAGCTGCGAAATCCAAAGCGCCTCAAACTTTGGACGAACTGGGCAAAGTCCCTACTGATTCAGTAGATAAAGCAACGGCAAGGTGGAACCCTATTTTGGCAGCTGTGTTGAAACTTTCGGATGGTGCAGGAATTGCGTCCCACGTGATCATATACAGGAAGAAACCTTGGGTGCTTGGAAAGCAGGCTTCTGAGCTCCGAGAATTTTTCAGTAGCCATCAGTCATTTGACCTGAAAACTAAAAGCGTCATCACCAAGAACGACACAATGCTTGGCTTCGCGAAAAGCGGCACAATGCCATTCCACCACATGGCTGTGATTTGCCTTCTTACAGGTAAAAACCCTAATCGCGGATACTTTGAAGTTCTGCTCAGCGAATGGAAACAAGTTGTGAAGCGTTGCACTAGCATGTGCGAGAATGATGAATCGACCATCCGAGACATTCTGGATTACGTCGTGACGAAACAGGTCAAGAAAACCTATGAGCATTATGCTATGTTTGTGAGCTCCTCAAAGGAACTTGGAATGTGTGACAGGAAACTGGAATGTGTCAAGGTGTGGATTTCCAAGCTGAACGAGGATGTCGAAGCCTACTACGAGATCTACAAATGGCAGCAGCATGTCCAGAGCTTGCAAGACATCATCTATGCATACAACTCGGCAAAATCAGCCAGCGTCGACGATGTTGCTGATTCTCCCGACAACTGGGCGGCATGAGGACATCCTGGGATCCCCCATATCTGCAGTGGTAGTATATACCACGTGCTGCTCTGAAGCGTGAGTATGGACGTTGTACTGGGAATAAAAAACATACAAAGAAATTTGGAACCAGAGTCACAGTGGAAGCGCGTCATTACTTGCATGCAAAAGCTATCGAATTTCGAAATCGCGCAAGCGTGGGTCATACTCACATCGTCAATTAATACACAGACCAATGATGCACAATCTATAGTGATACACTCCCAATACAAAATGATTTTCGACAGAGCATTGGCAGAGGCGTTTCCTGAGCATGTTCAGATATGCAGTGGTGATAGTAACGTCAATACCGACACGTCAGTGCTAGAAAAGTACAAAGAAATGCTGGACGAGTATCACAGAATTCTTTATCTGGCTGTTATAACGATGCGGGATAAAAATTACCCAATTAACATAGGCAAGCCAACGTCAGCAGTAAGTGAGGATTCCAGTGATGCTGATTGGCCTATAGAGTCTGTTCAACCCGCAACATCTTTGCCAGTTAATCGACCAACAGAACTCCAACTATATGAACCCGAAGAAACTACTACAGGAGGCATACGACCATCGACAGGACAAAGTAGTTATTCAAAATCGTCAAAAGAAAGTAAGGACCCATTAGACGAAATCGAACACAGCGAAAATGCAATCAAAGAAAACAACGATAAGGGAACAAGTCACGTGGACGAAGAAAGCCTTGAAGTTGCCACTGAACGCATTACACGGTCGAAAATCCAAGACCTACAAACTCAAATACACGATGCAGAACAAATACTCGAAAATATAAATCATCCTCAC
>Ga0214252_1000886_pt1 | contig 9598 bp, 12 predicted proteins | sample TroBogypolimnion_47_FD_153090 | JGI IMG/M metagenome (GOLD analysis project Ga0214252, IMG submission 153090) | Freshwater microbial communities from Trout Bog Lake, WI - 13JUL2009 hypolimnion | ecosystem: Environmental > Aquatic > Freshwater > Lake > Hypolimnion/Profundal zone | place: Trout...
CCCTGACGTTTGCATACATTTCATTTTCAAAAGTGTGTAGATTGATAAACTCGTTGTGGATCCAAATGGTATCCTGTGGAAACACATGGACCTTGTCAATCCTAGGTGCACCATACAGTGCCTTGGCTTCACTCGCAAATGCAATGGGTCGACCGGTGCAGTTGGCCCCATAGAAAAGTGGGCGTAATCCCACCGGGTCCCTGCCAGCGATGACGTCGGGTCCATTTACGTACACAAATGCAAAGTCGCCATCCAAATTACGAACCACGTTCTTGACTGTAGGCAACGTCTTTGTTCTGATAGTTCAACATACGCGCGATAAGCTCGACATCAGATTTGTCCTTTGTTTCAGCTTCGCCATATTCATGCCAATTGTAAATCTCACCGTTGCAAACAAAGGTCGAATCGTTGTGCGGGTATGTGAACGGTTGCATACCTGACTCGTCCAGGTTTATAATGGCAAGTCGGTGGAATGCATACAAAAAGTTCCCATGTTGCTCAATACGAGTTCCATTGGGTCCACGATGTTTTATAGACATCATGAAAGTCTTGATGGATTCAATCTCGTCAGGTGTGTACCCATCTATATTCCAGACGCTTATTCCACACATGTTTCTGATTCCGTCGTGTATGTTTCTTTTATATACAAAAAATATTCATTATAAAAAATTTGGGGTATCTTGACATAATTTGAATTTGTAGTTTCCAGATGAAGAATTGGAGTTGCTGTATGGATAGAGCCTTTGAACATATAAAAATCCGAATTATTGTACGCAAATCAATCATCTATTGGCTCTGCAAATGTCTTCATCATGTCAATTACATCACTTCTACTGATTTTGTCTGCAAAATATTCAATAAACACTTGAGGTGGATTTGATTCGAGTTGCCGTTCATCCCAGTACAAGTCAGGATGATCTTCCAAAAATTCGTACAATGACATTTGTTGCACCTCTACTTGTTGGGGCTTTGAGGCTTTGAAAAAACGGAAAATATCCCAATTAGTTTTTACATGAACCATATATTTTCTAGGAAGAACTTCCAATGAAAAACAAGACAAGGGCCACCAACACCAGCATCATGCCCACATAAATCTTTCGATCACCTGAATAAAAGATACCTCTAAACTCGCTTGGAAGATTCCTCTTTTCAACAAAGATCTCTTGCATGATAGCCTTCCATGTGTTCGCAAACTTCATGAGGATGTCGAACAAGCTGTTGTTATAAAATACTGAGTCTTTGAATAAATCGGTGTTTTTCTGATCGACTACACGCCCAATCAAATTCAACACATTGTCCTCTTTTGCCATGAGTTGCTCATAAATCGTCTCTTTGGTGGCATCTTCATTCTTGAGATCAGAAAGGAGTTGTTTATATTCACCAAACGCCTTGTCGATGGTCGCCATATTATACTGATGCAAGTGAAAAATGCCCACGTATTGTACACGATTTGTAATATATACATGTGTAAATGACTGGCGCAGAACGGTTGTGTCCTCATACTAGCTCTCCATCGAGATCCAACAGTTACAAATACAAATTGCATTGTCAAGAGAGCATTACAAATGATAACACTTCTACAAAAGATTGGCTGCAACTTGCTAAACAATTCGACCATAGTTCGACAGAAGTCAAAATATTCGAAGCTTTATTGGAAAAGAGAAAACACGTGGTTGTGAAAGTTGGATTGAACATGAATATGGCAACCGAGTATGGTATTGGATTTCGCCTGTCTACTCTCAAGCTTCCAACTCTGATTTCTTTCCACTGTCATTTCAAATGTATGGATTCTTTCAATACAATCAAGGTAGATGGAGGATTGTGTGGAAACGGCAAGGACAATATAGGTGTATTGGTGATGCCATTTGTAACAGGGGGACAACTTGATGCATTCAAGTGGACACGCGAAAACACGCATGTTTACAAATCGGTCCTAAAACATGTAGTATGCACTTTACTGTTTGCATTTGAATCGATGATGTTTGTTCACAATGATATGCATTTCGGTAATATTCTTTTGAAAAAAACTAAAAAGACAAACATCCAATATGGGGACTGGACACTACCTGTAGTCAATGGGTACATACCTGTCATAATGGATTTTGAGAGATCCAAACTACCATGCCCTGTGTATTATGAAAAGTATACACCGGTTTATAAAGATATAGGTAGAGTATTGAGTTTGGCCACTGCAGGAATCGACGTACAGTTGGACATTGACAATTCGATTATTGGTGACTACATTTCACAAGAAACACCCATTACTCTTGCACTATATGCCGAACTGTGTAATTATATCGACACACGTAAAATTAGATATGTTTTTTCAGAAAGAGAACGTGGTATATAAAGTCGCGTACTGTAAGAGGAAAAATGATGATTCGGAATGTGAAAGATGATGTGTTTGACAAATTATTCAAGATTGGATTCGAACAGACATACATAAATCGAGTGATGGCATTGTTTGACAAAGACCAATGGAGACGGCTAACAGGAGAAGACGCATACCTCAGTGAGGATCACATCATTGATGATCTTGTGGACCTCATCGATGAAATATCTCCAAATATTGATCATGTTTTACTGAATATTCGAGAAAGCGAGAGAGCCGAATACAAACGAATTACAGATGACATCCGCGAACATTATAGCACATTACATTTGGTTCAAATAATCATCGATTTTGCCAATGGAAAATATAATCCAATTTCAACCAATAAGTTTTTGTACAACCCTACGCACGTGAGTGATTGGTACGATTACAACGACACGTACCATTACTACAATGCGGTCGACAAAAACGATGTATACAAAGCGATTGATGATCTCAATGTTGAACGCACATACGAATTATATTACCATGCTACCAACTGGGACGGCATTCAGAATATATTGAAATACGGCCCGAAATATTTGAAAGGGCGACTGTGTCTAGATTTCGGAATCAAGGAATCGTTCTACTTGACCCCTGATGTCGACATGGCGATTGAATGGGCGTGTAAAGAAAGGTTCATGTTCGAAGGAGGAATCGTCGTTTTCGCTTTGAGACTGAGTCAATATCGCAATCGCAAAGAATTCAGTTCTGCGAATGCTCAATGGAAAGCTCTTGTGAAGAGTTCCCGACAGTGTTTGGTAAAAGAAAACGAACTTGATGAATTCGACTTTGTATTTGGTCCCATGTTGAACAATTCCACACCTTACCATCCGACAAAATGGCAACTCGCATCAAAAAATGAAGTTTCAGATGGAATATTGAAAGAGAACATGATTGGTGCCATCATTTTCAAAAATAAGTATAAGAAATAACACGACTGGACAAACTCAATGGAAGTAGCATGCAATGAAGCATTCGCACAATATGTATACCACACGCTCATTGACAAAAATGGGGTCCGTGTTGATGACATTGGTAAATACACATCATGGAAAATCATCAAAGACAACCTTGACACAAATTGGTATTGGACATACATCTGTCTAAATCAAAACATCACATGGGACATTGTAGTAAACCACCCTGGAGCTCATTGGGATTGGCATTCACTGAGTATGTGCATGTCAATAGACATCATAAAACAAAATCCAAATAGACCATGGAATTGGTGGGGAATTAGCAGCAATGCGACCATAGCATGCGAGTTTATCCAAGCAAATATTGACAAACCATGGCATTGGACCCACCTGAGTGTTAACCCAATTCTAACATGGGACTTGATCAAGGCCAACTTGGACAAGCCTTGGAATTGGACAATACTTAGCAGACATCAAGCGATCACGCGGGATATTATCACAAGTCATCCTGAATTGCCATGGAGTTGGCGTTCAATCACCTATAATCCCAACATTACAGAAGCAGAAATCAGTGCAAACCTTGACAAGCCATGGGATTGGACAACCCTGAGTTGGAATCCCAATGTACATCCAGATTTCATCTTGTCACATATGACAACACCCTTGAACTGGAATCATATAAGTTTTTATATGAAAATATCGAATGACATTCTGCAGAAACATCGTGACAAACCGTGGGATTGGGGAAATTTGAGCGCCAACGAACACATGACATGGGATATTGTAAAAGAAAATTTGGACAAGCCGTGGAATTGGGGATACGTAAGCAAACTCGAGACAGTGACACTTGATGTCATCGAGAAGCACCCCAGTTGTCCATGGAATTGGGATTCAATGGGTAATAACCCGAATATTACATTGGAGTTCGTCAATGCCAACCCGGATAAACCATGGTCATGGAGAGCAATAAGCCGAAATCCCAACATTTATAACCTTTATCCTAGTTTCAAACACGATTTTGTCAAACGGTGCCATGCCTCAAATGTAATAAAAAGAAAATGGTTTACATGTGTCACAGATCCTGAATACACAATCTGCAAAAACGACTCTTACACGAATTCGATGAAATGTGAAAACCCGCCATCCCCTAAAAACAAGAGCGAAGCTGGCCCCTGCCAAGGCGCCGTTGTGAGGGCGTGCTCACGGCGAGCTCACCTTATATGATATCAACAATGTCCACATGACCCAACATGTGACGTCTGCAACAAATCTTGGTCAGTCCAAGGTCATCCAAGATCTTGCCCTTCATGTTGGGATCAAAGTTCTTGTGGAACTTGGACTCGGGTGGCTCCACCTTTTCGGATTCGGCTACCTTTTCACAATAGGTCTCCCACTTGCTAGCGATGACCTTGCCACACGTAAAGCACCTCACTGGAATGATCATTGTATTGGATGTTACACTATGTTTGTTTTTAAATCTTGTCTCATCAATTTTTAGTTGTAATGATTTTTTTATTGGCAGTTCTAGCCTTTGTGGCACTGATACTCTACAAGTTGTTTGGCTTTCATTTATATTGGGTGTTGGCCCTTTTGGCCGTTGCCTACCTAGCATGGGGGAAGAAGCTACATGGCAACACCCATACTGACAACCTTGCTGTGAATAATTCGGTGACTCGTTTTATCCAAGCGGATGCCGAAATGACCACGCTACAACATGAAATCCAATATATACAAGACCACGACAAGTATGTTTATGCACAAATAACCAAGGACATTTATGATTTCTATGAATTATACCTCGATGCCTTTACAAATGGAATAAGCAAGTTTGACATGCTTGTTGACAAGCGCCGTGAAATCCTCAATGCACTTTCCACGGCCTATATTTCAGGTCTAGAGGTAAGCGATGACATCATTACACGATTCAGTGATTGCACGTGGAAGTATGTCAAGATCTTGATAACTAAATACGACTTGCCTTATTCATATCCCATTGCACACAATACGATTGATCCGCGGGATTTGTATTAAATGGTCAATGTAAATGAGTGCATTTTATGAAAGACAATCTGCGCCCATCGATGACATTGACGAATATTTCATCGAAATCGATTTAGAAAAAATAGTTGAAGTTTTCACAAGGTCAATATAGTAATTTGTTCATTTATGCATTGAAAAGTTTATTTTTACAACTGTTTCACAAACACAAGATGCCCAAGTATATAGTGTACGAGTTGAGCGATTATGTTGACGCCAACAAATATACCGAGGCTGTATGCTCTGTTTTTGACTCGGCAGGTGAACTCTTGCTATACCTCTGTGAGTTTCTGTCCGACAATCTCCTCGATTCCGATTATGGTCACTATGGCATTGCACCCAATCTTGTTCAACTTCCAGTTGATCAAGCTATCGACATTACACTCGACTTGGGCAAGAATCACCCCCTTGATTTCAGGATCTCTCACATTGCGGAGATTGAGGGAACAATCAGGGTACATGAATGAATGATCGTCTGGATCAAACGCGCGCGTTTAAATCAAATATTTTTAATATAACGTTAAATTGTGTTGAAAGGGTTAATGATGTAGCGGTCTGCATATGTGACTGTTAATCACAACGTCCAGGATCAACACCTGGTTGACCCGACACCACCGTAATTTTTTAATGGAACTCTGATTCAAAAAGTCAGAGTTGTATTATCCCGTATCAAATTGAAATGTGTACACAAAAGCTTAATTTCATTATTTTCTTGTCAGCTCCCCAAGACATATGGCATAGTGTAAACTCACGCCGTCTCTAAAATTGACACGCTGTATTTCTTCTCAATATCCATTGTGATTCGACTATTTATAGCAATCGTTCTTTTTCCAAAATTACAATAGAATTGAATGTATGAATGACATTCTTCACACATCCTGACATTAAAAGGCACATTGGTGTTGACAAGTACAATGCACTTTTGCGCGAGTCTCACAAGAGACCAAATTATGAAATATTCTGCAAAAAGTGTTACAAGATCGTGGGTCAAGAAACTGACAATAGCTTCGAGGACCAAGTAGCTCAGCTTCTCCTCATGAAGTACTATTTTTGTATTGGATAAAAAACATCATGATGAAATAAAATGGGATTGATCGAAGACAATGCCGAGGTTACAATGCTTGCGAAAAAAGTCAAGAGGTCTTTGGAAAAGCAACGGGGTGGCTCCCTAGCTTCTGACAATGTGATGAACGAAGTGAGCCCAGGGTTTGACAAGCTCATTGGCGGAAGCAGCAGCAAGATCAAGTACAAGCTCTTTCACGGCTACGGAGGTAATCCTCCTATATCGCTGCCAGCTGCCAACCTGGCACAAATCCCCAACAACATGTCGGCGAGCATGGTGCACGCATATGCTCAACCCTTGACCCCCAATATCCCATCAAGTTCCGCCATGATCTTTCCTTCGTATTATGCGAATTTCAACCCTCTACTGACCAATGGTGGCAAAAAGAAAAAGACCAAGAAATAAAAAAGGGATAATAGTTTTATTTTATTTTTTACAAGCTCATTTGTATAATTTTCCAACATTTTTCTATTGAGTATAGCAAGTAGACATGAAGGGAACAGATGTCCTAGACTTGTATTTCAAAAGCAACACTCATTTTATTACAAAGCACCACATTGATTCCTACAACCAGTTTACCAACACGACCATAAAAAAGGTGATCGACTCGATGAATCCTTTTAATATACCAAAGTACGATGAAACTGGGAAAATCCGTCATGAGATCAAGGTGACAGTGACCGACATATGGTTCACGCCATATACAATGTTGCCCAACGAATGCCGTATGAAGAACAAGTCCTACGTCTCTGAGCTCCGTGGCAACATTTCCGTCGCCGTCACAGAAAAGAATGCGACCAAGACAAAAGTGCTAAAAGACATCTTCCTCTGCCACATTCCCATCATGCTTCAATCCGACCTGTGTGGCCTAAAAGGCAAAGATCTGAGGGAGGCCGGCGAGTGTCCGCTAGATCAAGGCGGCTATTTCGTGATTGACGGCAAGGAAAAAGTCATTGTTGCACAAGAGCGCAATGTGAATAACAAACTCTTTGTGACGGCCGCCCGTGACTTGGACAAGTACATTTGGCAGGCGTTCATGAGGTGCACATCCGAAACTGACTCGGTGTTCCCCAAGACTTTGTGGCTCTATGTGAAGAAAACGGGTGAGGTGGTGGTCAAGGTTCCCCATATCGACAAGGAGATTCCATTGTTCATCCTATTTCGTGCCCTCGGCATTGAAAGTGACCTCGATATTCTCACACATATTTGCCCCGATGGCCTAGATGATAATACGCCAATCACAGATTACCTGAGACCTACCATTATAGATGCCAAGCTATATGGTCAAAAGGAAGCGTTGGCTTACATCGCACCATTCACAGATTTCAAAACACTAGAGAATGTCATGTACATTTTCTTCGAGGACTTTTTGCCCAACTCGCCTCCTACCCTTGTTGACAAGGCCAAGATGTTGGGTGAAACCGTGAGGCAACTGGTCGAGGTCGGGATAGGAGCCCGTCAAGAGTCCGATCGTGACAACTACATGACCAAACGTGTCGGCATATCCGGATTCCTTCTTGGAGATATTTTTAAAGATTTCTATAATAATTTCCGTGTCGAGACGATGAAAAAGATTGACAACAAGTACGAGTTCGGAACGAATTTCGACAACATTGCCAACATTGTGAATGATTCCAACAAGGTCGAGATCTTCTCAGCCTCCGAAAAGTTCACATGGGGACTCATCAAGTCGCTCAAAGGGAATTGGGGGCTTTCCAATGACAGCACAAAGCAAGGCATTGTCCAGGATCTCAATCGCATTTCCTACATGGGCTTCATATCTCATTTGCGTCGTGTGAACGCCCCCATGGACACTTCGATCAAGCTCCGTGCTCCTCATCAGCTCGAAACATCGCAGTATGGCATGATGTGTCCATGTGAGAGTCCGGATGGAGCTAGTGTCGGTCTCTTGAAAAATATGGCAGTGCTCTGTCACATTACCTCGGGTGTCCCTGGCCAAGTTATCCTTGAGGCACTGGATGCTGCCAAATTCGCCGTGCGATTTGTCAAAGACATTGACGTATCTGCGTCTACCACATCGACCAAGTTGCGCATAAATAACAATTGGATTGGCATGGTGGATGATCCCAAATCCATTGTCAAGTACATTCGGTTGCTAAGACGCAATGGTCTTATCTCGGTATTTGTATCGGTCTCATGGAATGTATTTGACAATTATATCAATGTTCTAACAGAGAGTGGCAGGTGTTGCAGGCCGTTGTTCATAGCTGGCCAACCTGTGGTCAAAGGATCTTGGCGTGAGCTGGTTATAGGCAAGGCGAATGTAGACCGTGTCCCCAACGAGTTTCATGAAACATTTATCAGTCCTTTTAATGCATCCGCCCGTGCATCACTCAAGGACGTGTTCAAACATCTCAAGGAAAACGCAGGGGTTATCGAGTTCCTTGATGTCGAGGAAACCAACTATTCGCTCATTGCCATGGACCATGCATCAGTGGTCGAGGAGACGACCCATGTAGAGATCCACCCTTCCACTGTATTCAGTGTCTATTCGTCCACTATTCCCCTTCCAAATCACAACCAGGCACCTCGTAACATTTTCTCAGGAGCTCAAGGAAAGCAAGCGATCGGTGTATATGCAACGAGTTTTAACAATCGCATCGACACCATGAGCTACCTCCTCCATTATCCTCAAAGGCCATTGGTGTGTACCCGGTATTCGGACTATCTCGGTGCCAATCGCCTACCCAATGGCGAGAATCTGATTGTAGGCATCATGACCTATACTGGCTACAACATGGAGGATTCCATCATGATCAATCAAGGGTCAATTGACCGTGGTATGTTTAACCTCACATATTTCAAATCCTATATTTCTTCTGAAACAATTGAAAAGGATCCCAAGAGCAAAAAAGAGACCAACATATTCTTTGCGAATCCAAACGTGCTCAAGGTCACCAAGGACGTGAAGCTGACCCGTTGGGCGGATTATTCCAAGTTGGATGAGAATGGAATGCCCAAACTCGAGTCGTATATGGACGAGGATGATTGCATAATTGGCAAGTGTATCAAAAGCGTCGAGTACAAGGAAAACGGTGACCCGTCCAAGGACATTTACGTGGAGCGCACAGAGAGCACGAGCTATCAGAGCAAGTGTGAAATCGTGGACAAGACAACGGTAGGCTTTGTGGACAAGCTCGTCATGTTTGAAAATGACAAGGGCGAAAAGCTGGCCAAGTTGAGGAT
>Ga0214252_1000907_pt1 | contig 9459 bp, 5 predicted proteins | sample TroBogypolimnion_47_FD_153090 | JGI IMG/M metagenome (GOLD analysis project Ga0214252, IMG submission 153090) | Freshwater microbial communities from Trout Bog Lake, WI - 13JUL2009 hypolimnion | ecosystem: Environmental > Aquatic > Freshwater > Lake > Hypolimnion/Profundal zone | place: Trout Bog...
TCCCCCTCGGATCGGAGCTGGCATGAAAGTCGGTCTTGTTACCAAAGAGTGGCCCCCATTTATTTACGGCGGCGCCGGAGTCCACGTCAAATACCTGGCTAAGAGTTTGCAGGCCTTGGTCGATGTCGATGTGCACTGTTTTGGAGAAGATCGCCCCGATGCGACTGCCTATGAACTCAGTGCCGCAGAACTTCAACTTAACCCCGCCATGCAGGCCCTCATCACTGATGCGCAGATCGCCTCTAATTTAGAGGGAGTCGATATCGTCCACTCCCACACCTGGTATGCCAACATGGCTGGTCACTTCGCCAAGATTCTCTACAAGATTCCTCATGTCATTACCGCCCACTCATTAGAACCAGATCGCCCTTGGAAAGAGGAGCAGATTGGTGGCGGCTATCGGATCTCATCGTGGGCCGAGAAGACTGCGTATGAATCCGCCGATGCGATCATCGCTGTTTCGCAGGGAATGCGCCGCGACGTGCTTAAGGCCTATCCATCACTCGATCCCGCCAAGGTGCATGCCATATTAAATGGTATCGATACCAACACTTATTACCCGCAGGCCAATCCAGAACTTCTCGACTCACTTGGCATTAAAGGTCCTTATGCAATCTTTGTAGGACGAATTACTCGCCAAAAGGGTTTGGCTCATCTCCTTAAAGCCTGGAAAGAGGTCGATCCTCAATTTGGTTTAGTGCTTTGCGCAGGCAGCCCCGATGAACCAGGAATCGGTGCAGAAGTTCAAGCCGCGATCGAAGAGTTACAAGCAGAGCGTGACAATGTGATCTGGATTAGAAAGATGGCCCCACAAGCAGATGTGATTGCACTTCTTTCTAGTGCTGATCTCTTCCTATGTCCTTCGATTTATGAACCACTCGGCATTGTGAACTTGGAGGCGATGGCCTGCGAGACCGCAGTGCTTGCCAGCGATGTTGGGGGAATCCCAGAGGTTGTTGCCGACGGAGTGACAGGTGAGTTGATTCATTACTCTGGCAATGCAGCGGAGTTTGAAGCGGCATTCACCAAGAAGATCAATGAATTAATGTCTGATCGCGACCTGTTGCGTAAATATGGTGAGGCCGGACGCGTCCGCGCCATCGATCAATTCAGTTGGGATTCGATCGCACACGAGACGGTTGAGCTCTACAAGAGCCTCATAAAATAACGCGATACGCCGCCAACGTTGAGTCGGTCGCATATGCAATGCGAACTCCTGCTGCTTTAGCGGTAGCCAACCCTTCCAGAATCTGCTCGGTCAAAATCTCACCTGGTGCAACAACGGCAACCCCAGGTGGATATGGTGCAATCAGATCTGCGCTAATTCGTCCGACCGCCTTGTCAGCGGGGACCATCTCTGTATTCGCAAAGTAAGCGCTACGCATACTTGTTCCCACCAGCGGTACAACAGACCAACTGAGTGCAGTAGCTGATTGTCGTGGAGTTGATTGCAACCTCTTCAAAATAGGAATTAAACGATCGCCTAACAAATCAAAGTCATCCTCATCATCGGCGAGCGTTGCCAGAAATACCATCGTGTCGAAATCTGCCATCTCAACCCGGATCCCAAACTTGATGAGTTCGTTCTCAATTAGGACACCACTTGTTCCGAGTTGATTGGCACGCAACACAATCTTGACTGGATCAAATCGACCGACTGGAAAATCGCTGGTGTTAAGAAAGATAGGAATATCAAAGTGAGATTGCACTCGCGCTTTAAATGCGTTGACGTTGGCGAGCAGTCGGGTCAGTAACTCTTCACCACGTTGCGCAAGGAGCGCTCGTGTTGCGTCGATTGAAGCAAGAGGTGCACCTGCAGGTGAGGTGGTGTGAGTAGTTTCAAAACTCTGCTCGACTCGCGCCAAGTTGAGGTACTTTCCTTGTGCCAACAAGAGCGCGGAGGCGCTATAACCAGGCAGCGCCTTATGAATACTTGTGATCAAGGCATCGGCACCTAATTGCAGACAATGCTGTGGAATTCCTGGCGCAAAACCAAAGTGCCCACCCCAAGCCGCATCGATAATCACCGGTACCGACTGCGCATGTGCGGCTTCGATCAACGGCTGCAAATCTGACATCGTTCCCAGGTAGCCAGGTTCGGTAAGCAAGATAGCAATTGGCTCCTGAAGCAGTGCGCGCCGCACCTCGGCTAACCCAATTCCCATGGGGAACCCAGTTGCCTCATCAATATCTGGTGTCATCCAGATTGGTTGCAGATCTGCGAGTACCAATGCGCTCAATACTGAGCGGTGCGCGGTTCTAGAGACGGCAACCTTTTGGCCAGGTTGTCCCAGCGCCAAGATGATCGCTTGGTTAGCGTGGGTCGAACCACCCGTTGAAAATCTGGCGTAGTCGGCGCCCCACAGGTGAGCCGCAAGATGCTCGGCCTTCTTTAAAGTTCCGTGAGTTAACTTGATCTCATCGAGCCCACCATAGAGAGGTGTGTCACGATCAACGACAACACCAAGGCCAGCGTCGAGCTTGTTCGCCTTCTGCTTATGGCCGGGAATGGTGAAGGGAACCATTGTCTTCTCAAAGTAAGAGAGGTAAGAATCCAAGAGAGGTGCGAGTTCGCGAAGTGGTTGATGCGAGTGCCCACCGGAGTGAGTACCAGTCGAAATTCTCTTTGAGTTCACTCTCAGAGCCTAACCCTGAGGGGCGCGCGTAAGAAAACTGGTCGTACACTTTCCCCATGACAACACTTACAAACCTCGAGCAAGTACGCCGCGTGGTCACGGCTATTCCGGGACCTAATTCGAATGCGCTGATCCAGCGCCGCGCTGAAGCTGTCTCAGGTGGACTAGGTCTTACATTTCCTGTTGCAATCGAACGTGCCAGCGATGCCATCTTGCTCGATGTCGATGGCAACCAGATTATTGATCTGGGTTCGGGTATCGGAGTAACCAACGTCGGTAACTCTGCATCGCGTGTGGTCGCAAACGTAATTGAGCAAGTTCAGGCATTTACTCATACCTGCTTTACCGTCAATCCATATCTCAACTATGTCGAAGTCTGCGAAGCACTTAACCGTTTGACTCCAGGATCGCACAAGAAGAAGTCAATGCTCGTTAACTCTGGCGCAGAGGCAGTAGAGAACGCAGTAAAGATTGCACGTCATTACACAAAGCGCCAGGCGATCGTTGTCTTTGAACATGCGTATCACGGTCGTACAAATTTAACGATGGCACTCAATGCAAAGAACATGCCATACAAAGAGGGCTTCGGTCCATTTGCTCCAGAAATTTATCGCGTACCTATGCCATATTCATATCGCTGGATCGGTCCAAAAGAGACGATCACTGCAGATGCAATGGAGATGATCACCCACAAGATTGAAAAAGAGATCGGTGCACATAATGTTGCTGCGATCTTGATCGAACCAATTCAAGGTGAGGGTGGATTTATCGTTCCACCAAAGGGTTTCTTGCCTGCGCTCGCCGAGTATTCACGCGAGCACGGAATTATCTTCATCGCCGATGAGGTGCAGAGCGGATTTGCTCGTACCGGCCACATGTTTGCTGTCGAAGAAGAGGGTGTCGTTCCCGACATGCTCGTCACCGCAAAGGGAATCGGTGGTGGCTTGCCGCTTGCCGGTGTAACTGGTCGCGCCGAGATTATGGACTCTGTTCATATGTCTGGCCTCGGTGGAACATTCGGCGGTAATCCAATTGCTTGCGCCGCTGCATTGGGCGCAATCGCCACCATCGAAGAAGATGGCTTGATCGAGCGTGCGCAGCACATCGGCAAAATTTTGGGTGATGGATTGCGTGCACTTGCGGCAAAATATCCAGTAATTGGCGAGGTTCGTGGTCGTGGCGCTATGCAGGCTATCGAGCTAGTAGTACCTGGTTCAATCGAACCAAATAGCGCGGCACTTACAAAGGTTCTTAAGTACTGCACCTCAAACGGTGTATTCATCCTGTCCGCGGGCACGTATAACAACGTGATCCGATTCCTACCACCACTCGTAATCACCGACGAATTGTTGGCAGATGCGTTGAGCGTTCTTGATGAAGCTTTCGCAACTCTTTAAACTCCAGCGTTCCTCCGATCCGTCCACCGACCCGACTCTTCAAGGAGACCACATGTCATCTACTACACCTACCGATCCACAACTCAATCAATTGATTGATAGCGTGATCGCTAATACCCAGAGCGCACAAGACACTGCAACTGCTGCAGTTGCAAAGGTTGCTAAGCCAAAGAAGGCTGCCGCTAAGAAGACAGCGAAGAAGGCCGTCAAGAAGGTTGCGAAGAAGGCCACTGCTAAAAAGGCAACCGCTAAGAAGACCGCGAAGAAGGCGGCAAAGAAGGTTGCAAAGAAAGCTACAGCTAAAAAGGCAGTAGCGAAGAAGGCAGCAAAGAAGACTGTAAAGAAGGTCGCTAAGAAGGCAACAAAGAAGACTGTAAAGAAGGTCGCTAAGAAGGCAACCGCTAAGAAGGCAGTAGCGAAGAAGGTAGCCAAGAAGACCGCGAAGAAAGTTGTAGCGAAGAAGAAGGCAACCGCAAAGAAAGTTGCGAAGAAGGTCGCCAAGAAGGTTGCCAAGAAGAAGTAAAAAATTGCCTTAGAGCGCTCAGGATCCAAGAGACCCTGCCAGGTTGGCCACTTCGGCCCACCGGGCAGGGTCTCTCCATATTCTCAGCCGGCAGGACTAGAAAGAGGGGTCCTAAGAGGGCTAACTTGGAGACCAACGAACCAGGTTAGATTAGATCAAGTATCTAGAAAATTCTTTCTCTTAGAGCACAACATTTCGGATAGTTCCGTGTCTTTACTAGTAGAAGGTACTTTTCTTAACGAAGCCAGGACGCTGACCTCGGGAGTACCGACAAACGGAGTAATCAAAATGGCATTTCGCAAGCAAGCGAAGATCACGGAGGCGGCGCCAGTCCAAGCCGTATCCGAGTGGTCAATTGCCGACCTCTCCGCCCTCTACGCAGAACAACGCTCATCTTTAACTAGCCAGGCTCGTCGCATCCTCCGTTCTGACGCCGATGCCGCTGAAATCGTCCAAGAGGCATTCCTCAAGTTCATCTTGGCTGCCCCAGAGCTAGATAGTCGCGAGCGTGCGCTCGCCTACCTGCGCACCACCGTCAACAACCTCTGCCTCAACCAGATCCGCGCCACCGGCACCCGTCCTAACTTGGTTGCGATCGACTCCGATGCCTCACAAGAGCGTTTGGATGAGCTCGCTGTCGGCGCCCACATTCCTTTTGATGCCACTTTGGCCGCTGCCGAAGATGCTTCGATCATCCGCGAAGCTCTCTCTCGCCTCTCCTCAGATCAGCGCACCGCGCTTGTCATGTGGGAGATGGAGGGTCGCTCTACCGAAGAGATCGCCGCTGCCATCGGAACCACTCCAGCCAACGTTCGCCACGTGGTCGCTCGTTCACGCGCCTCCTTCGTCCGCGTCCTGTCCGAGTGGGTTATCGATGAAGAGACTGGCGCTACCGCTCTTGATGCTCTCTCGACCTCTTATAAGAAGGCCGCCGAACTCACCAAGAAGTCCTCTAAGGTCGCTATGTCCTTGGTCCTCTTGGTCGCTGCATTCCTTGGCTTCAATGCCTTTAATCACAACACCACACCTTTGGTCAGCCCGACGACCTCTGCCGTTGCAACGCCAAGCGCTCCCTCATCTAGCCCTTCGGCCGTTGCAACACCTACTCCTTCAGCCACCCAAACGGCTGCTGCAACCGCTCAGGCTCAAGCCCTTTCAAAGCTCGATACCCTGACACCAACCGTAGATGCCAAGATCGCTGGCCTTACCTATACAGGCCTCAGCGATGACGGCATCCCAACCGGATTCACCGTCACCGACCTGACTGGCGATACCGGCAAAATCATCATTGGCAAGCCCGCCCCTGTGATCACCGATAACGGAATCACCCTGACGGCGCCTGTCATGTCTTACGATCCAAAGGCGGTAAATGTCCTTCTTAATCAGGTCATTAACGTTGATGGTTCTGGGACCACGTACACGCCAACAGCATCGGTCTCGATGCATGGTGGCTGGGTTGCACTCAATACATCTGCAATCAGTACTGATATCTCACGGTTACCTGACGGTAACTACCTCGTATCCAGCACGATCGTCACAGTTTCCCCAGTGGACGCAGGTATACTTTTGCCTGTAAGCCAGGGAGTCGATGTCTCATCGATCCCTACTTCTATCTCTGTACGTCTTGTGCTTAATCCCGGTAAGACCCAAATTCTTGCCGAGGCGATCAAAGTCGCCGCGAATGGGGTCACACAATGATCCGCATCGCACAACAAGTTTCCCGCGCAATCCGGATATTGCGAGGGAATAGAGATGAGTCAGCACGTGCGTCTCATCTCGTGGTTAACAAAGATCAGTTCGCTTATAACGAATTGTTACAAGTTAACCAAGCCGAGACGGAGAAATACTCCCTATCGACTTTTTCTGAAAGGAAAATAATGAAAACAGCTTTTAAGCGCGTAGCGCTTGTTGCGGCTGCTGCTTTGGCTATCGGTGGATTCTCTGCCGTATCAGCTAACGCTTCATCACCTGGTAACGCCGCTCCGACCTTCCCAGCTAGCGCATCAGCTGTAACAGGTACATACACCACTGTTACATTGACCGCTGGTTCAAACGATAAGTACTACACCATCACCTCTTCTGGTGTTGGAACAGTTCTTTATCCATCAGCTCCAATTGCTCCTGATACCACTGGCCTCGTCGCTGGTGCAAGCGAAGTTTGGTATGCAGGAGCAACTCCTGGTGCAACAACATTCAACGCTACTGGTAACGATGTATTGACATTCTCTGTTTATTCAGCAGTTGCTGGTTCACAGACAATCAGCATCACCGGTAACTCAACAGCTGTTAACACCACAACAATTACTTGGGGCGCAGCTCCAGTAGTTTCTGCTGCTAACTCAGTTGTTGCAACCAACAACGCTGCAGATATCCCAACAATTGCTGAGACCACTACAGCTACCGAAGATACAGGTCTTTCAGCTGTTGACACCGTTAACACACTTGCTGGTGGTGCTTATGTTCTCGTGAACAATAACCAAACTCCAATAGTTGCTGTTACCTCAGATATCATTTCAGCATCTGTTACTGGTCCTGGAATCATCAAGATCGGTGCTTCTTATGCTGCAGCCACAGACACTGCTGGTGGACGTTCTGTAAGTAAGGTTGCTGCTGGTTCAACCGGAGTTGTTGTTATCTATGCTGATGGAACCGCTGGAACTTCTACAGTAACCGTCACTGACGCAACTGCTGGGGTCGTTCTTGGTACCTTCACAGTCAGCTTCTATAGCACAACTATCGCTAAGTTGACTGCTACCACTAACTACACAGTTCCACTAACAATTCCTGGTGACTTCAAGCCAACACCAACCGAAGGCTTCACAGGCGCACTTGGTAATCAGAATGTTGGTGCTCCTGTAGGAGTAGTTGCTCAGGACTCACTTGGTAACAAGATCCCTAGCTCTGCTGGAATCGCAGTAACTTCAAGCAATACTGCTGTAGCAAGTGTTGGTGCTATTACTTACGATGCAACCAATGGTTACTCTTACCCATCTATTACTCCAGTTTCAGAAGGAAAGACAACTCTCACCTTCACTGATACTGCAACTGGTCTAGTAACTGCTACCGCAACTGTTTTGGTTACATCTCCAATCATTGCAACACTTGCAGCTGCATCAGATAACAGCACATATGATCCAGGCACCAAGGTTCTTTACACCTTGACCGCCGCTGATGCTGCTGGTAACCCAGTTGCTGATGGTGGATACACCGACTTGATCGCAACTGCTCCAACTTCAAACGTTGGACTCCAAGGATCAGTTCCAGCTGTTTCAACAAGTGGAGTTCCAACAACATTCCTTGGTGGAGTTAACACTTCAACTCTGTACGCACCTCTTGCTACCGCTAACGTAACCATCGCTGGCGGAGTTCTTGGTTCAGCTCCTGCAGCACTTGCTGCAGCACTTGATGGCGCAACCATCGCAGAGGTTGACTTCTCAACAACAGGTTCATCTGACAATGCTGCTAACGCTGCAACAGATGCTGCTAACGAGGCTACCGATGCTGCTAACGCTGCAACAGACGCTGCTAACGCAGCTGCTGACTCAGCAGATGCTGCAACACAGGCTGCACAAGATGCAGGCGACAAGGCTGATGCTGCTCTTGCAGCTGTAACAGCTCTGTCACAACAAGTTACAACTCTCCTCGCTAAGGTTGCTGCACTTTCTGCAACAATCGCGAAGATTGCTAAGAAGCTAAAGGCTTAATTGCCTCTGCTTTAATCAGTCTTAACTGACTGACAGAAGCCCGGTTCTCCGCAAGGGGGCCGGGCTTCTGGCTTTTCTAAAAGTTTTAGTTCTTTTACCGTAAAACTCTGAAACCTCACAGGTTTCTCACATCAAACTCGGGTTACATTTGGGCATGGCAACACGGCGCAAATCCCGCGATCTCGGGGTGGGGTATCGCGTTAATGCCGATTGGGCCTCTATCTTTCTAGGAGTAGGGCTTGGACTTACTCTGGCGCTTGAGCTCGACACCATGACCTCGGGCGACTGGGCCGGGGTCTACGCCAGCATCACCTCGTTATCGCGCTTGGCGGCTTTGGCCGGTTCGTACTTTGCTCTTGTGGGGTTGGTCTTCGTGGCTCGCATCCCATGGATTGAAAAATCAGTGGGCCACGACAAACTCGTTAAATGGCACCGCAAGTTGGGACCATGGTCTTTATATCTGATCTTGTTCCATGTCTTCTTTGTCGGTTTGGGATATGCCGGCGGCGATCGCATCTCAACGGGATCTGAACTCTGGCGCATGACGCTTAAGTATCCGTGGATGATTCCAGCGGATATTGCCTTTGCGCTCATGATGATCGCAGGTGTGACTTCGTATAAGAAGGCGCGCGCCAAGATGAGTTACGAAACATGGTGGACGATCCACCTCTATACATATTTGGCGGTGGCGTTAGGGTTTATGCACCAAGTGTTAACCGGTCCGATGTTTACCGGACATCCACTTAACAAAATTTTCTGGGAAGGTTTGTATATCGCTACGGCAGCAGTAATTCTGTTGTGGCGGTTTGTAATACCACTTGCGCGCTCACTGCGTCACAATCTGCGAGTGGACCAGGTCGTGGTTGAGGGGCCCGGCGTGGTTTCCATTGTGATGCGGGGGCGCCATTTGGATCGCCTCAATGCACAAGGCGGACAATTCTTTAGCTGGCGCTTTATCTCTGCAGGGCAATGGTGGATCTCTCACCCTTACTCATTATCTGCGGCACCAACCGAACACTTCATGCGCGTTACCGTTAAAAACTTGGGTGACGCATCAGGTGCAGTACTAGATCTAAAGCCCGGCACACGTGTCTTCTTCGAAGGTCCATATGGAACATTTGTAGCCTCAAAGGCAGCGCGTGGTCATATTGTTCTTGTTGGTGGAGGAGTTGGTATTACTCCGCTGCGTGCGCTTCTTG
>Ga0214252_1000911_pt1 | contig 9441 bp, 8 predicted proteins | sample TroBogypolimnion_47_FD_153090 | JGI IMG/M metagenome (GOLD analysis project Ga0214252, IMG submission 153090) | Freshwater microbial communities from Trout Bog Lake, WI - 13JUL2009 hypolimnion | ecosystem: Environmental > Aquatic > Freshwater > Lake > Hypolimnion/Profundal zone | place: Trout Bog...
ACGGCACTAAAATTGAAATATGAAAAAAAATAACACAATGAATATGAAACTTTATATAGGAAACAATTTAGAAAAATTAAAAGAATTGGAAGATAATTCGGAAGATAGTGTCCTGTCGCATCCTCCATATGGAATAAACTTTATGGGTAAAAAATGGGATTACGATGTACCATCTGTTGAATTGTGGAAAGAGGTTTTGAGGGTATTGAAACCTGGTGGTCACGTTTTATCATTTTGTGGTACAAGAACATACCATAGAATGGTGGTTAATATGGAAGATGCTGGATTTGAAATCAGAGATACTATATCTTGGTTATATGGTGGTGGTTTCCCTAAATCATTAAACATTGGTAAAGAATATGACAAAAAAATGGGTAATGATAGAGAAGTGGTGGGTGAAAGAATTGTTGATGATATACGAGGTGGTAATTTTATAAATGATGAACATAAAAAAATTAAAATAGAATTCACCAAAGGATCATCCCAATATGAAGGTTGGGGGACTGGACTTAAACCAAGTCAGGAATTCATTTGTATGGCTAGAAAACCTATATGCGAAAAAACCATTACAGAAAATATGATTAAATGGGGTGTGGGTGGAATTAATATAGATGAAAGTAGGGTTGGTTATGGTACAGGTGAAGGCCGTTTCCCATCCAACACCATTTTAGAATGTATCTGTGATGAAGTTGTTAAAGGGGAAAAGGGTGAAATTAAACATAGTGGAGGTCAATTGGATAATACCGATTTAACACACGAATGGGGATATAAAGAAATAAAGAGAACGAATTTTACAGATAAAGGTGATATACATACAAATCCAAATTGCCCTTGTTATATTTTAGATAAACAAAGTGGTGGCGCATCCCGTTTCTTTTATGTGGCTAAGGTATCAAAGAAGGAGAGGAATATGGGTTTGGATGGATTTGAAGAAAAGGAACAACTCATACATAATAAATTTAATAGTAGAGATGAAAATGGTAATAAAATTAGAAAAGATGGTAGTATTATACCACCACTATTGTCTAAGAACCAACACCCAACTGTTAAACCAATTAATCTTTTATATTATTTGGTCAATATGATAACACCAAAGGGTGGCGTTGTGATGGATATGTATATGGGATCTGGAACAACAGGTATAGCGGCAAGATTACTAGGTAATGATTTCATTGGAATGGAAATTGATGAAAATTACTTTAAGATAGCAGAACAAAGAATTAATTCCTTTGAAGAATATAGAAAGTTATTAAAAGATAAATGATTGACTTTACATTAAACGTCAAACAAAAAGAATTATTCAACCTCGTAGTCGCGTCAGCAGAAGGCTTAAACCCTTATAGGGAAATAGCCTATGGTGGCGCGATTAGAGGTGGAAAAACGTACGGGACACTAGGAGTTCTCGTTACGTTAAGTATAATGTATCCTGGTTCTAAATGGGCCGTATTTAGAAAGGATAATCAAAAGTTAAAAGAAACAACTATCCCATCATTGGAGAAGATTATAGGTAATTCACCAAATTGGAAATGGAATAGATCATCCCCAACATTTGTAGAACATAAAAATGGATCTAAAATAATGTTTATGGATGAAAACATAGAGAGAGATCCCGAGTTGAATGGTTTGTTAGGTCTTGAAATAAACGGAGCCGTGTTGGAACAAGCAGAGGAATTATCCATTAAATTATATACGACTATCAAATCTCGTTTGGGTAGTTGGATTATTCCAAGGATGCCTAAACCACTTTTATTATTCACATTTAATCCGTGCCAGACTTGGATTAAAGAAATGTTTTACGATCCACATAGAATAGGTGATTTGAAAGCACCAAAATATTATATACCAGCACTTCCAACAGATAATCCAACCGTTACAAACGAACAATTCGCTATGTGGGAAACTTTGGATGATAAATATAAACGTCAATTCGTTGAAGGTGATTGGACCAATATGGTTAATAATGATGATTTATGGGCTTGGGCGTTTGATAGGAAAAAACACTGTTATAATAATAACACACCCATTAAGATAGAGGCTGATAAGAACCAGTATCTATATATCAGTTTCGACTTTAACGCTAATCCAATAACTTGTATTATAGCACAATCAACCTTGATTGGACAAATCGATGTGATTGAAAGTATAAAATTAGCAAATAGTGATATATATAAATTATGTGAAGTAATTAAACAAAAGTATCAAGGTTATTTGTATATAATTACAGGTGATGCTTCTGGATCAAATCGAAGTGCTATGGTGGCTGATGATTTGAATTATTATAAAATTATAAAAAAAGAGTTAAAGGTAGCACAAACACAAATTAAAGTTGGTAGATCAAATCCTAGATTGGTGGATAATCAAGTCCTAGTCAATTCTATATTATCAAAAGGAAATGTAAGGATAGATTTAGAAAAGAATAAAGCATTATTATATGATTTGGAAAATGTTAGAATGTGGGCAGATGGATCAATTATCAAACAGGATAGAACTGATACAACACAACAAGCAGATACATTGGATTGTTTCCGTTATTTGTGTAATACTTTCCATCACCAATTTACAAAATTACATATTTCTTAAGGAATAAGATAAATTTAATATATACGATATGAATAAACTAGAAGGACATATTGGTGATCACTTTTTTACCAGCACAACAATAAATGGATTGGAACACTTAATCCAAGTAAGTCAAACCAGTAGAGGGGTTGAAGATAATAAAATTAAAGTATTTATTAGAAACTCAACTAACACTGGAACATTATGTGAGTTTGAAATTCCTGAGTGTGGGTTTATTTATGATAAATAAAATTGATAATATGATACTAACATTAAAATATTTATTAGAAACGGGTCATACTTGGTTGCGCAACCATACTGCCGCGCCTCAACTAACACTGGAACATTATGTGAGTTTGAAATTCCCGAGTGTTGGTTTATTTATGACATTAATATATTCCGCTTTATTTATCTATGGATTTAGATACATCACATCATATACACCAAAAAATCAAACAAAAGATAATCCATTTGGGGATAAACCAGATAAAGATACGGATAAAGAAATCTTTTGGTGGTTTAGATACTATATTGGAAAATCTCTTTATAAGAGTAGATTTGAAATCATATTGAAACCATTATTTATGTGTGCTTACTGTATGTCGAGTATATATGGAACATTATTTTACTTTTCACAATATAATAATTTATTATTGTGGCCGGTATTTTGTATATGTTTATGTGGTTTGATTTCTGTAATAGAAAAAATTAGTGGTTAATATGGAAGGTGAAATGAAAAGACAATTAATAAATGAACTCGGAATTTGTTATTTATCCAATGACGAGTATAAAAAGGGTTTGATTATAGATTATTTATCACAAGATATGGTTATAGGATGCTCCTTAACAGAATTGATGATAGGTAATCCATTACTCCCATTTGAAGTTAAAAATGTGTAATTGTAATAAGTCAAATACAAACAGAAGGGATGTTGTAATACCAGCACAAAATAGTCAAGATATAGATATGAGAGATTATGTTTTAAGTTTAGGGTGGGTTGAAAGTGGATCCTGTGGTTGTGGTGAGAAAATGGCTTATTATCTAAACCCAACATATCCAAATTGGAGGATAGAGATTAATGAGAGAAGACAAGTATTTAGAATTTCTCTTAAAATAAATAACAGTGAATATAAAAGAAAAGGACAAGCAGGTCCATTAAATTATATGGACGCTTACCAGTATTGGATTATAAACATTGGGAACAATTTAGTATAAAAAATAAACACACGATATGAGATTTTACATTAAAGAAAAGAAGGATCAACCAAATCCAAAAACAGTATTTCCAAATGCTTTTAGTATAATTAATTATGCTTTTACGATAGATGAAAAGGATTTCTTTGAGTTTGATGATTTTAACAATGTTCCTTGTGAAAGGGGTTTCAATGCTTTAACCATCTACAATGAGTTAAGTCAAAGATGTAGTAGAGATTATTTGATTGCCTTTTCCACAGCGTTGGATAATATAGTTAATGATAACAGAGGTATTCGATTAACAGAAGTGGTTAAATTAAATTTACAATTAAAAGAAAGGTTAGAGTTAATTACAGAAGTTGATATAGCATATAAATTATGTGCTGTTGTATATTTTGATAGCGCTGAAAATCCATACAAATTTGAATATAAAAGGGCAATGGAGAATGCGGATCTGTTTAATAAATGTGATATGAATGAGTTTTTTTTTTCACAGCCCATAAAAAAATTGATGCCCTCTATCGCTTCATTGGGGAAAGATTTAAGGGATTATTTGGAGATAATAACGAAGATGAACAAGAAACACCTAGCGGACATTTCTATGATGCTATCAGACAACGACAAGAGCAACGAATACTTCAAGTCGCTAGAATTGCTACTGAAAAAGGAACTACAATAAGTGAGATAGGTAATTTAGATATATACACATATTATCTTTATTTGGAGGATATAATTAACAAATCCCAAAATGAAGCAATGAATTAAGATTAATATATATAAAAAAATAATTACAATATGCCTCAAAATAAAATAGTAGTACAAGTAGGTGGTGATGCTTCACAACTTCAAGGAACTATCGACCAATTAACCAAATTAGGTTTAATTGATGAAAAAAACGCAGATACATTTAAGAAAAATCAGGCTAAGATTAAGAAACAGTTAGAGGAGACAGAAAAGACTGCCGATAAAGTAGGTGAAGCCTTTGATGAGATGGGAAAGAAAATGATTGCTGCTTTTGCTATTGAAAGGGTGGCTGAAAAGGCTTTTGATGCTATTAAAGAATATGTCCAAGAAAGTATAGAAGTATTTGAGGAAGCGGAGCAAACACTTAATCGACTTAAATTATCCGTTACGAATGTAATGAAGGGTAATACCGAGGAGTTTAATAAGATGAGAGAGAGTGCTGAAAGGTTGGCAAAATCTATGAATTTATTATACACTCCCGAACAAATTATGAAGGCTCAAACTATGTTAGCGAATGCTAAATTAAGTAGAGAGCAGATAGAGAAAACGATACCAGTTATACTTAATATGGCCGCTGCGAGTGGTAAAAGTATTGATGAAATCTCTGAAAAATTTATCACGGTAGCAGAAAAGGGTGGATTAGCGTTAAAGGATTTTGGTATTCGTGTAAAAGATACACATAATTCAACAGATAATCTAAATATGGCGTTAAGTAGAGCGGGTGCGTATGCTGGTGATATGACGGCTGCTTTGGATACTTATGCCAACGCCGCACAAAGGACAAAAAATATAAACGAGGAATTTCAAAAATCGTTGGGTGAAAAATTAGCACCTATGTGGGAGAATTTCAAACACGGTACGTTGGAATTTGTGGCTGACTTAACGGGATTTAATACTGAATTGTTGGCAAGTTTGGATAAAATCAAAGGACATATTGTAGAAACTGCGGAAAGTCAAAAGAAAGGGTTTATGTCTGTGTTTAGTAAAGAGAGTACAAATCAACTAGAAAAACAATTGGAGTTAATAGAAGGTACCGCAAAAGCACAAGGTAAATTGAAAATAGCGGAAGGTGATTTATATGCTGCGAGGGAAAGAAATAACAGGATAAGTTCTGGTGTGGAAACTGGTAAAACCGAGGATATATCACCTTTGGAAAAGAAGGTTGAATTATTACGAAATGAAAAAGAAACTTTGGCGGATTTATTAAAGGTTAGAAAAGAAACTGATAATAAAACAAAAGAAAGTAATAGAGATTTAACCAAATTTACAGAAGCGCAATTGGAAACTAGATTAAAATCATTACAAGATGAAAGTGCCGATGAGATTTTATATGAAGGTCAAACTACTGGTATTTTGAAAGATGCGCAAAGAGATTATGAAAAGACTAGAACACAAGAAGCGCTTACTAAATTAAGAGAAAGGAACCTTAAAATGAAGGATGAAAATTCCAAATTATTAAAAGAATTACAGGATCAAGAGATAACTACTTCGAATGAAACTTTACAACTTCAAATTGATTTAGAGGATAGTGATTATAAAAAGAAATTAAAAACCCTAGATTTACAATTACAAAAACAAACAGAGGAATATGGAAAAAGGAATAAAAAGATTGAAGAAGGGTTAAAATCATCGGATGAGAGAATAAGATTACAGGCTAAAAAGGATAAAGATTTATTAATAAGTGATGCCAAATTATATGATGAAAAGTATTGGAGAGAGAGACAAATTTTAGAGGATGCTAAATCAAGAGAAAAACATATAAGAGATTTGGCCGATCAAAAATATTTTGCCGAAATTGAAATAGCAGCAATGGAAGGTCGGTTAAAATTAACCGAAATGGAAAGTAAAATAAGTGAAAATAAAGCCATAAATTCACATAAAAAGGAAAGTGAATTACATAAAATTAGAATGGATAACATCCAAAGTGAATACAAGGCTGTGGTTAATCTTAATAGGGCTGAGCAGACTAATGTAAATATATTAGCGAGAAAGACTGGTGAAGCAATTAAAGATCAACAAAGTAAGATTTTGAAACAAATGAGGGAAAGTAAGGATGAGAATGGAAATCCATTACAAGGAGTTAGAGAAAATGCTGATAAATATGAAGAGTTGATTAAATCAAAGGCTGATGGATTGACTAAATTTTTGAAGGATCATAAAGTGACAGAATGGGAGGAATTATCGGATATTGAGAAAGAAGGTTTTAATAATATCATTACGCTGATGGATGTGGAAATGAAACAATTAGAGAAACAGGCTGTTGATGCTGGTGACGAGCAGGTTAAAAAGACTGTTGATACAACAAAATCCTTATATAAAGAATGGTATGATTATATAAATAAACAAAATTTACTAGCGACTAAAAATTTATTATCTGAAACTGAAATGAACCTAAAAAAGGAAGAGGAACAAAAGAGACACAGTGAAGTAATGATTAAAAAGGTACAGGAAATGAACCAGGCAATCATTACTGCGACAGAGCAGCGTTTGGATAGTGTAATTCAAAGTGATCAAACCCAAATTGACGAGCAACAAAAGATTATTGATACTCAAAGAGTGTTGGCTGAAAAGGGTTTATCAAATGATTTAGCCTTCGAGCAAAAGAGACAGGATCAAATGGCACAACAAAAGATTAAGGATGAAATCAAACTTAAAAAGACAAAAGAGTTAGAGATTTTCTTAAATGCGTTGGCTAAATTTACGGAAGATAACCCAAAGACGGCACTAGCGAAAGCAATTGGTTTAGTAGCGGCATCGAAAGTGGTTGAGGCTGTATATGCTGAGGAAGGTGGTATTATAGGTCAATCAACTCAAACGAGTAGGGTTGGATTTGGTGGATTTTCTCGCAGACATAAGAGTGGAAATGATGTGTTATTACACGCAGAGAAGGGGGAAGGTATTTTATCAGTTAAAGAGATGAATAATTTAGGATATGAAAACTTTAATTCATTGAAATCATTATTGAAAGCACCATTAAATGTAAGATCTTTACCAACAGCGAGTGTTGTTGTAAATGATAACAGGGAAATTGTATCTAGATTGGAAAGTTTAGAAAGAACGATAAGAGATAAAAAAGAGGTGAGTATTGATTTCGATGGTATGAATAATATGATACATACAACGATAGAGCACGGTATTAAAAATGTTGTTAGAGAGCAATTCAAAAAATCAAGATTATAATTTATGGCACAAGAATTAAACTTTTATGTAAATAATCAATTGGTACCACCACCTGATAATTATAGATCTCTACAAATAGAATTATCATTTGAGAATAATTCACCGGAAGCCGTATTGAATAGTACTAAATTAATTTGGAAAGGAAGTGATGCTGCTTTAATGACACAATGGGTACAATCTGGATTGAATGGTGGTGTTGGTATATTTGAAGGGGTTCCGTTGGAAATACAAGCGTGTGGAACTAGTATAACCATTTTCAATGGTATTATTGATTTAACAGATAGTGAAACTACTTTTGCTTGTGATATAGTAACCTGTAAAATAAGAGATAAGAGAATGGATATGGTTAGTCAATTATTGGATACTATATCATTTGCCTTTTTAGCCACACCAGTTGCGGATGGTGGTGCTGGTCTAATTAATCCTGCTCCACAAGACCAGGGTGGTGATTATGTAGTGATACCATATCAATTAAATAATATACCCGACTACGTTCAAGTAATGATGATGGGTTTAAGTCTTTGGACTATAATTGATAAATTAGAGAATATAAAATTATCACAGATTGTTGCGGATGTACAAAATATAGTGGCGGATAGTAGTGATTTAGTGGCAGCGATTGCTGCTTTGGATGCTGGTGGTGCTGCTATGGCTGGTATTGATTTAGCGAAAGATATATTAATACTTCTAGCATATTTGGCATATATTGTATTTTTAATTTTATGTATAATTGATTTATTAAAATCAATGTTTAATTATTTAATATCCCCAGTATTTACAAAATTTGGTATGTATGCTTTGACTTTGATAGAAAAAATGTGTGATTATTTTGATATAGGTTTTTCATCCACCATTTTACAGAATGCTCCTTATAATAACCTTATATTAATGCCGAGAAAGTATGCTTGGTCGAATAATAATACTGTTGCGGAGCAAATGATATTAAATTTCATTGGTTTATCATCGAATACTTCAATGAGTTATGATGATTATTTGAATTGGCAGAGTGGTGGTCCTGCTTATGGTTATTACGATGGGACTTGTGGTGATTTGATTAGAGATTTAGAAGCAATGTTTAATGCTAAGGCTAAAATCATATTCGATGTTAATGGAAATCCAGTTTTACACTTAGAAAGGTGGGATTATATTTACAATATAGCAAATTATACTTTACCGAATATATCGGATCAAACACCATTCAATACAAATGGTTTATTCAATACGAGTGGTCAAAGTAGAAGTGCTTTTGCTACAAATGCTAGTGAAGTTCCAGCAAATTATTATGTTAAATGGGCTGTGGATAGTGAGGATTTGAATACTTTTAATGATTATAGTGGTAATTTAATTAATGCTACAACAACCCCGATTAAAACGAATAATATACAATTTGTGACTTTACAAGGATTAGTTGGGAAGGATTTACACTTTTCACACGCAACTAGAAAGGATAGTGCTTCTTTTTTAGAGAATTTATTGGGATATGTTTGGAGTTTCGCTGCTGGTATTACAAATATAGTGACGAGTGAAATAAGTGCTGTTGCTAAGTTATTCAATTCTCCATCTATACCATCGTTAAGTACAACACCAAACTTCACAGAAACGGGTCATATGTATTTATATAATCATTTCACTTCAACACCTAAGGCTTTTATAGGTGGGGATAGTCAATTATATAGTTGGTTACCATTTTGTGGATTTGGTTTAGCAGGTAGGACTTTGGGTGGAATAACGATAGATCCAAATAATAAATCATATATAGGTGC
>Ga0214252_1000912_pt1 | contig 9434 bp, 5 predicted proteins | sample TroBogypolimnion_47_FD_153090 | JGI IMG/M metagenome (GOLD analysis project Ga0214252, IMG submission 153090) | Freshwater microbial communities from Trout Bog Lake, WI - 13JUL2009 hypolimnion | ecosystem: Environmental > Aquatic > Freshwater > Lake > Hypolimnion/Profundal zone | place: Trout Bog...
AGGCCCTGGCCGCCAGCCCGGGCCCCGCCCGCCGCCTGGACGCCGGGGGCCGCCGCTGGTCCCTCCAGCGTATGGAGGCTCCAGATCGCATCGGGGCCCTGGTGGCCTTCGACGATGTCACCGAGGCGGAGCTCGAGGAACGCCGCCGCCAGCTCCAGGCCCGCTTTGCCGAGCTGGGCGAGATGACCGCCGGTGTGGCCCACCAGCTCAAGAATGGCCTGGCGGTGCTGAAGGGCCAGGGCCAGCTGTTGGCGCGGGCGGGCCACGGCGAGGCTGCCCAGGGGCTCCTGGAGGAGACGGCAGAGCTGGAGCAGCTGGTGCAGCGCTTCCTCCAGTGGGCCAAGCCCCTGGAGCCATCCAACGAACCTTTGCGCCTGGAGGAAGTGGTTTCTCAGGCCCTGGCCGACATCCGGCGGCGACCCCTCAGTCAGGGGCGGACCCTCCTGTGCGAAGGTCGGGGCGGTGCCACCGGTGATTCTGTGCTGCTCCAGCAAGCCCTGGTGAACCTCCTGGAGAACGCCTGCCAGGCCAGTCCCATGGGGGGTCGTGTGCTGGTGCGCGTGAGTGAAGGGGGCATCGATATCCTGGACGATGGTCCCGGCCTGTCCGAGGACACCGCCATCCGCATGCTGCGCCCCTTTGAAAGCGGGCGCCCCGATGGCACCGGCCTGGGCCTGCCCCTGGCCCTGAAATGGCTCAACGCCCAGGGCGCCGATCTGCGCTTGGAACGGCGGCCCGAGGGCGGGACCTGTGCAAGCATCAGGTGGTAAGCATCCAGGCCACTTCCACTGGTAACTTGTTGGCATGCGCATCGCCCTGCTCCAGCTCAATGCCCGCCTCGGGGATCCCGAGGGCAATGGCCGCCGCGTGGAGGCCGCCTATGCGGAGGCCCTGGCTGCCGGGGCGGAGCTGGTGCTGGCGCCGGAGCTGGCCATCCCCGGCTACCTGCTGGAGGACCGCCTCTGGGAGCCGCAGATGCGGCGCCGCATCGAGGCCGAGTCCTGGCGCCTGGCGGCCCTCAGCGGCCCCGTGCCCCTGCTCTTCGGCACGGCCCGGCCCGCACCCACGGGGCGGCTCTGGAACGAGCTGTGGTGGTGCCAGGAGGGCCAGCTGCGCCACTGCGCCCACAAGCGCGTGCTGCCCAGCTACGACGTCTTCGACGAGCACCGCTACTTCGAGCCGGACCCCAGCGCCCAGCCTCTGGTGAGCTTCCAGGGCCACCGCATCGGCCTCTCCATCTGCGAAGACCTCTGGGCCGATCCGCAGCTGGGCAATGCCCCAGTGGGCTACGGCCTGGACCCCATCGCCGACCAGGCCGGGAGCGGCGCGACGCTCATCCTCAACGCCAGCGCCAGCCCCAGCGGTCTGGGCAGCTTCCTGCCCCCGGGCACCAGCGCCCCCTGGGCCATTCCTTCCAAGGATGCCCAGCGCCGCCGCCTCCTGCCGGGCCTGGCCCAGAAGCACGGCATCCCGGTGGCCTACGCCAGCCGCGTCGGCGCTGAGAGCTGGCTGCTTTTCGACGGCGGCTCGGGGCTGGCGCTGCCGGATGGTCGCTGGCAGGGCTGGGCGCCCTTCCGCGAAGGTGTGCTGTTGGTGGATCTCGCCGCGCCCGGCGTGGCCTGGCCGGTGTCTGAGGAGGGGCCCTGGCTGCGCAAGGCCCTGGTGACGGGCATCCGGGACAACCTGGCCAAGCAGGGGTTGGAAGCCCTGGTGCTGGGCCTTTCCGGTGGCATCGACAGCGCCGTGGCCGCGGCCCTGGCCGTGGAGGCCATCGGCCCCGGGCGTGTGCTGGGCGCGGCTCTGCCCACGCGGTTCAGCAGTGACGCGAGCTGCCACTTGGCCGAGGAGCAGGCCCGGCACCTGGGAATCGGCTTCCTGCGTCTGGATGCGGAGGCCCCCTTCGCGGGCTTCGGCGCGTCACTGGCCCAGGCGCTGCCGGGCCGTGCCTTCAGCCTCACGGATGAGAATCTCCAGAGCCGCTGCCGGGGCGCCCTGCTCATGGCGCTCACGTCCGAGCCCGAGGTGCACCGGAGCCTGGGCACGGAGCGGGTTTCCGTGCTGAACACCGGCAACAAGAGCGAGGCCGCCACGGGGTACTTCACCCTTTATGGCGATGGCATCGGCGCCTTCGCGCCCCTGGGCGATTGCCTCAAGGCCCGGGTTTACGCTGTCGCCCGGGATCTGGGCGCCGCCGTGCCCCGGGGCGTGCTGGAGCGCCCGCCCACGGCGGAACTGCGCCCCGGCCAGACCGATGAGGCCAGCCTCCTGCCCTATGCCCAGCTGGACGCCATCCTGGGCGCCGCCCTGGAGGCCCAGCGCCCCGAGGAGGGCCTGGTGGACGATCTGGCCCTGCTGCTGGAAGGCCCGGCTCTGGCCCAGGCCACGGCCGCGCTGCCGCGCATCCTGGGCCTCCTGCGCCGCACCGAGTTCAAGCGCCGCCAGCTGCCCTTCGCCTTCAAGGTGAGCCCCAAGGCATTTGGGGCAGGGCGACGCATTCCGCTCACGGCGCTGTGATCCGGGCGTTGGGCTACTGATCCAACACGAAGACACGAACAAGAAAAAGTAAAAGGAATACAGATCAACACCAAGACACCAAGGAAGCCAGAGCATTGCCGTTCTGAACCCTTTGGTCGGGGTTGGGCCCATGTCGAGCTGAGGGTAAAAAGGTGCTCTGCAAGCGGTTCATGGTGACCCCTATCAAACGGCCGACAGTGCCGCAGGCACACAGCAAATCCCCGGCACGGGGATTTGCTCTTTGGTAGCCCTCCCCGGGGTCGAACCGGGATGCCTCGCGGCGACGCATTTTGAGTGCGTTGTGTCTGCCATTCCACCAGAGGGCCGAGCCCTGAAGCATACCAATCCCCGGCGGAGGGGTCCAGCCGGGAAGCTCCGGTTCAGTCCTCGCGGGCGTAGAGGCTGAACTGGATCTCGTTGCCCTTCTCGCTGAAGGCCAGATCCTGGGCCAGGGCCTTCAGGAGGAGGATGCCCCGGCCGTAGGGGCGGGTGGCGGGAGCTTCGCTCTCGGACAGGTGCGGGCGCCAATCAAAGCCGAGACCCGGGTCCACCACGTGGACGCTCAGGTGAGAGAAGGCCCCGTTGGCCCGCTGGTGGATGCGGATCTGGAGGTCCACCGGCCCCTTGCCCCCGCTGGCGAGGCGGTGGCTCCGCTCCACCTCGTAGGCCTCGAAGCCGACCTCCTTCAGGGCCGAGTCCAGGCCCAGGGAGCCGTGGTCCACGGCGTTCACGATGGCCTCCGACAGCAGGAGGGCCAGGGTCTGGGAGACATCCTTGGGTACGCCCTGGCGGCCCAGGAAGCCCACGAGGTTGGGGCCCACCTCGTAGTAGTTCACGGCGTTGGGGTGGAATTGGAGCCGCAGGCTCAGGTACTCCTCATCGGCGAGGTGGCGCAGCGAGGGGCTCGCGGGCAGCCGCACCTCGAGCTGTTCGGGGTGGTAGGGCCACAGGGACCAGCTGAGGTCATCGGCCAGCTCCCGGTTCCCCACGCGGGTGCCGATGAGCTCCTGCAGCAGCTCCGGGAAGCCCAAATCGCCACCCTGCTCGTAGAGCTCCACCAGCTCCTTCTCATCCACGATTTCCGAAAGACCGTCGCTGCAGGCGAAGAAGCAATCCCCAGGCAGGAGACAGTGGCGGTTCACGGCCAGGGACCCCAGGTCCTCCTGGATGCCCAGCGGGATGCTGGTGGAGGCGTAGCGGGTGAGGCCGCCCCCCACGTGGAAGATGAAGCTCTCGGGCATGCCGGCGTTGGCGATCTGCAGCTCACCGGTGTGGGCGTCCAGACGGAAGAGCAGTACGCAGGAGAAGCGCCCCCAGGGCAGGAGGTTCATGAGCTTCTGGTTGATCTCCGCAAGGATGCTGGGCAGGGGCAGGTCCCGGCCCGAAAGCGTCTTGAATACCTCGATGGTGGGGATTTCAGAGATGCCGGCCATGAGCCCGTGGCCCATGGGGTCGCAGAGCATGCCGAAGTGGATGCCGGGGGCCCCCGTGTGGTAGGTGCACACATCGCCGTTGATGCGGCGCGTGGCCATGGTTTCCATCCGGAAGCCCGCGGGCATGGTGTCCCGCCCCTGCTCCAGGAGGCGGTCGAGCATGTGCTTCACCATGGAGATCTCGTCCTGCTCCTCGGCCTCCCGGGCCATGAGGCCTGAGTGGACCGCCGCCAGTTCTGCGATGGCGTGGATGCGGGTCCGCAGCTCGGTGACGTTGAAGGGCTTGGTGAGGAACTCGATGGCCCCGGCGTCCAGACAGTCCTTGAGAACCTCCGGTTCCCCCTGGGCCGTGAACACCACCACGGGGAGGAAGACCTGGGTATCGCCGTGGCTGGCCTTGAGGATGGCGTGGATCTTCAGGGTGAACTCGGCGCCGTTCATGCCGGGCATGGCGTAGTCGGTGAGAATCAGGTCCGGGGCGTGGGCCAGGAACTTTTCCAGGCCTTCCTTGCCGTCTTTGGCCAGGAAGACCTGGAAGCCGTCCACCCGGAGGGCCGCCTGCACGAAGGCCCGGGTGATGGGGTCATTATCCACTACGAGGATCTTGTAAGTCGGCTTTTGATTCAGGTTGAGGATGGGCACGGCGTCCTTGAGCTGGCGGGGGGGCTGGAGGCACCCTTCCTAGGGCATCGGCGGGAAGGGCGTCGAGGGATATTTAGAGCGTCCCGAGTTTTTGGGACATTCTCGATAACTTCATCGAGAATTACATCTCTGTGACGAAGCGCAGGAAGCTTCCAGTAGCATGTCAGTGGATGGCGGGGTCAATAATTGAAATAAAATCGCCACCTCAAGTACCTGTCCTGCCAAGCCAGTGTTTATATTCTTTTATTTGTGGTTTCAGTGGTTTAGGGGTGTCACATGGAAGTTGCGTGGAGTCCACGTTACGGCACGGGCATCGAAATCATCGACGACCAGCACCGGGAGCTGTTCCGCATTGTGGACCGCTTGCGGCGCATGGTGTCCGGGGGCATGGACCGGAGCTTGGTGGAGGACGCGATCGTGGACCTGGTGGCCTGCTCCGAGCAGCACTTCGCCACGGAGGAAGCCTACATGGCCAAGATGGCCTACCCCGATCTGGAGGCCCATATCACGGAGCACCTCGCCATGCTGGGCAGCCTCCAGGATCTGCTGGCGAAGTTCCGGGAGAGTGAGCAGGCCATGGCCTTGGTGGTGCCCACTTTCATGGAAGGGTGGCTCCGCCACCACATCAGCGATGGGGACTTCGGGTTCGTGTCGTTCCTGAAGTCGAGGAACCTCGTCTAAGAACCGGGTCAAGAAACCGCGAAAAACGCGAAAGCCCTTCTGGCCGCGAAAGGGTGACGAGGCCACATGCGAGGAAGCCAGACTGGGGTGTCGAACCCCATGGTTGCCTTCTTTCGTGGTTCCTATTTATGGGTCTTCGCTGTCTTGGGAGGGTGGGGGCGAGCGATGGTAGCCCTGACCATTCCCTCCCCGGACAGCTTGTGTATCCCCGCCTAAACCTTAAGGGCATTCTTAGCGCACTCCGGACATACCCCGTGGGTGAATGTGGCCGCAGTTTTCTCCGATACGTATTGCTCGATCTGTGTCCAAAGACCCTCATCGCTGCGAACCTTCTTGCACCAGGCGCAAATGGGAAGCAGGCCCTGCAGCGTGCGTACTTCCATCAACGCCTTCTCAAGCCGGGCGTTGAGCTTGCGCAGCCTATAGTTCCAAACAATCCCGACGATCATGAGCGCGCCCAGCCCCGCTATGACCTTGATGATCAATCTGTAATTGACAGGGGTCTGGACATCGATCGATGGGTGTCTTTCGCGGACCTGTCCCCGCTCCTTGGGAGAGATCGTCCGCACGGCCCTCCCCAGAATTTCGCAGAGCAAGGGTTCCGTCTTGAGGACGCCGATGCGGAGCTCGTTTTGGTATTCCGGCATCTGCCCAGCGATCTTGAGATTGAACAGCCCCCTCTTCCTAATCGCGTAGGCGGCGACGGCGAGCGACCGCATGGTCATGTCCGCTTTCCTGGACGAAACCATGTCAAAGGCTTCGGCCTCGGTTTCGGTGATGATCACTGAAAGCTGCGGGTATCTACTCCTGATCCAGCCTTCCACCGCGGTACCGCGGGGAAGGACGATGGACTCGGCCGGGAGTTCCGCGGGGTCGCCGATGTAGGAGTGCTCCTCCCTGGTGATGAACACGTTGGGATCGCTGAAAATGGGCTCGGTGAAGGCCAGCCAGCCTTCACGTTCAGGGGTTTTGTTGAGGAAAGGAAGGACAAGGCATTCCCCCTTCCTGGACCTGGCCAAACTCTCGTCCCAATTTCGGGTCGGCACGAGTTCCAAGGGAATTCCGGACCTTTCTGACACCAGCGCGATCAGATCCGCCGCGATGCCCTCGTAGCGTCCCTTCTGGTCCACGCTCTCGAAAGGGGCCCAGTCGGGATCGACGCACATCGTGACCTTTCCGAGCCTCTGCACGTATTGCCGTTCAGACGCCGACAGTTCGACAGGAACCGGGGACTGACCAAGGAGCGGCAGGACCAAGAGTATTGCGAGCAGGGCGCGCATCCGGAGTCCCTTTCATTTTCGAGAACACGATCAGTTTATCTGGGCTCTCGTGGTTCGGGTGGGTAGCAGCGGGTTTACGCTGGGTCATTCCTCAGGCAGGGGTCGGATTCAGATTCAAATTCCCAACAATTCAGAGCAGATGCCTATTTGTCTAGGAACCTGGTCATGAAACCGCGGAAGTCGCGAAAGGGAGATGAGGTCATACGAAAGAAGCCGGCCCCATAGCCGGCTTCTTTCGCGTTTTTCGCGGTTCCTTCTTTTTGTGGTTCCGGTCTAGATCCGGAACCTCGCCACGATGGAGTTGAGCTGCTCGGCCAGGGCGCTGAGCTCGTCCACGGTGCGGGTGGATTCCTTGATGGTGGCGGCCATTTCCTCCATGGCGGCAGCGTTCTGCTCGGCAATGGAGGTGAGGTCGCCCATGGCGGCCACCACGGACTGGCTGTCGTGGCTCTGGGTCGAGCTCTGACCGCCGATGGTCTTCATGCGCTCGGCGGAGTCGGTGATGGCGCTCTGGATGCTGGTGAGGGCCTCACCGGCGGTGTTCACCATCTTGGTGCCATCGGTGATGGCGCGGTTGGAGGTCTGGATGAGGGCCGTGATCTCCTTGGCGGCGGTGGCGCTGCGCTCGGCCAGCTTGCGGACTTCCTCGGCGACCACTGCGAAGCCCTTGCCGTGCTCGCCGGCCTTGGCGGCCTCGATGGCGGCGTTCAGGGAGAGCAGGTTGGTCTGGTTGGCAATCTCGGTGATCACCATCAGGATGTTGCCGATCTGCTTGGAGTTCTGGTTGATGGCCTGCATGCCCGAGATGGCGCTGCCCACGGCCGTGCCGCCCTTGTTGGCGGCCTGCTGGGCCTGATCGAAGACGATGAGGGCATCGGTCACGTTGGAGTTCACCACCTGGGAGGCCCCGGCGATGCCCTGGACGCTGGCGGTGGTGCTGGAGACGCTGGACTTCTGGTTCTCCGCCGACTGGGCGATGCTCTGCGCGGTGCTGTGCATTTCGGACATGCCCGCGGACATCTGGAGGGAGCCCGAGGCGATGTTCGTCGAGATGGCCATGACCTGCTGGACGATCTGGTGGATGTTCTCCACGAAGCGGTTGAAGTGACCGGCCAGAGCGGAGATTTCATCGTTGCCACTGACATCCAGGCGGGCCGTGAGATCGCCCTCGCCCTCGGAAATGTCGCGCATGCGGGACTGGATGTTCTCCAGGGGGGTGACGATGGTATTGCCCAGGAAGAAGGCCGCGGCGACACCAATGCCCACCATGACCACGCCCAGCAGAACCATGCCCAGGAGGGCAGCCAGCTGGTCCTTGCGGAGGCGGTCGCGGTTCACGGCCAGCATCACATAGGACTTTACGGGAGCGCCTTCGATCTTGACCAGGTCGCCCACCAGCAGGTAGCCGTTCTGCTCGACGGCGGGGTGATCCTTGGAGGCACCGGCCTTGGCCACGGCCTTGAGGAAGGCATCGGCCATGGGCTGGAGTTCCAGCTTCGCGTCCTTGGACTTGGCCTTGGTGACCACTTTGGCGGCGCCGGAGGCGTCTAGGGAGACCAGGGCGGCCTGGGAGATGTCGGTGTCGTCCTTGAGGCCGTCCAGACCCCGTTCTACCAGGCCCATGTCCTCGAACTGGACACCGGACTGGATGCCGTCGGCCACGAGGCCCGCTAGGCTCCCGGCCTTCAGCTCCAGCCCGCTATTCAGGGCCGAATTCAATCGCCAGAGGGAGAACACCGTCGAAGACAGCCCGATCACCACAGCCAAGGCCAGGATCGAATAGAGCAGCTTTTTTCGGATGGTCAGCGTGTTAAGGAATTCCATGGTTCTCCCCTACGGAGGTGTGCCATTGAATCGGGCCACCGGGTGGGGGAGTTGAATTTTGAGTCTAGAGCCCACAGCCCGCAGCCTAGAGCCCGCAGCCTACCGAAGGGTAACGATCGTGGCCCCGGACCCGCCCTGGGCCTGGGGGGCATCCTCCACCTTGGCGATGCCAGGATGGCCGCGCAGGGCCTCCCGCACCGCCGCCTTGAGCCGCCCAGTGCCGTGGCCGTGGACGATGCGGACGAAGCGGCGCCCTGCGGCCAGGGCCTCCTCCACAAAGCGGTAGACCTCGCTGTCCACGTCATCGCTGGCCCGGCCGATGAGGTTGATCTCGGAGTCCAGGTCCTGGACTTCGGCCCGGACCCGCACCTTGCCCGAGGGCCGGGGCGCGACTTCCCGGGCCCCGATGGGCTCCAGCTCACCCAGGCGGCACTCCAGACGCCGCCCCTGGGGGGTCTCCAGGGTGGCCCGGTCCCCCTTGAGGACCACGACCTTGCCCTCGACGCCCAGGCCGCGGTGGCGGGCGTAGCCACCCTCCTTCACTTCCAGGGCTGGGCCACCAGCCTTGGCTTTGGCGGGTCGCATTTCGGCTTCGGCCAGGCGGCCCAGCAGCCGCACCCGCTCGTGGGCCTCGGTGCCCAGGCGGTCCGCGTTGACGGTGGCCTCCTTCTGGCGCTCCTTCAGTTCCTTCACCAGGCGCTTGCCTTCGTGGTCCAGGAACTCCAGGACCCGGGCCACCTTGTCCCGGGATTCCTGCTGGAAGGCCTCCCGGTCCGCCCGGAGCTTCTCCTCCCTTTGCCGGAGGATCTCCCGGTCCTTGTCGGCGGCGGCCAGCTGCAGGCGCAAAGCCTCGGCCTCCTCCAGCAGGCGGCTACGCTCCGCCTCCAGCTCCCGCAGAAAGTCCCGCCAGTCCTGCTCCCGCTGGCCCAGCACCTTGTCAGCGTGGTCCAGCACGGCCTTGGGCAGGCCCAGGCGAGCGGCGATGGTGAGGGCCCGGCTCTGGCCGGGCTGGCCCACCAGCAGGCGGTAGGTGGGGGCCAGGCGGGTCTCGTCGAACTGC
>Ga0214252_1000925_pt1 | contig 9358 bp, 10 predicted proteins | sample TroBogypolimnion_47_FD_153090 | JGI IMG/M metagenome (GOLD analysis project Ga0214252, IMG submission 153090) | Freshwater microbial communities from Trout Bog Lake, WI - 13JUL2009 hypolimnion | ecosystem: Environmental > Aquatic > Freshwater > Lake > Hypolimnion/Profundal zone | place: Trout...
GCGCTGATAATCGCGGTGAGCGCCAAGGTGCCGATGACAAAACCTAGCGAGAGGCCGAGTGAGATGTTGGGGACTTTAATCCCAGCCACTTTGGTATGACCTTCAGCGATGCTCGCCTCAAAGATCAATTTCAGACCAATGAAGGCGAGGATGATAGAGAGCCCTTCGCTGAGATAGATCAGCTTGCCCATGAGATCACCGATCAAGAAATAGAGTTGGCGAAGTCCCATTGAGGCGAAGATAGTCGCTGTAACGATCACATATGGATTGCGAGTTAATCCAAATATTGCAGGAATCGAGTCGAAGGCAAAGAGCAGATTAGTGAGCGCGATAGCGACCATCGCAACGAATCCAATAGATGCTCCACGGCGTTTTAAGAACTTGATGACTCGACCCTCTTCCCACTCTTCAGATTCGCTCTCTCTGAAAAGTTGCAGCGCGGTATAGATCAAGAATCCTCCGAAGATGTAAAAAATCCACTCGTATTTATTTACCAGCGCCGCTCCACCAGCGATAAAGACTCCACGTAGTAACAATGAAGAGAGAATGCCCCAGAAGAGAATGATCTCCTCGCGCTCCTTTGCCACTTTAAGCTTGGCCATAATGAGCAGAAGCACAAATAGATTGTCGAACGACAAGGAGTACTCGGTTATCCAACCAGCGAAGAATTCGCCCCTCGCCTGTCCTGTCGACCAAATTCCGAGGGTGAATCCAAAAGCGATCGCGGCAGCGAGATAGAAAAGAGTCCAGAGCGCCACATTTCGAAGCGAGGTGAGTTTGGCTCGGTTTCGATAGGCAAAGAAAAAATCGACGACTAGTACTAAAGCCAGACCACCTAAAGTAAGCCCCCAGGCCAGTCCGCCCGTGGTATTTGTGATCACAGCACTAGCCTACTGACTAGGCTAACGCCGTGGCTCTAACGACCAGCGAAGAGATGCGTAAACATGCGCGCGCTATAGCAAGAATTGATCCTGCATTCACTCCCATCATCAAAGCCAGTCCACTGTGCACAATAAATCAGAAGCGTCCGCGCCAAGGTCACTATGAAACCCTCGTCACCTCGATCATCTCGCAGCAGCTCGCCGTAAAAGCGGCCGACACAATTCGAGATCGCGTCATCACCCTTGCAGGTGGCTCACTTAAGCCTGAAGCCCTCGTCAATCTATCCGCAGCAGACCTGCGCACTGCGGGTGTCAGCGGAGCCAAAGCTCGTGCGATTGATGAACTGACTCAGGCAACACTTTCAGGAGCGGTTGAATTTAAGAAGTTCTCAAAATTGAGCAATGAAGAGATCTCAAAAGAACTCACAGCCCTCTGGGGAATCGGGCGATGGACTGTAGAGATGTTTCTGATGTTTCATCTCGGACGTCTTGATCTGTGGCCCGTCGGAGATTTAGCGATGCGCCGCGGTTGGGAGAAGGTCCATAAGTTAGATTATGAGATCGCTCCGAAAGAACTTGATGCGATCGGTGAAAAATTTAAAGGGCGGCAGAGCGTCGTCGCCTGGTACTGCTGGCGCGCAACAGAGGGTGAATCAAATAGTTGGTAGTGCAATAACCCAGATGCAATAACCCAAATTCAATAACCGAATTGCAACTACCCAATTGTGAGTTGATCTGGATATGGAATTCCCGTTGAGGAATGGCAGTCATATCCATTTGGATTCTTCTCTAAATAACGTTGGTGATATTCCTCGGCTGGCCAGTACACCATGCCATTAGCGCTCTTGATCTCTGTGCAAATTTCATCCAGGCCATTTTGCAAAAGTACATCGTTATAAATTTCACGAGTAGCCAAGGCCTCTTCTAACTGGCGTTCGGTGCTGGCATATATTGCGCTGCGATATTGAGTCCCAATGTCCCCACCTTGTCGGTTGAGAGAAGTTGGGTCATGCATCGTCCAAAATTCTTGAAGCAAGCGGTGATAAGAGATCTGAGATGGGTCAAATACCACTTCGACCATTTCGGCGTGGCCGGTCTTGCCAGTGCAGACCTCTTTGTAGGTGGGTTGGCTGGTGTGACCGCCCATGTAGCCGACCGACGTTGAGAGCACGCCAGGGAGATTCCAGAAGCGACGCTCAGCTCCCCAGAAACATCCGGTAGCAAAGTAAGCCTTCTCAATTAGACCGGTCATCAGAACTTCTCCATCTCTGTGATTTTCTTGCTGGAACTGCTTGCTTTAACTTCTTGACGCCATTTGGAGGCCATTCGGGCCTCTGAGGGCCAGATTCTTTCACTGATACCCTAGGGGGGCTCGTTGAAAATTGCCCTCGTAGCTCAGTGGATAGAGCACCGCCCTCCGGAGGCGGGTGCGCAGGTTCGACTCCTGTCGGGGGCACATATGGCTGAAAGCCTCGGTCTGAGGTCGAATTCTCAGCCAATGTGAGGAATCTTTTACTCTATGTCCTTGTTATCTCGTTGGTCCTACGAGAGAATAGGACCGTATTCACCACTATTTCCGCTCGGCTTCGGTAGAACTGGCGAGGTTTGAGCGGCTTTAGTCTGAATTAGCACCTCCTAAAGGCCAGATCCGCCCATTGGCCCTAAGGCAGGACTTCCCTAAATTGAAGGAGATTACGATGGATTGGCGACACGAGGCGGCCTGCCGCGATGAAGATCCCGAGCTCTTCTTCCCCATCGGAAATACCGGCCCTGCCCTAGCTCAAATTGAAGAGGCAAAAAAGGTCTGCCAGCGCTGCCCGGTCAAAGAGGCTTGCCTCGCCTGGGCCCTTGAAAGCGGTCAGGATGCTGGAGTCTGGGGCGGTCTATCTGAGGATGAGCGCCGCGCCCTCAAGCGCCGTGCTGCCCGTAACCGCGCTCGCATGCTGGAGAGCCAGAACCAGTTCTAAGTTTTCAGATCTCTTACTTGGAGAATCAGTCTTCTGAGAATCAGCTTTTTTGAAGTTCTTCTAAACCTTAAAAACGATCATCGCAACGGTCTCATTGTTGACGCGATTTAACGAGATGCTCCCCTTGAGCTCGTTCTCGGTCAAGGTCCGCACTATCTGAAGTCCGAGGTTTGAGGATTTCTCCCAATCAAAGTCTTCCGGCAGACCACTTCCGTTATCGATCACTTTAATTGTGTAAGTGGTTTCGGCTCTTGATACTTCAACTCTGACGATATCGCCGGTTTCTGCAAGACCATGCTCCAAAGAATTGTGAATCAACTCTGTGACCACAAGAGCAAGGGGCGTTGCAACTTGTGAATCCAATATTCCAAAGTCGCCGATCTTTACTGGAGTGATGGGACGAGGACTCAATTCGATTGCGTTGTGAACAATGCGTTCGTAAACCTCATCAAATAGAACAGATTCTGCAGAGCTCGTCGAAAGCGTCTCGTGCACAATCGCAATAGATGCGACGCGGCGAACCGCTTCAGCGAGTGCTGCACTTGCCGTTGGATCTTCAACTCGGCGCGATTGCAAACGTAAGAGTGCCGATACTGTCTGTAAATTATTTTTAACGCGGTGGTGAATCTCGCGAATGGTTGCATCTTTAGATACCAGTGCGCGATCGCGTCGGCGCAACTCAGTGACATCGTGAACCAAAACGATGGAGCCGATACGGTCTCCACCTTCGATCAGTGGGATAACAAGTAGGTCGACAATCCCGTTGCCATTATCAAAATCGGCGCGGCGAAGAGTCTTGCCACTTAAGATCGAACTCCAACTCTCCTCACTTGGAAAAGTTTGCGGACGCTGCAAAGTGTCGAATATTGCACCCAGCTGAGTTCCTTCGATCTCGTTATCCCAACCCAAACGGCTAATTGCAGAACGCGCATTAGGGCTGGCATATGTTGCGGCGCCAAGTGCATCAAGACGGACTAGGCCATCACCAACGCGAGGTGCGTACTCTGCTTGATAAATGCTGTCTTGAATCGGGAAGGTACCCTCAGCAATCATGCGGAAAACTTTGTGGGCGATCTCGCGATAGTTGATTTCAAGCGGGGATGCAGAGCGCATCGCTACTGCGTTGCGATGGCGCGATATAACCGCAATGGTCTGTCCATCAAAGTGAACGGGTACGGTCTCTTCTTTGATCAAAATATCGCCAACCATCTCAGGTTCGGCATCTCTAATGATTGATCCTGTCGACAGAGTTTGATCAATCCTTGCGTTCTTACCCCAGGTGAGTTCCTGCCCGATTACATCTTGGGCGAAGACCGTCGGTGCGGTCGTCGGACGAATATGTGCAATCGCGATATGACCTTCGGGCCAGCTCTGATAATCCTTGCGCCGCGGCACCCAGAGAATCAGATCCGAGAATGAAATATCGGAGAGCAATTGCCACTCCGAGACCAACTCCGACAGGCGCTCCCGGTCCTTGACCGTCAACGCGGTGTGCGAATAAGCGAGATCACTTCGGGAGCTAATCGCCAATGTTCACACCTGTCTGTCGCAGTATCTGGCTAAGCCAGTGAAGCGGCAATCTTAGCAATCTCCCTTCGCTTTGGATCTTTGACCTTCAATGCACCAAATAGCTTGCTCTCTTTAGAAGTTCCCAATTGGCTCTCGCGCAGGATGTATCTGCTCTCCCCCGTCGTCAAAGTTAGAAATCTAGCTTCCCACTCCCTCAACTCTCTGGAATGGCCAGCCAAAATGCATACAAAGACAACTGGTAAACGCTTTTGAAGTAGAGGGTACTCACGCATGAATTGGGAGAGTTCAGCCATGCTCGCGGCGGTTGATTTGCTTAGGTAAACCAAGTGGGTCGCCCTATCTAGAACGTTGTTTACAAGTGAACCATGCCAACGACGATCAGCGGTGGCCTCTGCTAATCCGGGGAGCACCCCAAGGTCGACAACTGCAGTCTCTCCTCCATCTGGAATATGTGTGGGGCGCTTCTCTCGATCAAGCGGAATTATTTCAACCGAGCTCTTGGTCAGTTCATCGCGTAGTGGGATCACTCCATGCGATCTGATATCAGCATCGATCAAAAGCGTTGCTCCCCGCATCGCCAATTCACGGGATAGAGCTGTAGCAAATCTAGTTCTGCCGGGTGCTCCAGTACTACCGGTTACCGCTATTACTTTACGTTCTCGCACAGGCAGAAGGGCATTGCGGTTAATTCTCTTAGAAGGATTAGTGGGGAGATCGCGCGATTGCCTGACCTGAGGAAACGAAGCGAAATCTGCTGATGGAGAATCAACTGGAGCCAAACTTTCACTGGGTGATGCCGTCTGCAACATAGGAGCACGGAGATTCCCGCGAATAGCCGCCATCATCTCGTGAGAGGTAAAACCAACATGGTCAAGAGAGATCACTGTAATTGCCGGCTCATCTAATTCCTGAATCAAGTGTGAAGACATACCAGGCAGCTCACTCTCATAAATAATCACGGTACGTATACCCGAACCACGCTGCTTCATAAAAGTCATGAGGGAATTGGCATCAAAGGCTCGATAAATTATGTTCCAGCCCTGAGAGAAGAGAAGTTGGGCAAGAAAGTCCTCGCGATCAGCATCTGGTATCGCGGTCACAACCTCAAGCTGTGGAATTTCAGAACGGGTCACGAGCAAGCACCAATCTTCCCTGGGATTCTGCAGTCACGATTATCGATGTCACGGTTGGACTTGCCGAAAGACTCACTGCAACACTTCCACCCAGAGCGCGAGATTTATCATCTATGTACTGAACTGGAATGCGATGAGCGACCACCGCCGGTAACACACCTTGATCCTTCGGAATCACATAAACATCCACCAAATCCCCCACCGCTAAATCAGCTGGCAGGTCATCGACCGCAACACCAATCGGTAAAAAGGTAGAGGTGGAATTTGAACTTTGTTGTGTCACATCTGTGACGGCTACTAAGTCGCCGGGTTCTAGCAATCGAGTGGCAAACTTCCCCACCACCAAATCATTCTTGCTCTCAAAATGCAGCGCGTCCTCAGTCAGATCAACCTTCACCAGCTTTACTTCGTTAGAAGTTATGCGACTTCCATTTGGGATTGAACCCGTTGCCATCCATACCAGCGTCGAGGGCTGGGAGTTAAGTAGAAGCGACAAGGCAAGCAATGAGAAGAGAAGACCACCAGCAGCCAGAATCCTGCGAAAATTCCTCTGTATAAATTTCTGTATATCGTCCATGGGAGATGGATACCTAATCCCGAGTAGATCTGCGTTTCTTTATCCACACTCCTTTTTCATCCTTTCGGATGATTTGAATTAGTGGGCGAGGTGAGAGTTTTGCCCCATGAGCGCAGAACAATTACGGAGCACCGATTTAGCACCTCGAATTATCCGATTTCCAAGACCCGGTCAGTTAGAGCCCAGTGTCGATCTTCGCATCGCACCGACTCTTCAACTTCTCACGTCGGTCGATCTCAAAGTTCAAGAGAGTGCACGAAAACTCTTCCTAGTACCAACTCCACAACATCTTGAAGGAGAAGATGTCGACAGTGAGTACCTACCGAAACCATCACCGCTTTCTGAACTGCCTCCACTTAAAGAAACAGTGCATCGATACGTACTCGGAATAGTGGAAATCTGGGGTGGCAGGCGACAACCCATGCAACTAGCCCGACTCTCGCACAGAATTGTTTACTCGAAGATCACGGCGGCAGCAGGTAGTCATCGCGAAATTCCAAAAATTCGAAAGATCTACATCACCGAGCCAATTGAAGGAGTTGCAGAAACCACAGTGACTCTGAGATTCAACGATCGCGTTCGGTCTTTGGTGCTGAGATTTGAAGGAGTAGATAAGCGCTGGTTGTGCACGGAGTTGGTGCTGCTCTAGCTATTAAATTCCTGTTGCGCCTGTATCAACCCTTTTTCAATTAAGTACTCAACAGCCTGCGCACTTCTTGCAATGAAATCAGGAAGCTCTTTCTGTTCAGCGCTTGAGAACGGCTTTAGCACCCAGTCGGCTGGGGCTTGTGGGCCAGAGGGGCGACCTACGCCTAAGCGAACACGGAAGTAGTCGGGACCTGCGAAATTTTTGGTGATGTCTTTAAGGCCATTGTGGCCGTTGTCGCCGCCGCCCTGTTTGATGCGGATCGCACCAAATGGCAGGTCGATCTCATCTTGGACGACGATTACTCGCTCGACTGGGACTTTGTAGAAATCGGCCAACGCCTTAAGAGGCGCTCCAGATTCATTCATGTACAACTTTGATTTTGCAACGGTGAGAGGAATCTGCCCCAAGTAGATATCGGCGATCTCTGTGCGGGATTTGTGTGAAGTGAACTTTGAATTACTCGCCAGATAATTCATAACCATCTGACCGATGTTATGGCGAGTTTTGGCATATTGATCGCCGGGGTTTCCGAGTCCGAAAACCAGCCAGCGATCAGCCATGGTGAAGTGTTAAGTCGCTACTTATTCTTTTGGAGCAGCTGCGGCTGCATCAGCAGCAGGTGCTGCAGCTGTCTCGGTGTCAGATGAGGTTGAACGCTCTGACAAGTGAACTACAACGAGCTCTGGATCAGAGACAAGTGTTGTTCCAGCAGGGAGTTGAACATCTGCAGCGGTCTTGCTGGTACCGGCAGGCATTCCGGTGAGATCAAGTACCAAGAATGATGGGATCGAAGTTGCTTCTGCTTCTACTTCGATGGTGTTGTTTACATGCTCAAGGATTCCATCCTTATCGAACTGTCCCTCAGTGTGAACTGGAACTTCGACAGTTACCTTCTCGCCCTTGCGAACAACGAGAAGATCGATGTGCTCGAAGATTCCGGTCAATGGGTTCTTTGAGACTGACTTTGGAAGGACGAGCTCTGACTTGCCATCAAAGTTAACGTTAAGAAGAACGTTTGATGCCTTGAGGGCTGTTGCCAACTCGCGTGATGGAAGAGCGATGTGTTGAGGCTCTGCATTGTGACCATAGATAACGGCAGGAACTAAACCAGCCTTACGATCGCGGCGTGAAGCACCCTTACCAAAGTTGGTGCGCTTGCTACCGTTGATTTGAATCTCGGCCATTTAAAACTCCCTTGTAGTGAACGGACACAACACGTTCCAAGAGAGAGACCGTCGATCACGGATATTTCTATCCCTCGCCGGAACGAAGCCTAAGGCTAGCGAATTAAGGGTGGTTATAACAAATTGCCAAGAAAAGGGTCTATAAATCCCTTATAAATCGCCTATTTCTTAGGAATGACCATCGAAGAGGCTAGTAACTGAGCCATCTTCAAATACTTCACGAATCGCGCGTCCCAACAGTGGAGCGATGGATAGGACGGTCAATTTTTCAAAGCGAGATTCCTCAGCGATTGGCAGAGTGTTAGTTACAACAACTTCGCTGACTCGTGAATTGCGCAAACGCTCGACCGCTGGACCGGACAAGACCGCGTGAGTAGCAGCAACTATGACTTCTGATGCGCCTTCATCGAAGAGGGCATCTACTGCCTTTGTAATCGTTCCTGCGGTATCGATCATGTCATCGATCACAACACATGTCTGACCTTGAACATCACCGACGACGCGACCGGTTACAGATTCATTTGGAATTCGTGGATCGCGAGTCTTATGAATGAATGCGATGGGAGCTCCACCCAACATATCTGACCAACGCTCAGCAACGCGGACTCGACCAGAGTCAGGAGAGACGATAGTTAAACGTGAGCGATCAACCTTGCTTCCTACATAGTTTGTGAGAAGTGGTAGAGCAAAGAGATGATCCACTGGGCCATCAAAGAAACCTTGGATCTGTGACGTGTGAAGATCAACAACCATCAAGCGATCTGCACCAGCGGTCTTAAAAAGATCTGCCATCAATCGAGCAGAGATTGGCTCGCGTCCACGATGCTTCTTATCTTGGCGGGCATAGCCATAAAATGGAGCGACTACTGTTATGCGCTTGGCAGATGCGCGCTTGAGAGCATCGACCATGATCAGTTGTTCCATGATCTGCTTATTAACCGGTGCGGCATGACTTTGAATTACGAATGCATCTGAACCACGAACAGATTCTTCAAAGCGAACAAAGATCTCACCATTTGCAAAGTCATAAGCGGAGGTTGGTGTGATGGGGATGCCTAGTTCGGCGGCGACATCTTCAGCTAACTCGGGGTAACCGCGACCGGTAAAGATCCGTAATCGCTTTTCCGAGCTAAGTCGAAGTTCGCTCATGCTTCCCCCTGTACTTTGGTAGAGCCATCAGTGGCTCCGGCTTTCTTGGCAGATTCGGCCGACTTCGAGCCTGCCCGCTTACGCAGAACCCACCCTAAGACATTTCTCTGTTTTGCCCTAGCAACTCCGATTGAACCTGCTGGAACGTCCTCGGTAATAACCGAACCGGCGGCGGTGTAAGCGCCATCGCCCACGGTGATGGGAGCCACCAACATAGTGTCACTGCCAATGCGAACATCGTTTCCGATAGTGGTCTCGTGCTTCTCCACACCGTCATAGTTCACGAAG
>Ga0214252_1000934_pt1 | contig 9295 bp, 13 predicted proteins | sample TroBogypolimnion_47_FD_153090 | JGI IMG/M metagenome (GOLD analysis project Ga0214252, IMG submission 153090) | Freshwater microbial communities from Trout Bog Lake, WI - 13JUL2009 hypolimnion | ecosystem: Environmental > Aquatic > Freshwater > Lake > Hypolimnion/Profundal zone | place: Trout...
TGTTCCCTGTGTACGATGCGTCAATGATACCGATCGAGTTGGCGAGCATCCAACCCGTCTTGCTAAAGGAACTGCGCGGCACTACCTCGACATAGTACCCCCACGGCACCTGAATCTTGATGCCTGTATCGTACATGAGCACAATGTTGGGGCGCAACTCCTTGTGCAAGCGGATGATTGTCAGGTCCATGCCCACGTCCGACTCGCGAGCCTTGGTGGGAACCACAGCAGAAGGATCTGTTGTCCACACCTTCATTGTTGGGATATCGCTGCCATACATCTGGACTAGCGGGTCAGTGAACAACTTGCCGTAAAGGTCGATCAGGTTGGTGCCCTTGACAATGATGACATTGTCATCCGCGTCCCTGTCATATGGAATATTGAGCTCGTCGAGAATGGGAGCGTGCACATTGTCGAGGATGCGGACAAGGACTGTGCTCAGAGGGTAGAGATCGGCGCGGAGGGCGTCCATTTGTTATGCTTGATGGCTTTTCTTTGTGGTATTGTAATAGTCTTTTCTTTATGTTGAAATTATTCAAATTCATACATTACAGTTTTCACTTTTTCACAAGGCACGACATAAAAAACCAAGACCGCTTCGGCTTGTTGATGTGAACTTGCCCTTTAGTTGCACTTGTTATAGCAGCAAGGAGGCTCTTGATAAACATGTCGTCATGTTCTGATATATCCATGGATGTTATGCGTCGGGCTACATTGATGGTAAACTTTTCCTTTTCTTCAGAGTTGAGAAACGTATACTCTTCTACGATTTCCATTATGAAAATAATGTAGTCAAAAATACTGCAAAACTTGGTGTCAGTATAGATCATCTTGCGTTTTACTTTGTTCAAAATCGCAATTTCTACGGACGTGCTCATTTTTTGTGTGTCTAGCTGTATTCTTGCAAGGCTCTTTATATGTCTGTGTCTTGTCTTGTCTACATTTCAAGTGTACTTGGCCACAATATTATCCAACTTTTTCTCACGGGGTTTGCGACTGGTTGCTACTGCTTTTGTCTTTTTCTTACCAAGGTACTCGGTAAACGACGCAAGATCGCGCGGCTTTTCAAATGGCGTGGGCGATGCTTTGGTGTCCTTGTGGACAGTCATAATGCTTGGAAAGCCCTTGACGTCCTTCAGGATTTGTACGAAATGATTATCGTCATGGGTGTCGGTCAGATGCTTGAGCACATCGAACTCGACCTCGACTACGTTTTCGGCGGCTCCCTTGACAGCAGTGTCCCAATTGTCGCGCATGTGAGTGCAGTGGCCACACCAGTTGGCATAAACAAGTAGGACAAAGGGTTGCTTCTTGAAAACCTGTGACTCGAACTTGTCAAAACTGCTATTAAAGCTGTCCAGCTTGTCGAATTTAAATACGGACATTTCTATTTATTTATTTTAATTCGTCATTTTAATTGTTGCGAAAAGGTGAAACTGCAAGTGTATTTAGTTTCAACAAGGCGATGGCAGGCGACCTTGTACGGCTCATTGGGGCCATGTGCATCGCAGATCCAGATCCGTTCGAGTTGGTGCTGCGTCACGACGTCCAATACATGATCCTATGCTATGAGGCGTGCGAGAATGTACGGCTGGAACAGTTGCTCATGGAGCCCGGTGCCGCGGCGTATGCTGGTGTGTCAACCATGGTACTTTATCGCAGAATGGTCGACATGTTTGCCCAGCATGACTACTTGGTGAATCTCACTGAATTGATGCCTATGATTGACGAGTATTTGGAGTTTGCGTCGCAAATGGACGATTAATTAAATATACGCCATTAAAAAAAGAATGTCGACCAACCAAAAGCTACGTGTCTGTCTTTTCGGCACTCACCCCCACCAATACAATGGTTATAGCAAGGTGGTTTTTGAACTTATTTCTTGTCTTGCCAAGAAGCAGGATATTGATATTACAGTGTATGGCTTTCAAAAGTTCAATGTGATGCAAAACCATAGGGCCATCCTGCCCTCCAACGTCGAGGTTTACGATGCCTACGAGTTCGAGGAGCCAAAGCAGCAGGGATTCGGTGTCGAGCAAGTGCGCGAGTTTGTTAAAAACAACAAACCCGATGTGTGCATTGTCTACAACGACATGATGATCATCCACCAAATCGTCACCAAGCTGCAGCTGTGCCGCAATGAGGACAAGATGGATTTTAAGATTATTGCCTACATTGATCAGGTTTATCTCAACCAAAAGAAAGAATTTATTGATTTTGTCAATGCCAACACAGACTTTGGCCTTCTTTTCACAGAGTATTGGGAGAAAAATATTGTCGAGCAGGGGCTTACTCTGCCCCATGACTATCTCCAACACGGCTTCAACCGAGAGATCTATTATCCGATTCCTAAAAAGCTAGCGCGTACCTATTATGGCATCAAACCTGACGAGTTCATCATCCTCAACCTGAACAGGAACCAACCTCGCAAGCGTTGGGACACGTGTTTGAAAGCCATGGCGGAGATTGTAAGCCGCTATCCCAACGAACCTATCAAGCTCATGATCGGGACTGCGGTCCAAGGTGCGTGGAACCTGATGGAGATTTTCGAGCGCGAGCTCAAAAAGCGCAACTGTACCCTCGAGGACGGCATGAAGCATGTCATTGTCATCGATAGGCCGCAAAAGGTGACGGACGAGGAGACTAATATCCTGTACAATGTGGCCGACATTGGGATCAACACGTGTGACGGCGAGGGTTTTGGCCTCTGTAACTTTGAACAAGCGGGTATAAGCATCCCTCAGATTGTGCCAAAGCTGGGTGGCTTTGTGGATTTTTTTGATGAGGATAATAGCATCATGATCGAGCCCAAGATGGCCTACTATGTTGATCACTCTAGGGACATGGTAGCTGGTGAGGCGCTGCTTTGCAACTATGCGGATTTCGTCGAGGCTATCGAAAAGTATTATTTTGACAAGAAAATGAGGGAGGCACATGGTAAGGCGGCTCGCAAGAATATCCTTGAAAAATATGGGTGGGAAGGTCTTGCTGAAAAACTGTACAAGATTATTTACAAGGTGGCGGGGCGTTCTATTCCCGTGGCAGCGCCTGCAGCTGCGGCAGTGCAAAGCCTCATTAACGAGGTCGAACAAATTGATATTGCTGCTGTTTCTGTGCCTGCGCCTTCAGCAAGCAAGCTAACCAGCAAAAAGACCAAGGAAATCATGAAGCTACAGAGGAAACTCAAAAAGCTACAGGCTGCCTCTGATGCCTAAATACATCGTTGTTTTGTGACTTGGTTGAATAGTTGAAGAGTTGTACTCATATCTATTTCGTTTTTTATTGGCAAGGGCGGTTGTAGCTCCTTGCACATTTTTTTTGCCTTCATGATGGGTGCGTCATAGAGAAGCCATGTCCTGTCGAGAGGACTTGCATCTGTACCGGTTGAGTTGTCCCTTGTGGCATTGTTTTGGAACCAAGCGGCGTTTAGATTTTCGCATGCCTTTCCCATCATCAAGTCGCTCAGCTGTTGTTGTTCTGAAAAATAAGACATTTGCTGTAGTACTCGGAAATAAAATGCAATATTTCTTTTTGTTTTCCTTGTGGGAGTGACTTTTCAACATAGGGGCCAATGTTTTTTTCACATGATACATGTATGGCCGTCTTGTCCTTGTCAACATAGAGCGACGTATTGGTGCCATGGACAAGCCGGATATACATGTCGGATTTATCTCGATTGTTAAAGACATGAATGTGTTTTCCTAGTTTGCGAAAGTCCTTGATGAGGTCGACGTCCTCCATTGTATTTAAGTTTTTATATTTTACACGCAGGTCTTGCTTGGCCAATACAAATACGAATCCAGTGCCAAGCTCCATTTCCCATACGAATCCTGTATTGTAATTACACTCGATGCGGTGTGTAAATACGACCACATCAGCACTTGTCTTTTCCATCTCGTTTGTAAGAATGTCAAGGTAGTCGGGGGTCCTGTAGTCGTCATCGTCCCACACTGTCCAAAGGGCATCGATGGGAACCAGTTGAAGGGCAATATTGCGGAGATCGCCGAGGGTCAAGTTGTTCTTTTCCTTTTGGATTTGGAATTCAAATATATTTTCTTCAATTCTGGGCGAATGTTGTAAAACTTTTTTAGAATTGTGGTTGATAATAATGAGGGTTTTGTTTTCATAGAGTTGCTCGTTGAAATTATCTATACTTTTTTGGGAAAAGCAAAGGCGTTGATCGTCCTTGCCTGTCACCATGATGCAAAATACACGAGGTTTATTGTTTGTATTGTTATGTAGTCGATATAAAACAAACAGTGAGATTGTTATTGATATGACTATGGCTAATGTTGCAATTACGTACACGTTTATGTTCATCCCTCACCTATACTTTTTGATGTAAAAAATATAAATAAATAGTTTAGAAAATATATATGACTAAAAGTATACAACGTTGATTCATATAGAAAGAATGTTCAAAGCATATCGGAAAAACAAGTGTATTATGCAAGTAAACTCTAACACGTTTGTCAAACATGGCAACGCCCATGTGTTTTCAAATAGAGTAGATGACAAGGTATGTGTGAGCGGTGGTGTAGAGCGAGTGTCGGCTACCATGATAAACTTTTGTGTAAGTGTGTGTGAAAATGGTGATGTGTTTAGTGTGGACGCCTGTTTGCCCATCACGGCAACGCATGTCAAGTTGGTGCCACCACCTCGGCTATTGACAAGTCAGGCGGTGGGCAAGGATAATATTGTCACATCTGTATACAATAATGGAGTCACGTGTACGTTTCCCTCTGACAGCTTAATTTACCAAGACTATCAGTTTGTGCTTGACCCTACTAACTCGTAAACCCTAAAACGTATAGTATATTTACTGTTTCAGTATTAATTGTCAGATTGTAAAGTAAAATATGTCACTCGGTCAAACGCCAAAACTAATAGGAATCATTTCGTGTGTAGTTGTTGTTGCTATACTTTCCTCTTGTTTGTATTTCAAAAAAGAGATTGAACATTTTAGTGATGGGACTGCTTGTTTTGAGCCCGGCCTCGCTCTGAAATCTGTTGACATTTATCTTATTAATCTTGATCGCAACAAAGACCGTCTTGATTTCTTCATCGAGCAATACATGAAATCCGATTTGCGGTCCAAGCAGTTCAAGAGGATCAGCGCCATTGATGGTAAAAAGCTGGCCATCCAGGAATTTGTGACCCCCAAGGCCTACACAGAGATTACCCAAGTGGAAAAGACAGGCTTTCGCACCAAGCACTACCAACTCACCCGCGGCGCCATCGGTTGCTACTTGAGCCACCTCATGGCCTATGACATTATAGCCAATGGCGATGCCGAGTATGGGCTTATTTTCGAGGACGATGTAAGTATTAATCCTGACTTTTGGCTCAAGTTGAACAAGATCTTGCCGAGCATACCGAATGATTGGGACGTCTTGTTGATGAGTTGTTACTGCATCCTGTGTCAAAAGTTGGACGTATATTACAACACGGAGCGCTTTTGGTGGATGCACTGCTACATAATAAAAAAGGACGTGGCGAAACGGTTGGCGGACACACTCAAGAGCAAACTCATCGAGCAACAGATCGACAGTGAGTTGAGCGACATGGTCACTGAAGGCCATCTTAAAATATTCTGTTTGAAAGAGACATTGAGCAAACAAACTGGACACTTTGCCACGGACATTCAGACGCCTGTTAGTGGGGTGAATCCGTATGCGACGCTTTAAATGTTTGTGATTTTGCTTATATAGGCTTGTTTTTTTATTGGTATGCTATACTCTGTATGTGGCAATACAAAATATAGAACCGCCTAGTATGACTATGAAGAAAAGTCGAAAAATGTAGTAATATAAAGACAGTATCTATCACCCCCTGATACTTTCACTTACTCGAAATGACCACTGTTTGCGACGCCCCAACAGGACAATCGCAGGACAAGATCAAGCGCATGATAGTGGCTGTCAAGAGCATCAAGCTCATCGTGAACCTGCTGGAAAAGCTGGACAAGGAGCACGAGTCCGGCCGTATCACGGAGCAGTTCGAGGACGAGGACTTTTGTTTGAGCGAAGCAGGCTGGATTGCCGAGGAGTATGTCGACGTCTTGCGCCAGGCGAGCTCTCAGAAGCTCTTGACCCGTGCGCGCAACATCAGCAAGCTGCTTTCCGAGATCATGGTCGACCAAGTCGCCATCGATCCCGCAGTCACGTCCGAGGACCCCACGGAACGCACCAAAGGCGTCCTTGAGCTCCTGTCGGCGGCCACAGACTTGAAACTCTGATCGGGATGTATATTGTTTATTTCCTAGTAGTGATTTCCTATATGAAATTAAAAAAAGTACAATAACATAAATGAAAAAGCCTAGACTTTTACTAATTATTTCCTTGATAGTTTTTGTCATATCGGTCTTGATCATGTGTGTTGATGTAAAGAAGCGGTGGGAACGTTTTGTTGTTGCAAGTGCTACTGTTACAAAGCCGTCGCTGTCACTCTACTATCGCATTTCCGACACACTCGACTACACCAAGCCAGTGGGAGATGCCATCAAGCCGTTCCTAGACTTGGCGGTGCAATTTCCACAGTTTATCAAGTCGACGCCGACCTATCAAAAGGCAACATGGGTCATGTTTGAAACCTTGAACAATGTTGACAAGGAAATGGGCTCTATGACGTGGCCCAAGACGGTCGCCTATATTTATGGGGTGGCCGGCTCTGACCTCTTGGCAAGCAAAAGCCTGTTGGCCATCACTCTCACTGCCGCCTCACTTGACACGCTTCAACCGCTCACATATATAACTGAAAACGGAATCGGCAAGGACAAGTTTCTGGCCGATTATGAAAAACTAAAAGGGAAATCTTTTATTTTGAAAAAGAATATTCAGAGACAAGAGGGATGTATGATAACGGGCGATTTACAAGTAGTTGCGGCCGCCTTTGACCCCACAAGCGGCTATGTGGTATGCCAAGAACTTTTACAGAATCCGCTTGTCATTACGGAAGCGAGCGGTATTGGGCGCAAGGTGAATGTGCGCATTTATTTACTTGTTATAGTGTCACCTGTGGTGGGATGCACGTGCTACATGTACAATGATGGATTCATGTACTACACACCGTCTGCATTTGTGGCAGGCTCTCTTGATGCCGCGGCCAACATCACGACGGGCTATATCGATCGCCAAGTCTACATTGATAATCCTCTCACGTTTAATGATTTGTTGCTCAAGGTGTCAACAAGTCAGGCGAGCATCTTGTATAATAATACAATTGCGGCCTTGACGAATCTCGCGGCGATTTATAAACAAAAATTTACAGAAGCTAATAAAAATATTCCTGGTATTAAATTCAATATTTTTGGGGTGGATATTGCTCCGGCAAACGATTACACTGTGAAAATCATGGAGGTGAACAAGGGGCCGGATCTTTCCTATAAAGACGACCGGGATGAGTTGTTGAAAAAGACAATGGTGGCGGAAATGTTGGGCATTGTAGGCATTTTACCACGGGCCACCCAGAATTTTATAACATTGTGATGATTAGTAAAATTCGATAAAATCAATGGTTTGGTTATTTTTAAAAATGGATACTCTTCCTTGGCACGTGCAGCTCAAGATCTACCAAGGAATTGGTATCGACTCGCTGCGCACCCTTGGCATCAAGCCGGGCAAGCTCAAGGTCCCAGCAACGCTTACCGAGTCGCTCGGAAAGTCTTTGAAGTTGCGAATGACCGCGCCAGAAGGCAGTGACAAGTGGGTCGCACGGGTTGTGATGCCAATCACAGGCACTCCTAGACAGTATGTTGTCCAACGGCGCTCTGACGATGGCCCCATTGAGATGATCGTCAGACACGAACAGTCGTTCATGGTGTACAACTTCACAGCTCTCAAGAACTTGACAACTGTCTTTTTGTTCAAGGACGAGGAGCCTGCCGATATCCGCACTGGACCTAACGTACAGCTCATGCGCATCTGATTTGAAATATTCTTATTTCCTGTATCGTGCCCACAAAATATGAGAGTTTCAATATAGTAAAAACGCATAAAACATACAAGATGCCCAACTTTATCATGATCTTTGGCTCGCCGCTTTCGGACGGTGCACTCAGCCACCTCCAGCTCTTGGGCGACCTGAGGATCGAGTGTGGGGGTCGCGCGGTGTTTTTGAATACGCCGGGTACGATCCAGGGTGTGGGAATCACCGAGGCCTATGTGGTCGCATTCATCACGGTGGCCCATGCCAACACGTGGATCACAAACGCCGACCGTGCCCTCTTGATGACGTTGACGACCATTTCGGAGCCACAGGAGGACGCCTAGTTTTGCATTTGATTATTTTTTGTATCGACGCTATAAAATATTATTCTTCTAGTTTTTTTACTACTCATCAGAATGCCATACTACGAGCTTCACTTCAGGACCTCCATCACACAGGGGGCGCTAGACCACCTTGGCCTTTATGGAAGGGCACGCCGGGTCAGGTTCATCAGCCGCATGGTCCTTTTCTGGATGTCGGCGTCCATTTTAAAAGGAGATTCTGATCCCGAGGACTCGCTCCGTGAGTTCATTTTGCAGTCGCCTGCATTGAACCATGAGCTCACCGAGGCCGATCGCACGGCGCTGCTGTCCATTCAGGCGGTGACCAAGGTCCACAGACAGCGCAGCCGCCACGTTTGATTAACCATTATTTACTTTGGCTGGAACCCTTTTGCAAGACACTTGGCTCGCTTGTTGTCGAGTTTTTATTCTATATTTCCCAATCCTCAACTATAAATTTGAAAAATAGAATTGGTTTTACGATACAGAAAATATAATGTCGCGCTTCAAGCTTGTATTTGCCCTTCCCCTGCCTCCAAAGTACTTTCGCTATCTCGAAGACCGTGACCAAGATGGACTAGCTGTCTAGTTTTTCATTCTATATTTCCTTTTTATTCTTTTTCAAATAGCTATTCAAAGGCTACACCTCGTAAAATACTACAGACAGTATCAATGCTTCATTTTGATTTTCACAGGGGTCATTTTCAAATCCTATAAAGTTTTCTAAAACTATTTTGAAATTATTCTCTAAATAAATAGCCATGTAAAATACGGAAATGATGATCCAAGTGCAATTGATGGTGGCATACACCCGATTATTCCTTATGATTTCTCATGGACTTTTCTAGTCCGAGGATGTAAATTTGAAAAATGCAATATTTTTAGGGTTTAGCAAAGCATACAGTCATTCATCGGTCAACGGTCTTGCACGATACTGTCCGTACATTTTAAAATGGAAACAGTGGAGTTGTATAATAAAGATTATATTTTAAATAAATAATGTATGCTGTAGATTTTAGAAAAGTTCT
>Ga0214252_1000939_pt1 | contig 9284 bp, 4 predicted proteins | sample TroBogypolimnion_47_FD_153090 | JGI IMG/M metagenome (GOLD analysis project Ga0214252, IMG submission 153090) | Freshwater microbial communities from Trout Bog Lake, WI - 13JUL2009 hypolimnion | ecosystem: Environmental > Aquatic > Freshwater > Lake > Hypolimnion/Profundal zone | place: Trout Bog...
CGGGCGATAAAAAAAGCGGGTTTCTCCGCCTAACCATGTCGTCGAGGCGGTGGGCCCGCGTCCAGGCTTTTTGGCAGAAGCCGTTGGGAACCCAGCTGGGAACGCCGCAGCCTCGTGGCTGTTTGTCTTTTTTTTGGTTAATCACTTCGAAAATTTGTCTTTTTTTTGGTTAATCACTTCGAAAATTTGAATTCGATGCAGACCTGATGACTCATGACTCCGTCTACATGAAAATTGCCTGATTGTAGCATACATACTTGACTATCGAGCATTGATACTGTTCCTAAATATCACGGATTAAAGGCTAGTACCGAGTTTTGTTCCGGGCATGTCATCTCAAGGTGAAAGCAGCGATAGCGGTCCCGATTCTGAGGAAGTCGCGGGCGCGGTCGCGGAGATTTCCCAAAGCGACCCACCTGAACACTGCGACGAGGAAAACTGTTCCCACAAATCATCGATTTGGAATTTCGAAGGCACCCTAACTATGGACTTGCCCCCCGATGACTGGAATGATGGCGAGATGCCCGCCCAGGATGATATGTTCTTGCACTTCCGAACAGATCACTTTAAAAACCCACCCATCCCTATCACATGCATGCACATTGCACTGGATTTTTCGAAAGCGAATCGGGGTGGAATTTTCGGCCGCACATTCACTGCTCCACTCAGCGGAATGGTACAAGCACGCCCCGCCAGCAGAGATACCTGGCTTTCTTGGCTGCAATTCGGGTCCGGCGCGGTCATCGAAGAAATGTCCCCTTACAGGGAAGATCAGGTTCTTGAGGTTCTTGATGTGCTGCGCAGACGCGTAAACTTGGAAGGATGGAAAGTCGTAGCAAAATGTGGTAGGCGCAACCGGTATGAAATCAGAGGAAGAGCATGGAAATTTTCGGGCACGCTTGTCGCTCTCATATCTCCGGACAATGATAATTATATTGACAGTGCAAGGAACGCGTTTGAAACCACAGGGGGCCTTCTAAAGCTCCCGAAGGTGCTCCGTTACATGACCGTCCTCGCGGACCTGCGGTCCCCAATTTCCGGCGCGTCGGGGCTTGTGAGCATCCCTATCAAGGGCTATATTCAATGTGGCGATAAGTGTGATCACGCCGCATGGAAAAAGTGGCAGCCCAACTTCCTTTTTGACGTAGTGCACATGGGCCTGGCCAGCCACGCGGAGTTTCTTGCTGACATGGACATGGCGCGCCTTCAAGACGGATCCTCGTACTGGTTCGAGATATACCAGACCGGCAAGCTGCGGCTCAACCCCGCTGGTCGCCTGTCCATGGCACTTCAGGCAAGCTCCTTGCTCCCTTTACGAGGGTGCGCCCCTGAGCAGCGTGCGTGCAGGACCGCACCGCGCGCGCAGCATCCTCCAGCGGCGCCTCCTCGACTGCCGCATCATCATCTTCCCGGCCGAGGGGGCGGCCGCGGACGGCGTCTCAGGCGAGTCCTTCGCCACGTTGCCAGCGCGCTGATGGCGAGATGCCCGCGCGCCGCTCCACTAGCGCGCCGCTTCACCAACGCGCTGCTCCACCAGCGCGTCGCGCCGCCAGCGCGCCGCTCCATCCGGCCGCGAACCGCGCGCCTCTCGGCCCGCGCGCCGCTCGGCCAGCGCGCCGCTCGGCCAGCGCGCCGCTCGGCCAGCGCGCCGCTCGGCCCGCGCGCAGCTCCAACTGCGCGACACTTCGCGGAGCCCGCGCGCCGAGCCGTCCTTGCGCCGCTCGGCCCGCGCGCTGCCAGGCCCGCGCGCCGCTCGGCCCGCGCGCCGCTCCAACTGCGCGACACTTCGCGGACTCGGAGCCCGCGCGCACCCTTCACGAGCGCCGCTCCCGGGCCGCCCGCGTGCTGCTCAGCCCGCTTGCCGCCCCGCCCAAGCTGTGCGCTCCCCGAGGTGGAAGTTGGCGATCAGGCCGTCTAGCAGCACGCCTAGGCTCGACTGCCCTGACGCGCGCCGGCGCCTGATTCGCAGGCGGTATCCCAGGATCCAGCGCACAAAAGAAGGCGGAGGGGGAGCTCCCAATCCGCTGCCACCTCCACCTCGGGGAGCGCACAGGCAAGGCTGTCAGCACACCTACTTTCAAGTTGTCGGGCTTTTCTCTCACTCGGATTGGCTGCGGCAGGGGGCTGCCGCCAGTGTGCCCTCGTCTTCGTCATCAGGGCATGCCGCTCGAGACAAGAAAAGGAAAGATGGCGGATCGGTGGCATCTCCAAGTTCAAGGGCGGGCAAGACACCTAACCGAAACCCTATGGGCGGGATCCATTCTGGGGTCAACAGTTTGGGCGTGCAGACCCCGGCAACCTTATTCCGCGGAAACCCTGCCACCACGCCGCCTGCGACCGCACTATCGAACCCTACTGCTGAGCAGGCACGCTGCTGTGCCAATATTTTGCTCTTTATGTGTTCGCTCATTCCGTCTCTAATGTACAGCAGGGGGGATGCGCTAAATTATCCTTTGCACTGTCACAGCAAAGCCAGCCAGTTGCCTTTACTGGATCGTCCCGGGCTGGCGTGGCCTCGCCTCCCGTCCCTGCTTTTGCCGTTCAACACAGTGAGCAGACTACCCCAAACCAAAATCCCGGTTCCTCTGGCTCTTTTTCTGGTTGTGAAGGCGGTTCGTTGTTCGGCCTTGCTCGTGGGACTGGCAACCTAGATCCCCAGACCTTCCATTATTCGCCGCCCTCATCTGTGTCGGTTGGATCCGGTCCAGAAGCCTACAATGTGAACTTGTGCTCAAGGTTGATGTCTGACCAAGCAGCATCACTCAGACTCGAATTCACAAACCAAATTCAGGAGCTTCAGTCCAGAATCGAAAGGCTCGAACGCGAAAAAGAAGCCCTGCGGAAGAAATGTGAGCGGAAGGCAAAGCAAGTGAAAGACTTTGAAGCGGCAGGGCTTCCCGTCGGCAGCGCTCTGCCTGTGGAGATGTGGATGCCCGCTCTGCCAGGGCAGGATCCGAGGTTTGTTCTGAGCACCACAAGCATTGCGAATGAGAACGAGGAAATAAGTGCGCTACTGCTGGAAGGAAAAGGCAAAGCAGACAGGCAGCACTCGGACGCTGAAGAGACCGAGGACTCGATGAAGGAGCGAGAAGACACGCAGCTAGCAGCATCTGGACAAAAGAGGAGGTCTGGCCCCATCAGCTACAGCAATGTGGCCATCCAGAGAGTGCAGTACATAGGGCCTGGCGCAAATCGAAAGAGAAGTGGCAGAGGGGGCACGACGAAGGATGAAGGCGCGCTGATGGGCAAGCTGGCGCTGTTCTTCACTCAAAACATATCGATCCGGACGCTGTGCAAGTCAAGCCTTGAAACTGCTGTCACAGCGGAAAGCATGCGCGCAGAATATGCCCCCCTTGCTAACTACAGCGCCCGTCGAGTTGCAAACGTGTCCCATACCATCAATGCAACAGGCCAAATCAGCCGATCTGCCATGACCGAAGCCATTCATGCCTCATTACTGGCTCTTGATTACACTGTGAACAAGCAAAAGCTTATAAGCCGCGCCGACATGGTGTCCCTGCACTTTGACAACAGCTCCTTCAATGAATTGGCGATGACGGGCCTCGTTTTGGAGCTTACCTATTTTCACGAAGTTGGAAAGGACGCAGCAGGACACCAGCGTCACACTGTGACAAGGAAGACGATCTGTTGCAACAGTTTTGTGAGTGTGGACAAGAAGTGCGTCGATGTTTGCGGCAAAGACGGCAGCCTGATGATCAAGGAGGTGCCGTTCAACTTGGTGCTCTCACTGGCAATGTCTGGCCATCTGCATAGCCTTCTACAACACCCCTGCAAGATCCTGGGGGCAGACAAAGGGCCAGAGGCTGTGGGCTCAGGAAAGGGTAAGAGATGGGCTGCATTGCGAAAGGCGTTCCTCGGCCGCGGCGGAGTCTTGGAGCAGATTTTCGGAACTAGAGAAGCAATAGAGGCGGTCCAGCAAAGCGAATACTGGCCATTCCTCACCAGGGTGATGCACTTTTTGGAGGTTCCAGAGGCAGACAAGATAATCAAGGCCAGACCGCTCCCACCGCGACTGGACACGAGTGGAACTATGCTAACCGTCCGTTTCGAGATTCGGGTCATAACACGTGTTCCGGATGCTGCAACGGGACAACTCGTTACGACCTCGGATCAGCTTTTGATTGTGGAACCGCGGAAGACCTCCACCGAAGATCCGTTCTCGTATGACGCTGCCTGCAAAGACATGGATTGTTTACTTCGCTATTGCGACAAGCACGCCCTCAATCGGGCCGCAGTTTACTACACAATTATGTTTGATATGTTCCTGAAAATGGTCATGGATACAGCCACAGAATTCCGAAAAATCAACAATCATGTGTCACTGCGGAGCCATATCGCCCGAATTCTTGGAATCAAGGGAGCAAGAAGACCAGAGGCGTGCCATGTGCGAGCTGGCGAGATTCTCGGTCCAGAACAACTGAACATCTTTCAAGAGAGGTTTTCGAACGGCTTGCCTCGACAGCAGAAAGGCGTCGCAAGTCGATGGCTCCTAGTACAGAAAACCGTGCGCGACTTGGATCAAAGACGGCCGCTCCTTGCAGTTGTCATGCCCATCGCGCTCGCCAATGGCACTGACGCAGGAAAAGATGCTGCTATGCTTTCAGTCTGCTCAAAGAAAGGGTTTTCTGACGAGGGCAGAATTCGATTTAAATCAAAGCGTGTTGAAAGGTGCTTCCTCAGGCTGACCTCGCCTGACATCATTCTGCAATTGGCAGTGCAAAGCTTCACCTATACAATGGCGTGGCAGCCCCTTTTGAGTGCATGTGCTGCTCGTCGGGAGTGCGCTTCGTCTGCTGTGGGGCGCATACTGCGGGTGGTGGATTATGTGCTGGGGCGGGGATGCAAAGTGAATCCTGTAGGCAACGTCATCAGTCTGGCGAATGACAGGAATTTCAAGAGAATGTTTTTTGGAAGGCGGGAATCGCAAGAGATTCAGACAGCGAACCCCTGGGGACTTTTCGTGAGACTGCGCCACCGTGGCTTGCCAGATCGAAAAAACAACGGGGAGTCGTTCGTCTCCACGCGCCTCGAGAAAACACCAAAGAACTGGAAACGCCCAGAACCTCCGGCCCTCCTGGAGCTCTATGCTCACTTTTACCACCCGGATATGGCGACGGCGGCGAGCCGGCTCCTCCAAACGATGCGGGAGGCGTGCAATATGAGCGGGCCGATTCTGTCTGCCGCGGACAGCGATGCGTACGCCAGGAGTCAGTTCGGAATCAGGTATGGTTCTCTTGAGGAGAAATACTCGGCAAGGGTACATGCTGCTCAATGGCTCTTTGAGAGAGACACGAGCAGGGCTGTCGAGGCTATCAGGAAGAAGATGGCTCACCTTTTGAGTCATCCGCTGTATATGCTGGGCAATCTATACGACTTCCTGTCGGTCGAACTGCTTCCATCAAAAAGCGACTCAAGCAAGGATGCATTTCCATTCGACGATTCAGGCGACAGAACGGAGGAACGTGCCAATGATTTGGCGAAGGATGACGCCAAATCGTTCTCCAGCAAGTCTGCGCTCGTAGAGACTCGAACGGTATATGTCGCGACGGACGAAGCAATTTTGAATGCCAAGCTGCTGCATCGCCAAGTATTGGAGCTGAGACAAAAGCACGGCGAAACGCTGCACGAATACATGACAGAGCCACTCAAAAGCCTTTGTCAAGACAAAATGATGGAAATGCTGCAGGAATTTTCAAAAGGACAGGAAATCAATGTTCAAAAACCCACAAAACGATTTTATAGCCGATCGACAAACGGATCGAAAGTAGGTTTGGAAGGCCTTGGAGGTGTGGATCCAAGGTCCAAGAGGTCATCGTACCCCATGCCTGTGACTGCATTTCCAGACTTGGCGAGACTTGCCCTCATGGCCTGCGCTATGATCACCAACAACAACAACGTGGAAAGCAAGTGGAGCCTTCTGACCAATCGGTATCACGCGCATGTGCGCCATGTCAATGCAGAGTACATGAGCGCGATATTCAGACAAAAAGACTTTGTGGAGACAAATAACACGCAACAGCTGAAGACTGAGGGCTTTTGCAGTGTCTTGGCTGCGGCTCGCGCCTTCAGGCAAAAGAACAGGCGTTCTTACCAAGACATCTTCCGGCCACGGCAGGAGGAGGCGGAAGAAAGGGAGGCCCAGAGCTCAAAGCCGCAGGAGAAGTATGCAAACATCAAAGAAAAGGCAGAAAAGAGTTCGGGCGAGCACCAAAGGAAGGCGAAGGCCCCAGGCTCGAAACGGCAGGCTGGAAGACAAATGACTCGACACGATGCCAGTGAGAGCGACTCTGATTCTTCCCGTAGCTGCTCCGACTCTGAGCAGGATGCCAGCGGTTGTGATGGAGATAGCTGTCGTGACGATGCAGACATACAACGCGATGCCCATGCCAGTGGTCAAGATGATAGTGAGGATGAGGCTCTTAGTGTTGAGGGGGGCAGGGGAAGGAAAAAAGCGAATCAGTCAGGTGATTCCCGCAGATACCTTGATGTTGAGCGGAGTGGAGCTTGCACCAGAGCCTTGCACTCCGCCCGAAAAACGGGCGATGCAGACTCAACTGCAGGGGACAATCATGCTTCTCCTGCTGTCGGTGGGCAAGACCAAGAGGCTTTGTCCAGGAAAACCAGCAGCGCCTGCTCCAGTGGACAGCACAAGGACAAGGAAACTTGGGTATCTGAAGACTGCTTGGAAATCGGTGAACTGGTCATCAAAATGTCAAGAAGCCAAGGTGAAAGAAGCGAATCTGGAGCTGTAGATGATATTGACGAATCTGGAGCTGTAGATGATAGTGAAGTTTCGTTCGAACAGAGTGATGTTTCGTTCGAACAGAGCCATGATGCCAAATGGCCTTCGAGTCCTTCTCGCGGGCAGCCTGAAGCAAAGCAGCCAGACTTTAACTCCAGCGTAGCAAGCAAAGAGGGCAGCTCTGATGATGCCCAGTTGTCAGACGCCAGCAAACAACAAGGGGCTTGCAATGCTGATGTCATGGCGAATTCTTGCCATTCGGTTCCAAAAGACCAGACTTCCGAAAGCCAAAAGCGTGAAACAAGCAAAGAGAGTGATGTGAGCGACATACCATCTGATTTTTTGGATTCCGAGTCAGATTCTGATGATGATGTTCCAATCGGTCAGAGACAGGCTGCTGGCCGCGCACAGGGGCAGGCAGGGAATCAGGTTCACAATCTGCTGTTTCCCACTATTGAGCTAGATTCGAAGAGGTTTCAAAAAACGAGTCCTTGGAAACTGTCCTTCATCTTGTACCTGCTCACGCACCAGGTTTGGCGAGACACCAAGGTTACTTCGCACCGACAGACTAAAGGTGGCAAACCCAGGCTTACTCTCACTCGATTTGATGGGAAAGAGTTTCCACTTTCATCAGACGAGAGAATATTCTACATTTTGTATGGAGATGAAGGGCTGGAAGCAATACATGTCGAATCGATTGAGCACAAGGTCCCAGCCTCAGAGAGCTCCGGACGTAGACAGAGGCAGGAAAAACAATGGTGTGTTACATATTCACGGGCCCTTTCTACGGAGATGGCTCAGAAAGAGTGCAACTCCGACAATGACTTTTATGGCAAACTCGGGAAATCAACTGTTCGCAATTTCTCACTTGGGGCAGATTCTTTGAAAAAAGTTCTTGAGCAGCAACAGAACTCTAAGCTCGATCATCCTGTGTTTCATAAGGGGGATGTTCCCAGGGAAACTAGAGCACAATATATCGTTGGTTTCATCGCATGGGACAGTGTACCGTGTGGGCAGCGCACCAAACGCGACGATGCAGATCTGCTCACAGCAGTGAAAGAAAAACTGACTCTGCCCGCCACCGGTAAAGCCTTGATAAACACCCTGGCTGAGATCGACTGGGTGTATTGCGGGCAGGACTTCTCAGACCAGCCCTGGGAATAAGAGCAGCAAGAGGTCACTGCGGGCTCAGCTCGACGCCGTCGATTGCAGCGCGGCGTCGGCGAAGTGCGCCGTGCCAGTGCGACGGTGAGCGAGCTCAGCTCGATGCCCTCTATTGCGGCGCAGCGTCGGCTTCATACGCCGTGCGCCCGCGAGCGGGCTCAGCTCGACGCCGTCGATTGCGGCGCGGCGTCGGCGCGGAGCGCCGTGCGCTGGCGAGCGGGCTCAGCTCGATGCCGTCGATTGCGGAGCGGCGCTGTGCGCCTTGCGCCGTGCGCCTGCAAGCTGAGCTTCGATTGCGGCACAACGTGGGCGCGGAGCGCCGTGCGCTGGTGAGCGGTCTCAGCTCGACGCTGTCGATTGCGTCGCGGCGCTGTGCAACGTGCGCTGTGCGCCGGCGAGCGGGCTCAGCTCGAGACCATCGATTGCGGCGCGGCGCAGTGCGCTGGCGAGCGGGCTAAGCTCGACGCCGTCGATTGCGTTGCGGGGCGGCGCCGGGGCTGTGCGCCGTACGCCTTGCGCAGGAGAGCGGGCTAAGCTCGACGCTGTCGATTGCGTAGCGGGGGCTGTGCGCCGTGCGCCACCCGCCGGCGAGTGGACTCAGCCTGAGCACTCTGACTCGGCGCGCGTCCGCTCTCACTTGTCAAGAGCCTGCTCTTACAGTCGAGTCTCGCTCGGCGCTCTGCAGTGCTGTCTCGCTCTCACTCTGCGCGCGCACTCTCGCTCAGCGCGCGCCCGCTCTAAGGCTCACTCGGTGCACGATGGCCTAGCCTTGTCCCGACCATCGTGCATTGCCCCAATCACCAAACACAATCTGGTATGTGACGCCCTGCACCATTTGAATTTTGAAATGGCTGCGCTCAAAACATATTGTTATCTTTGTTGGCTGGAAGTTCGTACCCATAAGCGCTGGTTGCCCCTATGAGGAGAGAGGCAACTAGCACTCGCCCGTCTCCTGCCCCAAAGTCAATAAATTCGCGGCCATTGACCTGCAGCGCGACAAGAACCTTGTCCAAACAAGACAGGCCAATGGAACCGTTGACCCCCAAAACGCCCTAGTCTTTCATCTGAGTCCTTGCCGAGTCAGTGGATTATAGAGGGGTTTTAGAGGGGTTATACTCGGAGGTCTGCCTCGCCCGTGACCCTGAAGCCAGTCATGACTCGGAAGCCCGAGCAAGATGCCAGCGGTGCCCTCACTGGCAGCTGAGACGATCCGGTCAAAACCAAGTTCTGCAAAATGCCCTACTTCGGAATCGAACTCATGTCACAAGACTCAAGAGATGGTGTAATAACCACTAAGCAACAATTTCTTGTAATGAGCAGGATGAGTTTTCATTGGGGGGGCCCGGGCTGGGCGGGG
>Ga0214252_1000951_pt1 | contig 9204 bp, 7 predicted proteins | sample TroBogypolimnion_47_FD_153090 | JGI IMG/M metagenome (GOLD analysis project Ga0214252, IMG submission 153090) | Freshwater microbial communities from Trout Bog Lake, WI - 13JUL2009 hypolimnion | ecosystem: Environmental > Aquatic > Freshwater > Lake > Hypolimnion/Profundal zone | place: Trout Bog...
CGGGCAGTGGATCTGCGACGACGAGGACAGCTACCAACTCTTTTCCTATGCCCGGAATAGCTGCCATCGCAATCACCGCCGGTTCACCCTGTGCGGATTCCACCACACGGAGGAGCACAAGGGCCGTTGGCAGACCTGCTCCGAGTGCCGAGAGGACATCGAGACGGAGATGTATGTCTACTACGGCACCAACGACTACAACTTCGAGAAGCTGGAAAACCCGCCCACCTTTGAGCCGACCCTTTGCACCGGCTGCGGTGCCGTCATCCACCTGGCAGCAGGCGGTTATTCCAGAGGCCCCAAGGGCACCTTCTGTCCCACCTGCTCCAGTCGGAGATTCTGATTAGGGCCGTGAGGATGCTCCCGGCCAGCGCGGCCCGAAGGGGGTGTCCTCCGCTACGGCCTACGGCCTCCGCTCCGGTCACCCCCTTCGGCATCACCCATCAATGGGGAAAGCTCTTTGTCGTTGAAGGTGAAATGTAGTTGACGCCGGGGAGTCGAGACTTCAATCGCTTTCGCACTTTGGATTCCGGTAGCTGCAGCAGGTGATACCAGAATAGATTCCATATTTCGGATCTCGATTTGGATCATTGAATATAGGTCAACCTGTTCGGCGTCCGTTTCTAAGGAAAGCATCAACGAATACCTGGCCTTGTCATCACTCCGATTGAACTGGTGACGTTCTCGCCAACACCCGATCACTGGATAAATTCCAATCCATTCTCGCCGAGCCAATTCCTCCGCTGGGCCAACCCAAATGGTGGCAGTAAGGACTCCGGCAATGCCCCAACTACTCCTAAAACTGGCATGGATGGGGCAGGCAGCCTAGCTAGGCAGAGTTCAATCCTCCATTGGGAGAGGCGTAGGCTCCGACCCCTTAGTGTGACTTCTTACAGCTTTCTTGATTGTCGGGTTGTGCAGAGTGTCGGGGTACTCAGGCCGCTTTGTGCCATCCATCAAGGATTTGATCGTGAGGATCTGAATCTTGGGATACTTTTTCAGATTTCCTCCAACATAGAACCCATCCTTGACTGCTTCATCCGTCATCGGTTTGGTCGGTTCATGCAAGGTGACGAAGAGCCCCATTGCGGCCTTCTCGCGTTTGACCACATGGGCTAAATCACGAACCATCCCCACTCCGATATTTGAACCACCCTTAACGCTAACAATAATGGTTTGAATCACTTCCTTTCGAGTGGCGGGGTCGATGTCGCCGAAATAAATCTTCCCGTCTATACCGCCGTCGGCCCCCTTCTTAATCCCACGGAATCGTTTGGCTCCAACCAGGTAACAGGCCCAGCCTTCAAACTGATAAGGATCACGGTCGAAGAGGTCGGCGGCGCCGGAGGGGTCCTTCGGAATCCCATCCACCTGGTATTTGATACGCGGGTAACGGTCTTTCAACCGTGTCTCGATCAACCCAATTGCCAAGTGTGTAATGTCGATCCCAATCCAATTGCGGCCTAATTTCTCGGCGGCGTCTACCGCCGTTCCGCAACCACAGAATGGGTCGAGCACAACATCCCCAGGATTGGAACTGGCGTTGATGATTCGCTCTAGGAGGGAGATGGGCTTCTGGGTGGGGTAGCCGAGACGCTCTTTGGCCATCTGATTTAGACGATCAATGTCCGTCCAGACATCGCCAACCAAGACACTGCGATCCTCAACCTGGAACGGGCTTTCCGCTCGCCGCCGGGGGAATCCGCCTTCCTTTTTGGGCCAGTGGATCAGTCCTTGTCTGTCCCATTCATCCATCGTTGCGTGGTTGTTCCCCCAGTGCCGACCCATTGCGCTGGGATCAAATCCCTTCCAGGGCTTACCAGTCTCACCGTCACGGGTCTGTCCCTGACCAGTCAGTTCAAAGGTCTGGTACTTCTTGCCGTCAGGCCCCGTAATCAGCGTGTGTGGGAGTTTTGTCGCCCCTACCACCTTTGAGGTTGAGCGGAAGTGACTTGCCTTGGACTTGACGTAGTACAGAATCGTGTCATGCAGCCGAGGCCAATTCTTGCTCGTGCTCCTCGCATTTGTTCGTTGCCAAATGATCTCGCCACGGAAGTTGATGGGATTGAACACCGCATCCAATACCAGCTTCAAGTAATGGCTTGCCGTGGGATCGCAGTGGAGATACAGGCTGCCAGTTGGCTTCAATATGCGGTGCATGTGAACCAACCGGCTGGCCATCATCACGAGGTAGGCCATGAGGTCGTTTTTCCCAAGGATCTTGTCTAACGCAATCATCAAGTCCGCTATTTCGGTCGGTCCTGTTTGCACAAGCTCAGCGTACTCTTCCTCGGCAATATGACCCCAATGCCAGGTGTCGTCGAACGCCTCGATCTGGGCACCGCTTTTCGAGCCATCTGGGGCACGAAAGAACTGGGCGTATTCCTGGTCAGAGTTGAACGGTGGGTCAAGGTAGATCAGGTCCACGCTTTCGGCGGCCAAGTGATCTCGCATGACCTTGAGGTTGTCCCCGAAATACAGATGGTTCACAGCATCTCCAATGGCGGGTGATTTAGTATAGCTTGCCCATGGCTACCCAAAGGTATTTAGGCTGAGGTTCGCCGATAATCAGGAAATCATATAAATACTAGGCATGGACTTGATGTCGCTATCATTCAAATTTTCATGTGCTTTTATGATGTGTGAAAATATCTAAATTTCGCAAGGTCGAAAGTCTAAGAGCGTGGGTGAATACACCAGCGCTCTTAGACTTTAACGTTTGAGAGTCGGCCTATAGGTTTTTGAGGGTCGCAAGATTACCCCGAAGACCTTGGATTAGAAGGTCATCACCGGCCTGTAAAGCGCGGAGTTGGGGAATACGTGGCGAGTGCGGGTTAGTGATTTCTAAAGTCCGGATTTCGTCTCCGAGGTTTGCGCTGTCTCCCGACCAAGCGAGAATGTTGAGCCTCAGGTTCTCCTCCAAGATTTGTTTTGCCGAGTTCGGGTCTCGCAGTTCCAGTGCCACCTTCAATTTCGTCTCGGTGTCAGAGTAGTAGTGAACGCTAACACGAGGCATCATGCCAGAGTTAAACGTGGTTCCAGTCTCAAAGATGGCGCGTAGTCGAACGGTCCTGTCGTGATGAATCAGACCAAAAATGGCTCCGCTTATGGCTAATAGTGTTGTAAAAGTCCATATAATCCTCTTGACCATAAAGATCTCCTCTTAACGATTAGCCCTATAATATTTTTGGATGGTTTCAGGCCAGTTACTAATGTTTGGCAAATTGAGAGGTGTAGAATCAGTCGTGGTGTTGAAGTTTAAATGCCTGATGGTTATAAGGTGGTAATTTCCTCATCTCGTGCGTCAGGCCCCGAGATTTGAAGGTCTGGCGTAAGAATTGAGCCATTATTCATAATCAAGTATGCCTTGCTCATTTATCATTGTTTTCTATAAAAAATTTTTCTTGGTGGAATTGAATCAACAGCTTCTTCTGCCAACGGCTGCTGTGAAACGCATAGTCGTCCATCTGAAGTCAGTTCGAAATGGACTTCCCTGCCTGAACTTCCAAACCCAGTTCGGAACCACCAATGACCCAGTCCCCAAGGGATAAATACTCCATCACTCCATGTTATGGTTTCATTTTTTGGGGAGGCATAATGTGTAATGTATTTAAAATGAATCCCTATTTGATTTATTGGTGATATGGGCTTTAATTCAATTTGTTGTGGAGGTCCATCAGAGTTGGTCGATATCCAACAACCAGCGAGTTCCGGGGGAATGAATGGTTGGCCGGCAAAGAAATCAATAAAAAAGGGACCAGGTCTTGGCGTGATTCGTTTGTAAGTAGCGGTTCTATCGAAGACCTGATTTTTGTTGATGACATCGACATTTCGCGTTCGGACTTTAATGCTGTATTCATCTAGAATTTCTATCTGACCTTCTTTCCAACTGTTAGTGTGTCCAGTGGCAATGAAGGTCCATATTTGACTAGATAAACTATTGTAAGAAACAAGATATTCACTATAGTCTGAGGGGAGAATGTTTGTTCTAGGGGCTAATAGATCAAGAGACATTAAGTAAGTATGTCGCCTGAGCGTGATGTATAAAAAGGCGTTCGAAAATTGATCTGAGCTTTCAATCAGCTTCCATGCACCTTGTAGTTCAACTGGGGCTATTGGGTTTTTATATGTAAGGATTTTTGATTCATAAATATTGCTTTGAACCTGTTGCTGGTCCATTTGCTGGACATAGGCTGTCAAGTCAACAGGTAACATCCTAGCAACCACCTGACGCTGCAAATCTTGCAGCAATAATCCCTGCTAACCCAGATACCCCCATGCTGCTAAGGGCTTGAGAAACAGTCGTCCCCTCGGATCTCGCCTTTGAATCGGCTGAAAGCAGAATACCAAAGGTATCAGGATTAGCGGCTGATGATTGAACTGCATCCATGCGGGTTTTCCCGTTATCGTCTATCCAGAATTCGGGATGCTTACCAGCCGCTTGGGTTAGCGCCATTGCATGACCTAATTCATGTCCCATCAAATAATTCTCATCCGTTAAAGTTGAACCAAGTGATTGCCCTAATGCTAAGTTTACTAGTGCCGTGACACCAGTCGTACCACCTGCGCGGATCTGCCATTGGTTGATTTTATCAATTGCCGCTTGCTTGTATTGTTGTGAAACAATTCCTGTGTTGTCAGAGATTAAAGTTCGATATGCCCCCACGCGTCCCAGCATGGTCTGATCCATTGAATATGAATTGATTTTTTGAGAATCCCAATATATTCCGATACCCCCATCTGACATGCGATAAGTAAACGGTGCCCCCATACTTAACCATCGTGGCTGTTCTGTGTTTATTCCATTAGCAGCTTGGTTCACAATTGTCGGTCCCTGGATCGCCAATTGACTGTTTGTCGGGTCAGTGCCATAACCTAATTCTCCAATATAGGTCTGCACGCAGTCCTTTGCTTGAATCAATAACTGGGCAGCAGGTAGTGCGAGTGCCGCAGCATTCGGCCCAGGGGCACCCCCAATTGAGGTACCTGCAGCACCACCACCAGTTGAACTACACCAAGTACCTATGACTTCTGTTCGGTCTTCAACAACGCATACGCCATTTTCCATATATGTTGATAGTGTTACTCGATATAAGGTCCAACAATCAGCTCGCAAGGAAACGCTACTGGCAATGCTTATCCAAAGAATTGGCGCGAGGAAATTAAATTTTCGCATTGTTAGTTCTCCTTACGATAAATTATTCTCATAGGCATTGCAGAGGAAATCGATTGTTGCATAGAGGGGTACCCACTTATGTAGGTAGCCGCTGTGGTTGCCGCACCCGGGTTTGTTATTGCGATAGGTGCTGAATAAGTAAAATCAAATCCATCCCGCCAAATTATCGTTCCCCCCGTAAGCTCAATTTCAACTGGTGTTCGCCAATCCCGGTAAATGAGTCTCGGGCTTGCTTCACCGAACACTTGGAATGCGATGATTTGTCCGACATCTTCCAGAGCAACCATCTGAATGCGGTATACAGAACCATCACTAGTGCCAATAGCTTCGATTGGACTTCCATTGTTTAAAGAAAACACAGGAGGGCAATTTAACTCTATGTCGCCCCCTCCCATGGTTCCGTCTGGCATTTCATAAATTGGATTGTGTATGGTTTTACATGTTGGTTCATGCCCTAATACGTACGCTGCGGGGCCGCCGGCCATGGCAACATATACAGGTGTTTTACCCTGAATGCATGCTTTAATATTTAAATAATCCCATATGTGAGCTGCTCGAAAATCTCGAATTCCTCTCTCGGGAGACAAAACATCCACCAAATCCCCAAGCTGCCGATCTCCAAATTTAGTGCTTCGCGTTACTACATCATTTTCAACAATATCAATAACTTTTTCATGAGCATGGGTAGAGATTAATCGGCCATTTGCAAATTTGAGTTTATAAATCGCATTGGGGTTTTCAGCGTCGATATGATTGGATTCCATAATAAGGGATCCATCGACAAAATGTTGTACTGTTTTGGCATCGGAACTAAGTAACCTTGTATATATTCGTGTCCCAGCTGGACCATGGAATTCAATTGAAGAAATTCGTCTGCCTTGAGGATCTGTTTGGGGTGAGATAAATGTGATTCCAAGTGGAAGAGAATTGGCTTTTGTCAAAAAGGTATCAAGTTGATCTTGGCACCACCCAAGGGAACAGCTAAAAGCCGCTATTACATAAAATAAAATATTTTTCATCTAGCACTCCTTATATATTTTAAAAGTACTCATGATTAGAAAACTTGTAATTCATAGAATATTGGTTCATGGTGTCGTAATATTTACGCCTTTTAATATGTAAATAATATTGATAGATAACGAAAATTTGATGAAAAAATAACTCGAGACAACATAGCCTTGACCTCAGATGCGAGGATGGGATATTTTTTACTACTGTCCAGTTTTCTTATAAAACAGATGCATGAGTATGTTCTATAAATATGACCCGTAAGGTTATCTATTTAAGATGTGCGAATCATGGCCCATGCATAAAAACCTCGGCGTGATCAACCTTGTCCCTGAAATCGATGGAGAGGAGATTGGTTGAGGACAGCGTATTATTCACGACCAATTTGTCGTGAAAAATTCCGTGAACGGCGTGTTTCCTCGGCTGAACGGTTATCCGGTGTCGCCAATCACCATTCCCTCGCTGTGGTTCTCGAAGAGGTTGTTAAATCTTGAGGCTAGGGGGTCATCATTAGAGGCAGATTGGGGTCAATGGCTGGAAAGGGTTACTAGACCCCCATAGACCAGAACGCAAGTATTACTGGATATTCGCAACCAATTGGAGAGGCACGCTGCCCTGGGTAGAGAGTCGCAAAAATTTATAGACCCTACAGCGACGATGCGCTCCGCGGTCTTGGCACCCACGCGCGGCAGCTGCATCAGCTCCGTGACGGAGGCCGTATTGAGGTTCACGGGGCGGGCCGGGGCGCGATGGCTGGAGCCCGTCGCTGCGGAGAGGGGGAGGGCCAGGGCGAGCGTCAGGGCCAGGATGGTGAAGGGGTTGGACATGAATGCCTCCTTTCAGGCAGTCATGTCTCATCGAGGATTGTGCCGGTAGCTAAGTCGTGTGATGTCTGCTGCTAAATTTTTTCTGCGAAAAAATTTAGTTATGAAAAAATGACAAATATTGAACGATTATCTATAACTTAAATTATTTCAACATTTTATTGTGTAACAAAATTTCGAAAAAATTTTGCATTACGACACCGTCAGTTCGAAGCACCTTCCACGACCGGCTATCCTGAGTGGGTCCGAGGAGCGCTGCAGGACCCGGCAGATTGGCTGCGTGGGATCTCAGGCTCGGACACATCCCGAAGGAACGGCGCTCACCTCAACCCTGGACCAGGTCGATGAGGTGCTTCGCGCCCATTGTTCGTCCCTTCGAGGAGCACCCATGACTGCCATCACCGCCGACCATATCGTCGCCGACCTTTCCCTCGCCACCTGGGGCCGCAAAGAGCTGGCCATCGCCGAAGGCGAGATGCCCGCCCTCATGGCCATCCGCAAGGAGTACGCGGCCCAGCAGCCCCTCAAAGGCGCGCGCATCGCGGGCTCGCTGCACATGACCATCCAGACCGCGGTGCTCATCGAGACCCTGAAGGCCCTGGGCGCGGATGTGCGCTGGGCCAGCTGCAACATCTACAGCACCCAGGATCACGCCGCCGCCGCCATCGCCGCCGGGGGCACACCGGTCTTCGCCATCAAGGGCGAGACCCTGCCTGAGTACTGGGACTATACGCACCGCATCTTCGATTTCCCCGAGGGCGCGAACATGATCCTGGATGACGGTGGCGATGCGACCCTGCTGCTGCACTTGGGCGCCCGGGCTGAGCAGGACATCCATGTCCTCGAACACCCGGACAGCGAGGAGGCCACGGTGCTCTTCGCGGCCATCCGCAAGCGTGTGGCGGAGCAGCCCCGCTGGTATTCCACTCAGCTGGCCAAGATCCAGGGCGTCACCGAGGAGACCACCACGGGCGTCCACCGGCTCTACGAGATGGCGAAGAAGGGCGAACTGAAGTTCCCCGCCATCAACGTCAATGACAGCGTCACCAAGAGCAAGTTCGACAATCTCTACGGCTGCCGTGAGTCCCTGGTGGACGCCATCAAGCGCGCCACGGACGTCATGGTCGCGGGCAAGATCGCCATCGTCTGCGGCTACGGCGACGTGGGCAAGGGCAGCGCCCAAGCCCTGCGCGCCCTCAGCGCCCAGGTGTGGGTCACCGAGATCGATCCCATCTGCGCCCTGCAGGCGGCCATGGAGGGCTACCGCGTGGTGACCATGGACGAGGCTGCCAGCCAGGGCGACATCTTCGTCACCTGCACGGGCAATTTCCACGTCATCACCCACGAGCACATGATCCAGATGAAGCACAACGCCATCGTGTGCAACATCGGCCACTTCGACAGCGAGATCGACGTCGCCAGCCTGGAGAAGTACCAGTGGGACGAGATCAAGCCCCAGGTGGACCATGTGATCTTCCCCAAAGGCAACCGCATCATCCTGCTGGCCAAGGGGCGGCTGGTGAACCTGGGCTGCGGCACGGGTCACCCCAGCTATGTCATGTCCTCCTCCTTCGCCAACCAGACCCTGGCCCAGATCGAGCTGTGGACCAAGAAGGCTGACTACGAGATTGGCGTCTACACTTTGCCCAAGCACCTGGACGAGCAGGTGGCCCGCCTGCAGCTGCAGACCCTGAATGCCAAGCTGACGACCCTGCGCCCCGAGCAGGCCAAGTACATTGGCGTACCGCTTGAGGGGCCTTACAAGACGGATCAGTATCGCTACTGAGTGGTTCGTTCCTTTCTGCTGAATCGCTGCGCGATTCCTCCACCTGGGCGCCTTAGGGCGCCCAGGTCCTTTCAGGCGGGCATATCAGTACCCAGGGGGGCCAGCTCGGTGGGGACCGCCATGGTCTTCAGCACCGCGTGGCGGGTGGCGGGTTCACAGTCAAGCTGAGGGATCTGGGTGAAATGAGCGTGGCTCAGGGCTGAGCGGACCTTGGCCAGAACCTTGGCGCGGGAGAGGTCGTTGGCGCTGGCCCGGGCCACCTGGCAGAAATGGTAGGTGAAGGCCCCATGCCAGCTGTCCTGGATGAGGGTGTCGGCCGCCACCTGGCCCTCTTTGCAGGCGGTCCAGAGGATGTGGTGGGAGAGCCCCTTTTCCATGAGCTTGAGGTGGGCGGGGCGGGCCCGCCGGAA
>Ga0214252_1000956_pt1 | contig 9143 bp, 4 predicted proteins | sample TroBogypolimnion_47_FD_153090 | JGI IMG/M metagenome (GOLD analysis project Ga0214252, IMG submission 153090) | Freshwater microbial communities from Trout Bog Lake, WI - 13JUL2009 hypolimnion | ecosystem: Environmental > Aquatic > Freshwater > Lake > Hypolimnion/Profundal zone | place: Trout Bog...
GTATGTTCTTTACGATCAGGAATGCCTCCGTCGAAATTTGCTTCCAAGGATCCGCGGCGTGTTTTATGATCACGGGTTTTCTCTTGTCGACGCATCAACGGTTCTCAAGCTTGTCATTGGGTTTTCACAGAAGCGATCCATGAAATTCAAGGGTCCACTTGATTTCTCGCCGCTCCAATTCATGGGTGACCTTGCAGATTCGCCCGTTGAATATTCTGGTCCATTCATGTTGCAGGATCGATCCATGGTCAATGACTTGATAGATGTTATCTTCTCCATGCAAGAATCAGTAGCTCGCAATCAAAATGCCGTCCCCGTTACCACACGAATAATTAGTGCTGCTTTCTCAGTAGAATCACGCTATCGTAAGGTTGTGATTATGTATACCGCTAATTCGGCGGACGACTGCTTGCGTGTTACGATCGAAGGAGAACGGGGTGAACCCAACACTTTCACGTTCGAGCACACCGTGACTTGGATCCAGAACAGGTATTCGAATTCAAGTTCTCTGGCAGCAGCAAACGACTAGGCGGTGGAACAGCAGTGGTTTTTGCGCCAATCTAGACAACTTGAAAAAAGATTTGTTCCGCACGACGTCGACGACCACCACACAAGCCTTCAAGTTCCGCCACTGAATCCTGCACCATTTCTCTTGATGCCAATGATGCGTCTCCCGCTTTCTTTGGCTGCGGCAGCTGGCTGCTGCTTCTTTCTCATTTTGGCGAGATTTGAAATTCAAAACATGGGATATCGATCTTTAATGGTTAATCATATACAGTCACTGTCAGTCAGTTACTATGAATTGCATGTCTGACGGCCGCCACCGTGACGCGCACGTGGAGGGGGGAGGGGCTACTGTCTCTGGTTTTCAAAATACACGAGCAGAGGCGCAGACTTGCAGAGTAAGAGGAGTCAGCGACGCGCAGGCAGACCCCCACGCTAATAGTGACACAAGCACGGCGGCATAAACATCATCCCTACGAGGACCGTCACGATTCCGCGCTGTGAATTGCGGGCGGCACACTTCGTTTAATAAAGCCGCCCGAGTCTCGCTCAAGAGAGACCAGACCCTCCACATGCTCCTCAAAAAAAATTACCACCCACACACTTTCCTGCCGGTCAGTTGGTGCTCGGGCCGGGCTCGCGTCCCGGAGGCGGGGCACACAGCAGTACTCATCATGATTCTCAGCCCCCACCGCCCCATTCCCTTGTCACCTACGGCAGAGGCGCCGCTGACAACACTGTCACTACAGCGGCGGCGGAGGCGGCAGCACATCCAGCATCCAGCCACGCCTGCCGCCCCGCACCGCCGCCGCTGCCCTCGCCGACGCCTGCGGCGGTTGCGCCGACGCCTGCGGCGGTTGCGCCGGCGTCCACGGCTCGCAGAGATGGCCGCAGCTGCGGCGGGCTGGGCTCCTCAGCACTAGTACCTGTGGAGCACCCATGCTAAATGCCGTTGTCCCGAACCATACATCGCGGTATTGACACATTGTTCCAGATGCCATTCCATGCAAGCCTGCTTGTTGCGCGAAGACATTTCCGCTAAAAAGCGGATAACTGTAAATAAATCGGGTGAGCGAATGGCCATTTGACCAAGCGAATTTTCAAACCTCACCGTCCTCAGGAGCGCGCCATTTCGAGTCTCGAAAAACACAAACGGACCGTATAGAAAGGGATGATGCACACAAGCTCAGGATTTTCTCCTGCGTGGCGAGCGGGATCCCCACCCAAAAGCTGAAGGCGCAGGACGCGGTGCCGTCGGGAAGCTCGGCAAGCTCGTCGATGTCCTTGGAAATCCAATGAACTCGTGTGATCACATCCTCTGGACATTTTGAAAGGACGGCATTCAAAACAAATTGGTGCGCTTTGTTTGCTGGAAGTTCGTACCCGTAAGCGCTGATTGCCCCTTTGAGGAGAGAGGCAACTTGCGCTCGCCCGTCTCCGGCCCCAAAGTCAATAAACACGCGGCCATTAACCTGCAGCGCGCACAGGACCTTGTCCAAACAAGACGGGCGAATGGAGCCGTTTACCCCCAAAACGCCACCGTCTGCACCGCCCGAACATTTCCTGAACAGCCGATAAATGCCTCCGATTGTTTGGTCTGGGCCCAAAATCATAGGTTGGTCCTCCCTGGGAATTTGAACGCTTGCTTGAGCATATTCAGGACACGAGGACGACTTTCCCGCATTTTTTTTGCGAATCTTGGACTTGACGCCATGGACCATTGGGTCATGGTCGCTCTTTGAAGCGATCAACATGTAATTCTCCTTTCCCCGAATCACGGCCTCGGGGATGGCCGTGATTCGGGGATGACCGTGACTCTAGGAATGGCAACGGCGGGCCCGGTGATCGGAAGGCCCGCTACACTTTGAAAGGTGTCGATGCCACAAAAGAAACAGGCCGGGAAAAGAGCAGAAATAGCTGGCAGAGCGCATATCAAATATTTTAATGAATCTAATCGTAAATTAGGAGCAGAGTATGACATTGATGAATCCACTGTTCGGGAAATTAGAAAAGAATACAAAGACAAGATGCAAGAAGCCATCGCTGCCGCAGAACGGTATTATGAAACCCATCAGCCAACCCAGCCGCTCGCAAGCAGCGGAAAAATGCTCGCAAACAGCGGAAATGCAGCGCCGCGTCTGCAGTGGGCGCCGCCTGCCAGCAACCTTCACGCGACACTGCCGCCTGGCGCCACAAATTTGGTGGGCGTTGCTGCTGGGACGATGCCGGCAGCGTTGCAGGGGCCCTCCAATCACATTCTCAATGAACACCAGTTTACGTCGATGTCAGCTTATTTACTTTGCTCGCATCCATCGATTTTGATTCCAACTCAGATACAGGTACTTAGCTCATACGGGCAGGTTGAAGCAGGCCTTCGCAGCATCCAAGGACCACCCGCATCACAGTCCATGTTAGCTTGTGGCATTCAACACCACGGCACCGTGGCAGATAATGTGGCTGCACGCAATCAGGAAGCGCACACAAATTGCAATCAAGGCAACCCAACTGAAATTGAGCAACGGATCCGGGAACGAGTGCTGAGCCAAGCTGATACGACGCGCATCATCAACAAGCTGAGATTGGAGGGATTGACCAGCATCAGAGAATGCAAGACCTTACCGCGAGAACTTTTCTCACGAAACGGGTGGAAGGAATCAGATATTGACGTTTTGCTTCTCGATGATGTCGAGTGGAAAGAAACTCATTGGATCGAACCTTTCATACGTTGCCACCTTCATTCTTTCCACGCAGACCAACACGCTCAGTTCCGGAAGATAATCCAAGACGAGAGCATTCGGAGTGAGAGTGAACTTCGCATCAGGCACAGTAGTTTACGATTTCCGCTGGCTGTGACCTCGCGCCTTCTCAATTTGTTTCCGGATGATTCGCCTCAGGCTGATGCTCGTGTTCGGGAGCACCAGCCGGGAGAAGCAACAATCGCTCGGCGGAGCGAGAGTGCAGATTCGAACGGTCAGGCACTAGAAGATCTGGGAGAAGCAGCAATGGCTCGGCGGAGCGACGGTCAAGCACATGAAAATCCGGGAGAAGCAGCAAGCGCTCGGCGAAGCGAGGTAGCAGATTCGGACGGTGGGCGCGGGCAGCGCCAAGGCGCGTCAGGTGAGCTTGAGATACAGGATGATGACTCGGATCTGCGTGAAGCAGAGCAGGTTTTGCAACAGGAAATCATGCAAGACAGAAATGGAGGGAATCATGAATCGCGTTGTGAAAACCCACAAGATGCTCATATTTCAAACTGCAATCCTGCATCGGCTGTCCTGAAAGCTGCTGGGTTGAAAATATCTTTAGATGTGCATGGCCCCTGTGACGCAGAACCCCCTCTTGCTGATGTGGCTCACGGAGCTACTCAGAATGAATTGGCAAGAAGACAAGCTTCCTCCAATAGTCTCGTGGATTTGTTTCGAGGCCTGCGTATTCAGCGCCACGGTAGACCTACCGAACGGGAGATCAATGCACTTGAGACAATCTATCATGGTCACACGCTTCCAGGGGATAAATTGCGTTTTATGCAAATCGCTGGAGAAGGATCGTATGGGGTCGCAGTTAAAGCACAGCGTGCTTCCACAAGCAGCCCTATTGTATTGAAGATAGAGTTTTTGCGTCCGGGCGAGGAGTCAGCGCTGGAGAGAGAATTGCAACTTTACAAAGGAAAGAACAGAGCAAACAATTGCCCTTTTCCTCAGCTGGTGCCCGTATTTGCACATTCCAATCAAGGAAGGACAGTCCATGATTCTATAAAGGTATTGCTGGGTGATATAAATTCGATGACAATTTTGACGATGGCGATCGAATATTTAGATGACTGGCCACAGCAACAACTCAAGAAAGCATCGTTGCTTTACAGCCAAGAGAAACGGGTTGATGACACTACACATGCATTGGTTCTTCAAATTATGGATTCCTTGCTCTTTTTGCAAGTGAACTTTATTGCGCACCTTGATATGAAAGTTTCTCATCTGTTCATCCGAGTGAACGGTTGTATTGTCTGGATTGATTTCGGCTTGTTTCGTTATCTTAATCGGGAGTACTCTAACGGCAGGCAGCCGGCAAAACGAAAAAGGATCGATTCGCTCAGCCCCTTACCCAAGCCTGTAATTTCTTTCCCTGTTCAACAATCAGGTATTCCGAATGTCCCGCCTCGGGTGCTTGGTGAGGGCGAGCCTGGTAGGCCCGGTACCATGGTATACAGGGTGCCGTTTCCTGCTAAGACAAGTGCTGAATTAAGCAAGGCAGACATTTACGCTTTCGGGATAATACTTCTAGGGATAGTTTGGCCATGGCAGAGCGAAGTTCACTATGTGTCAGGCAAACGCAATGGTGTCTGGACAAAAATGGAAAGGTATATTCATGAATTAGCGCAGCGCAGCATAACCTCATTCGAAGCAGAGCTGATTTCGAAATTGGACAAGGCGAACACAGCTGTTGCCAGTTCACGGGTCAAAGGCTCAGCATGTGCCCGCCGGGCAAACACAGGTTTTTCCCAAAATCAGCCAAAGCCTCAAAGAGGCAAGCCAGTCGATGATGCGCATGGAAGAGACATACTCCGGCTAATCTGGCAATGTATTCAGCCGGATCCCGAGAAGCGACCCGATGCAAAACAGTTACTGTGTTCGGCGTTTGCCAGGAATTACATTCCAACCCATAAACTTTTTCAAGATTTGCGCTTCCATGGCGCTGTTCTTCCTGCAGTGCAACTGAATGGGCGCGTGCGGAATCCTATGGTGCTCATCTGGATTAGGGGACGCGGATATCAGGCCTTTACTTTGCTTAATTGTCAAGCTGGGGAAGAATCAACGTATTATGGTGGTTTAATCCAAACGATCAATACCAATAAATCTCCTACTGAGGCAAAAGATCTTTCGCTACACACGATTGTGGTGAGTGCAACGGAGATGCTCAACGGAACTCCCTGCAAACAAAATCCCCTAGAAAATTTTATTGAGCACAGCGCAGGGGGTTCGTTCTTTCGATCAAGCAGGACAAGCCCCGGCGTTAGAGCGCCTGGAACCCACGCTCTCCCACAGCGGCTTGCATCATCCCACCGAAATGATGTTCAGCTGGCAAATGGATGCACGTTTGGCCGGGTTTCCATGACTTGCAGAACCAATTTAATGTGGGGAGCAGAGTGTTCATTTTGCTATGACTACACCAATGCTCTTGGGATACAATGTCTTACTGAAGAAGAGGAGGCACAGACAGTTTCGCCATATTCTGAGGACCTGCCTCCGGAGGTCTTTATAATTTTGCGCGCTCAAAGAGCAAAGGTACTGCAAGAAGGCTACAAGGACTCCCTACCCACGCGGCCACCTTGCACAATTGATTTTTGTGGCTGTGCAGCCGATCTCATCAAAGAGTGTGATATGTTTATGTTGACAGAGGCAGATGTCAATCGTTGCCTTTCTGCTTCCCCCAACTTGGGAGCTCCTAAAGGTGAAAGCGAATTCTGGGTGATGCCAGATCGTATCTCTGAGGCTGACCTAAAGCGCATCACTGTTTCCGATTTCTTTTTCAACCACACTGCAAAACAAGCCGAAACAGTCGCTTTGGTTCAGACAAAAGTAAATACTGAATCATGTGCATACTTGAAGGGATATCTTTTATCGCATCCACGCGGTAAAGATCTAATGGCAGCAGCGCTGAAAGAAATGAAAGGCACGCCTTTTGATTTGTGTGTCCATCTGAATACTTCCAAGAAACGCATCGATAAAGGAGACGAATCGAAATTGATTGCGTATATTCAGGAATCGCGCCATCCAGTTGCAGGCCTATTGACTGCTGTAACAGATGTGATTCTCCCCGGATTCCAAGTAGCAGTATCAAAAGATGCAAGGGGCAGCAAGTTTAGAGAGGTTTCGGTGCTCAGTCAAACACAAACCAAGATTGGTCCACGGCTTCAAGCCAACTCAATTATGCAATCTGTGCACCAGATTTTGCATGTCGACACAATCCCGCTCAATGCGAATATGGGCGACAAGAAAGCATGCGGTGTGCACAGGCCCAGTCTCCAGCACTATGTTGATGGCGAAGGCCCAGTCAGCGTTTGGATTCCTCTGCCTGAGAAAGGCAAGACAATTTCAATGGTCATTTATTTGGGCTCCAGCAAACATGCAGTGAAACTGTTGGCAAACTGTGCGAAGCACTTCAGGATGATGCAGCAAGCTTATTTACGGGTGCAGTCAGCAGCAACTGAGGATGAGTTTTTGAGGGTTTGGATTGGCGCCAACGTTTTGATGATGAGAAAAGAGCCACAATCCGCTTCTACTGAAGCGGTCAGCATTCCTTGCATTCTTGGTGACGTGCTTCTGATCCACGGCCTTGCTGCGCATGGAGGTACTGACGAGCTTGGTTTTAGAGCATTCACCTCCATGTCCAAGCAGGTGTGTCATTAATATGTGTATGTTTAAGATATCATTTGTTATTGGTGCAACTTTTTGCAAGTGACTTGTTTGTTTACAGGGATTTTTACACACGCACAACGCATTCCATGCTATACCAGACAGCCCAATCCTAGCAGCGCTGCTCCACACGGCTATGAAGCCCCTACTGGTGCAGCCAGTCCCAACCCGACCGGACAAGGCACAGGAGTAGGCGGGTCGCCTTACAGGTATCCCAATACTTTCATCTTTCCGATCTCATCTTGCCAAATTTTCTTGGGCCCTTCATTGTCTGTGTAGCATCAGGCTTTGTTATCACCTGTATAAACCCCCTCCATTTACAGAAAATCATTGGTGATGCTACTGATCCTGCCCGACAGGGTTGTCGCTGATGTGCCCCATCCGATGCTGCCGGCGCAGCCGGCCGCCCTGTCAGCGACCCGCTGCCGGTCGAAGGCTGGTGGGGCGGTGCCCTGCATTGTTGGCCTTCTGGACGGCTGAGGCATGACAGCATTCCCCCCCACACACACACACCTTACGTCTTCTTCACGCGCTGCAAGCAAGCAAGCTAATCCGTAAGAGCGCGGGGTCCGGGCCCTCCAAGGTCTGCACCGTCTGCTCTTGCGGCGCCACAGAGCAGGTCCGTGACCGACACAACCGCCAGCCGCCAAGAGAGCTTCCAAGCCAAGGCACACGTGCCGTGAGCTTCCAAGCCAAGGCACACGTGCCGTGTTGATTTAAAGCAAATAGCGCTATTACTCCAGTGAAGGGCGTCCTCAAAGGCATAATGATTCTGCACTTCCGATCGATTGCCCTCCGCATGCGCCTGCGCAATCCTGCTGGCACTGCCTGGCAGTAAGCCTAGCCTGCTCGGGTGCTAGGCCGCCTCCCCTGCCGCCTCTCCGAAGCCGTAAAGGGCCCGGGGGCTGGGGTCCCTGGTCTACGGCGCGCGGCCAGTGTGGATGTCAGTAACGGAACTCGATGGCTCCCCGGAGCCTGCGGCGAGCAGAGTCACGCGCTCAGGCCCGGTCTGCTTTGAGCATCACGAGTCAAACACGACCGCAGGCTGCATTGATTGAGGCGGTGATGATGCTGGGCGATCTACTGCGGCTCGCTTTGACGCGGTGCGCCGTTGCCGGCTGTCTCTCCCAGACTGCGAAGCGCGTTTCAAGTTGGCGGCGCTGAGACTGAGAGTGGTTGTGGGGGGGCGGCATGCGCCGCACGCGCGTCGCGCGCCGCGCCGCGTCACGCGGGCCGTAGACCCGAGAGTCCCGCCGTCCCCGCCCTCCCTGGGCCTCTGGACAGGGCGCGCCTGTCCCTGGCCTCCAACGAGTGCGACGGACCCGGCGACGGGTGTGCGCACGGCCCTCAGGGCGGGGGCGGGGGTGACGGATGTGGCTGACGAAGTAGAGCGCGCACGCTCCCTTGCCCCTCTGGGCAGGGCGCGTCCGTCCGCCAACAAGTGCGCGCCCCCTCCCCCAGGTGCAGGGCGCCCGCGCGCCGCCGACTCAGGCGCCGGTGAGAGCGCCAAGTGAGAGGGTGCGCGCTTGGAGTAAGAGCGGGCGCGGCCCGAGTCAGAGCAGTCGCCCGTAAAGTCAGAGCGCCTGGCCCCAGACGGTGCGTCGCCGGCCGCGCCGCTCCCGCATCGACACCGGCCACCGGCTGCCGGCGGCCGGTGTCGACTGTGAGAGCGGACAAGCCAAGTGAGAGCGGGCGCGTCGAGAGAAAGCGCGCGCGCCGACCTGCTGCCGAGTGAGGGCGGGCGCGCGCTGACCATCGTTTCCTACAAATGTATATAACAGGAAGGCAATGGTGCGGTGATCATATCGATTGCAGCAGAGATCGAAATCGGAAGCTTGGATTTCGTGGACGTGAATTCGACGAAGCCGGCGTGTAGTTTTGACGTCGCCGAAATCGGAAGCATGGATTTCGAAGCTTGGATTCCGTGGACGTGGATGCGACGAAGCCGGCTTGGAGGTTTGATGACAATGATGAGGCCGAAATTCGAAGCTTGGATTCCGAAGCCTGGATTCCGTGGACGACACTGGACGTGGATGCGACGAAGCCGGCTGGGAGGTTTGATGCGGCCGAAATTCGAAGCTTGGATTCCGACGCTTGGATTCCTTGGAACGTGGATGCTACGAAGGCGGCGTTGAGGTTTTGATTCGGCATGCGCATTTGCGTCGAAAAAATGCATGATCACACCGATGAATGTGTGGTGGGGATGAATTGTGAATGAACATGCCC
>Ga0214252_1000968_pt1 | contig 9036 bp, 10 predicted proteins | sample TroBogypolimnion_47_FD_153090 | JGI IMG/M metagenome (GOLD analysis project Ga0214252, IMG submission 153090) | Freshwater microbial communities from Trout Bog Lake, WI - 13JUL2009 hypolimnion | ecosystem: Environmental > Aquatic > Freshwater > Lake > Hypolimnion/Profundal zone | place: Trout...
AGATATTCAAATAATTAAAGATTTAATGTGGAAGCGCGAACAACAAACACATAATTATAAACAAATGAAATTTGCAATTGATAATAAAAGAAGAGAAATATTAAAACAAAGGTATATTATTGGTGAGAAAACATTAAATGAATACCTAAAAAAATACGAAAATTTAGAAGAAAAATATAAAAAAGATTGGTTAAACTATTGGGAACCCCGCTGGAACAATATGACGCTAAATGATATTAAAGAAGAATATAGACGACAATCAGGAAATTTGCTCGGTGGTTCTCATTCTGACAAAAAAAAATCTATAAAAAAAAGAATTTTAAAAAAACCAAAAAAAACAATACGAAATACGAAAATATAAATATAAATAAAATACTTTTAATATATAAAAAATTATATATTAATTAATGGTTTAATTCTTTTGAAATTTCTTCACACACTCCCAAATCTTCGCAGACTCATCAATAGAGAAAACTCCACGTCTTTGTGCCAAATTCAAAAATGACACAATAACATTTAATGCTACGTTTTCATTTACAATTTCAACCTCAGTCAACTTAACCTCCTTCTTTTCGGCAGCAACAACAGTTTCTTGATCCATTTATAATATATTAATATACTTATTTTTAAATCAATTTATCGTATTTATATATTTTCATTAAAGATTCAAATAAATTAACTTAAAGGGTTTCTTATATTAATATATAACATACAAAATGACAATTGCTGCTAATACGCTCTCAGGTAATACTATTATTAACATTAATAACGAGCTAAAATTATTAAATGAATTATTTAAATGTAATGGTTGGCAACAAATTGAAAATAATGAAAAATTCTCAGACCATATTATGTATGCTAAAACAGGAAATGAAACTGAGTTTTTTAAAATTGCGTTAGATAATAATAATATTTATGTTAGCGTACCACTCAAAAATAGTAATTTCCAATATAAAACAAAATTTGTTGATTATTATTCAGCAATTAAATATACAGAATCTAAATTTAATTACTTCATTGATAACACAATTATTAATTAAGATATTAGTTTTTGATTTTTTTAATAAAAAAATTGAAATTAAAAAAATGATTTAAACAAATAGTATTATTACAAAACAATGACAGCCTTAACTGAATCTCAAATTATTATGAATGAATTATTTCAACCTTTCTCATCAACTTCGGTTGATTTTGAAAAAATAATCGAAGGTATTCCAACTTTCGGAAAAATAAAATTAAATATTAATAAATTTCCAATTACTAAAAAGCATTTGGACTTAGAGTTTAACATTGATAACTCTGGGTCTATGGCTGATAGGTGCCTTGATGGAAAAACAAAAATGGTCCATATGAACTTTACAGTTGAAAATATACTGAGATACTTACAGGATCACAATGTATCAGCTACTGTTTGTGTGAATTCATTTGATGATAAAATAATAAATATAACACCTCCTCAAATATTAAATTCAGGAAATATCCAAGAAATCGCAGAAAAAATTCAAAAAATTAGACCTATTGGAGGCACAGATATTGGGAAAGTACTAAAAATGGAAGCAGACTTCAAGAAGCCAGAAGATTACTCGTTCGAGCGTGTGTTTCTTATGTTTACAGATGGCCAATCAGTTAACGGAATAACTAATAAAAAATTGTTAAAAGAAATAGCAGATAGAATTTCAGATACAACTACTATTGTAACAATTGGATGCGGTTCGGACCACGATTATGAGTTGCTAAGTAGTATTGCTTCCAGAAGAAATAGCAGCTACAAGTTTATTGGTAAGCTAGAGGAAGCAGCAATGGCTTGTGGAGAAGTGCTGGATAAAATCTTAAATAAAATTCTATCAAATGTAGAAATTTCAGTTCAAAATGGAGAAATATACGATTGGAAAACAAATAAATGGACGAATAAAATTCAAACTGAGAACATAGTTGGAGAGTGTGATAAAACTTATAATGTTCGCTCTCTAACCCCTGCCGAATTCAGCATAACTATTACTGGTACAATTGTCGAAATAAACGAACTATTCGAGTATTCAATTACTGACAAAAATATGGACCAAGATTTAAAAAAAGATGAATGGAGACAACAAACATTGGAACTATTATACGAAGTTAATGACTATAATAAGACTTGTAATAGAGAACCAGAATTGTCTAAAGAATTGAAAAGTAAATTGAAAGAACTTATGGTAAATATGAAAAAGTATATGGATGATAACAATCTTAGAGATGATTTATTTATGAAAATGTTGACTGATGATATATTCACGGCTTATACAACATTTGGAACAGCTTATGGACATATGTATGTAGCTTCAAGACAATCTTCTCAAGCAACTCAGGGAATTCATAGTAATACAGTTCAAGTTCCAAATAATAATTTTAATCTACATTCGCACGTATATTTATCTCCTATACCATCAATGATGAGGAAAGTAACACGTAATATTCAAGAAATGAACGAAGACGATGAATTAGATACGCCACAAATGACGAGAGCATTATCACAATACGTTCAAGCAATGAATGAAGATGAAGAGTCAGATGACAATGACGAAGAAGAAGAAGAAGATGATAACAATTGTGTAACTTCTGGTATGCGATTTTGTCCAAAACTAAAAAGGACAACTGGTAAAAGCGTTGGATTTGCTGAAGAAGACGATGTATTTAGCAGACACGTAACACTAGAAAGTGATGTTAGTCCTTATGCGAATCTTAAAACAATTTCACTTATGCGAGAAGTTAGTTATACACCAAATAAAGATGGATCTAGTTTACATTAAGTAGTTTATATTTTATATTTTATATTAAGTAGTTTATATTTTATATTAAGTAGTTTATAGTTTATTAATAATATTTTTTTTATAAAAATATTATTTAATTATTATCATGATTCTAAACCAGAACTAAATGGATATGAACCTAAACCATCTCTGTCATCCATATTTATACGTACATTTTCATTACTTTTTAAAGCATCTAATTGTAAAGATAAAATTTGTGTAATAATTGATTGATTATATTTAGTTTTTACTTCATTTATAGCATCTTCTGGATATAATCTTACATACGTATTTTTGTCTAATAATTCTTTATATAAATCTTCTGTTTCTTGAGACCAAGGCCACATACTATTTTTTAAAAAATAATCTAATTCTTCTTGGCTTGCTTGATTTTGGATTTCTTTTATATCAAAAACTATCCTTGGATTTATACTATTTTGTAATTCTATAAATTTTCTACCTGATTCTTCTGTCCACGTAAATCCTTCTTTTAAATGAGAAAATCTATATAAAACTACAAATAATATAGCCAGAGCTATTCCATATTTTATATCTTGCGAGCTAACTAATATCAAAGATATTAATAGTATTAGGTTTCCTAAAATGGTGTTAAAGAGAGAAATCAAAAGATTTGGAATTAAATATATTATCGTCCATAATACTATTAAAATACTTAATAATCCAATTAATATTGTTTTATTATCTTGGGTAAATAAGTTTTCAAATTTATTATCTTTCATAAATAATAAATTTATTTTAATTCAACCTTTAGAAAAATAGAATTTAAACCCCAGTTGACCCAAAACTACCGGAACCTCTCTCTGTTTCTTTTCCTAATTGTTCGAACGAATCTACAATTTCTACTACAATTGGCACTAAACCAGGAGCACAAATCTGAAGTAATCTATCATATTTACTTACAATATATTCTTCGTTTACACATAAATTTATCATATCAAACATTCCAATAATATTACCTCTATATCCAGCATCAATAATTCCTGTGGCATTTGCTAAACGTAACTTTGTTTTTGATAAGCTTGACCTTGGATGTGTATAATAACTTGTATTAAATGTTTTATTATCTGTTACCATTTGTGCCGAACAAATAATAGCAAAATCAATTTTATTAACGGTATTCATTTTATTCTCACCATAAGAAGAGCAAAATAATAGATTATGTTCATTAATTTTTTTTATTGCTGGATTAAATAAATCAAAACCAGAATCTAAATATTGATTATCTTTATTTAACATTTTATTATTATGATTTGTGGCACTTACAATATATTTTTGTTTTAGTTCAGGATAATTTTCATTATCAACATAAATTCTTAAAACCATATATCTCTCATATGTTTCTAATAATTGTTTAGCATTTTGGACCGATGTATTATCAAATAAAGACATAGTATATAATATTATTTAATATGTTTTTAAATCTATATATTTGAAAAAAGTATAACCAAAATATATCCCTATATCTTTGAAAAAGTTGAGTCAAATTTAATTAATTCCACTTGGAGACTGAATATACCATTCTGGAGGAGTCAAATATATATTTGATGTATTACATGCGTTTCCAACACTTACAACACTTATTCCACCATTTTTAATTCCTGTTCCTGTTGAAACAGCAAATGGAAATGGTTTTTGAGCGCCTATTGGATTTGCGCATTTTCTCTGAATTCTTAATGTATGTTCACTTGATGTTTCTGGTTGTTTTAAGCGCTTTGTATATGGAGCATTTCTAGTCATATCATTATATTTAAACGTTGCTGTTGTTGTTGAACATAAAGTTGGACCACTATTCTTTATATAACCTTCATATTTTGTTGAATTATTTATATCTAGAACACATATATTTGCGGTTGTTAAATCGTGTAAATACATTCCTTGGCTCTTACTATCTGTTTGCATACCTGTATAATTTGGTTGAACCCAATAATTTGGATAAACACCATTCTTTACCCATTTATATTTCTTCTCTAACATTCCATATGTTGTTAGTACTGTTGGTTTCACATACATCCATTGGTCTCCTTCTACAATTACTCTATTTGAATTATAAACTGGTTCAGGTCTCGCATATGTACCCAAGTGACCTCCACAACCTAATGGCTGAGTTCCTCTAAAAGGAGTACCATTTTTAGACATAGCAGAGCTTTTTCCTATGTATCCTACATTTCTATGAGGTCCATTTAGAGAGAAACCTACTGGACCATAATTATTTATTGCTGATTGTAATGATACTGTACTATGTCCGAATGGACCTTGAGGCAACCAATAACCTCCTGGAGGCTTTCCCGACCTTTTTGAACCATATTGAATTACTGATTTCTTTTTAAAAGTAGCTAATGACATATAACATATTATGAGATAATATTCCACCTTTTATCCACCTTTAGAAAAGGTGGAGCCAAATACAAACAAATCTAAATACAAATCTAAATACAAATCTAAATACAAATCTAAATACAAATCTAAATACAAATCTATTTTGACTCCACCTTTTCTAAAGGTGGAACTAAAGGTGGAACTAAAGGTGGAACTAAAGGTGGAACTAAAGGTATATAATTGACCTTTCATTTGCTTCTTCACAAAAACATCTATTTAATAATCCAAATAATTTTGTTCCTTCTATTGGTTTTAATATTTCGTTTAAATTATCTTTAAAATCATTCATATTTTTATCAAATAAAAAATACACTACTAAAGCACCTAAACTATAATAAATTGTTTTATAATTCAACTCTGATGGAATAGAATTTATTTTTAATATTTCTGGAGAAATCAACCCTTCCCGATTGAATGGTTTAATAAATTTAATTTTATTTGATTCAGATAATTTTAGTAAGCCTTCATTTGATAAATATATAAATTTATCATCATCAATTACAATTATATTTTCAATTATATATTCATAAAAACATTCATATTTTATTTTAATTAAATATTGAAGCTGCTTGCACAAACTTACAATTATTTTTAAAGCATTTTCATAATTAATATTTTCTCTATTAGAGATAAATTTTTTAAAGGATTTTACTGATGAAGACCTAAAAGTTAAAGTTTTATAATTATCGCTTATAGATGAAGCTATTATTAGTTTTGTTTTTATCATTGAATCAATTAATGATTCGCTATTTGTTTGAAACTCAATTGTAAATAATGTATTTTGTTCTTTATTTTTATATATAGAGAATTCATCTGTAGAGAGAAACTCAAACATTTATAATAATAAATTTTTTATTTTTAGATATTTATATTTTTTATTAATAAAAAATAAATAAAATAAAAAAGGGATTACCTTCTTTTAAAGAAGATTTTACGATATACAACCCTTTTATATTTATTTAACTATAAACTATAAACTATAAACTATAAACTATAAACTATAAACTATAAAACTATAAACTAACTATTTATTTTTCTGCTACAATAACAGTGTCTTCTTCTAATTTGATTACTACCTTTTTTCTTCTTGGTGGCTCAACTTTTCCATAATCGATAACTTCTTCTTTAATTTCTTCACCAAATTCGCCATACTGTTTAGGTGTTTTTTTTTGCTTTGGAGGAGGACATTTTGGTGATTTAGCTTCAATAATAGGATTTTCTTTGATTTCAACAGGAAATGAAATGCTTAGTGCTGGAGCAATCTTGATATCTGGGTCAAAATCAAACTGAATTGTTGCCTTTTTTTGTTGGGGCTGTTGTGATTGGAATGACTTCTTAGGAGCAGGTGGTCTGTATGCTGAAACTTTCCAAAACCATGGAGCATCATAAATAATTTTGACCTCTTTACCTTGTAAAAGTTTCTGGCGACAAGCAATTGATTGAGGAGTTTGATTCCAGTTGATATGAACGAATACTCTATTAAATTTATTTTCTTTTTCATCTGCTAAGATTGACCTTTTTGGAAGTACTATATCAATGTGGTCTACTTCTCCGAGGTCTAAATCACCGAAAACACGGCGAATTCTTTCTTCTTTTATATTGGAAAACACTCCTGGAATACATAGGACTGGTTGGCTATTTGATTGGGATGACATAATAATAATAATAATAATAATAATACGGATTTGTTTTTTACGTAGTTATAAAACTTAAAGTTGCTTTTTGGGCTAAAAATACTTTTTATAAAAATAAAAAAAAGTATTTCAATTTTTTTTAAAATGGTACAAAAATGATTTACTAAAAATTTATTTTAAAAAATTTAAAAATAAAACCTTCTTACGCCTTAGGAACTTTTTTTCTAGGAACCAAAATATTAACTGCTGGTTTTTTTTCTTCTTCCTTTTCTTTTTCTTTTTCTTTTTCTTTTTTCCTTTTATCTAATTCTTTTTCTAAAGCAATATCATCAAACATTTTAAGACAATTTATAGATAATTCTTTTGAGTTAGGTTTATCTTTTAGTCCAGATTTGCCTTTTGAACCAGGTTTGCCTTTTGCATCAAGATTCATGCCTTTTAATTGTCCCTCTTGTAAGTTTTTAATTATATCATCAAATTCTTTTCGTTGTTCTTCATTTAATTCATCTCCTTCTTCTGAAATTAAATCACTAATATTTGATAATTTTGAAGATGCTGCGTTTGACCAAGAACCAGAAGAACTTCTGTGAGATTTTTTTGAAGAAGATTTTTTTGAAGATAATTTTTTTTTAATCTTTCTTGTTTTCTTTTCTTTTTCAACTTTTATCTTTTTACAATGACCTTTTTCACTTCGCTCTTGACCTTCCGGACAAGGTTTCTTTTCTTTTTCAACTTTTATCTTTTTACAATGACCTTTTTCACTTCGCTCTTGACCTTCCGGACAAGGTTTTTTTTCTTTTATTTTTTTTGTTTTTTCTTCTGATGAACTTACATATTTTTTTAACATCTTGTGTGTTTTTCTAAACTTTTCTTTTTTAGGCATTATACATAATAATTTAGATAATAAATGTTTTAAAAAATAAAAAAGGGTTTCCCCAAATTTTATTAGTAAATCAGTTATAAAATAATTATATTAATATATATATTTCTTACCTTTTTGAATCCATTTTATTTTTATTTAACCTAAAATTTAAATATAATTAATATTAAGTAATTATTCTTACCTTAAATATCCAGAATTTGTCTGGCTAACTTTACTCCAGATGAAAGTTTTTTAAAATTTTTAAATTTTTTTACATCGCGAATAGAATTTAATTCATCCATTAATGAAATGTTTTGAAAGAGAATGTGAGACTCTTCATCTTCTGAAGATGACATAAGAACCGTAGAAGCGAGCGATTCATCATCATCTGATTCAACTACAACAATCTTTTTTTCTTTTTTAGTTTTTTTGGGTTTTAGAGCAAGCTTCTTAAACTCTTTCAGTCTAAACTTTTCCGCGGCGTTTGAAATAGCATCCTCATCTTTCATCGAAGACCTTTCCGAAGATTCGCTAACTTTATCGGCCTCTTTTAGAGCGTTCTTTTCTTCTTTCAGTCTAAACTTTTCCGCTTCTTTCTCAAGCTTCTCGGTCTCTTTCTGTTTATGCTTTTCTTCTTTCAGTCTATTTTTTTCTGCGGTCTTTGAAATAGACTCCTCATCTTTCATCAAAGACCTTTCCGAAGATTCGTTCGCTTTTTCCGTTTCCTTTTTTTCTTTTAACAACTGTTTCTCCTCCTTTGAGGCCTTAGGAACTTGTTGCTTTTTTTCCTTAGTAGCTACTATTTCAATAATGTTGCCAGTTGGGTCGAGTCTGTTGAGTGCTTCTTCGGCTGAAAATCCATACATAGTAGCACAAGAATTAACCGTAACTCTCATAAGAGTCATTAATTCACACTCAATATTTTCTTGAGTTATACCACAAGTCTTTACCATATTCTTAATCATCCATTCAAATTCAGTTGAAATTTTTTTCACTGACATTTTTTTTTGTAAAATATGAAATATAAATTATAAATTATAAAGTTTGAGTTGGGTTTTTAAAACTTAAAGTTGCTTTTTGGGCTAAAAATACTTTTTATAAAAAAAATAAAAAGTATTTCAATTTTTTATTTTTTTTATGAGAAATCAATTTTCTAAAAATTTATTTTTATTTTCCTTTATTTTCCTAAAAAAAATATTTTATTTAAAAAATAAATTCCCAGTAAATCATTTTTTGTACCATTTTAAAAAAAATTGAAATACTTTTTTTTATTTTTATAAAAAGTATTTTAGCCCAAAAAGCAACTTTAAGTTTTAAAAACCCAACTCAAACTTTATAATTTATATTTTATATTTTC
>Ga0214252_1001003_pt1 | contig 8821 bp, 10 predicted proteins | sample TroBogypolimnion_47_FD_153090 | JGI IMG/M metagenome (GOLD analysis project Ga0214252, IMG submission 153090) | Freshwater microbial communities from Trout Bog Lake, WI - 13JUL2009 hypolimnion | ecosystem: Environmental > Aquatic > Freshwater > Lake > Hypolimnion/Profundal zone | place: Trout...
AGAGTCACGCGTACGCGCGCGTGAAGATCAACCGGAGCCGCTCAGGTCACGCGTGCGCGCGCGCGTGAGTGACGCCGCCGCGGTTCACGGGCGTTCACGGGGCTACACAGGCGCGTGAGTGCCACGGTCCGGCAAGAGTCTCCCGGCACCCGCAACCCGGAGCCGGAGCTCGTCGACCGGGTGCATGGTGCCCGCTCCCGTGCCTCTCCGCTCCGCCGCCTCCCCTGCCGTCCGGGAGGTGTCCCCCGGTAGCTTCGTCGTCGAGCTCGTCGACGTCCGGCTCGTCGTCACGCTCGACGCTCGCCGGAGCGGGTTCGTCGTCGTCACCCGGCGCGGCTCCCTGCTCGTCGTCGGAGAGGCCGGGGAGGCCTAGGAGGGGCGTCCGGCCGGCTCCCCGGAAACCTCGCACCCGGCCTCGTGCGTCGTCGCGCTGGAAACGCCGCGCGGAATGCCTCCCCGCGGGTGCACGAGCCGTCCGTAAACGGGGCGGATACGGCACCGCTACACGCCGTCGAGAACGGGCCGATCGCACCGTTGAACGCGGGGAACGGTCGACGAGCCGCGCCTCCGTGCCCGCGGGTTGCCGGGCGGTGCCGGTCCGGCTCGCCGGCGCCTTACCGGACGTTACCGGGGCTTACCGGGCGGGCACCGCTGGCGGTCGAGCACGAGCGTGCACGAGGCCGCGGGAGGCGCGGAGCTCGTCGTCGAGGCCGGTGCGCACGGGGAGGCCGCTAGCAGCAACCGGGAGAGCTTGCGGGGGGGATGTCGAGCACGGGGAGGCCGTCGCCGGACGTGAGACAGAGCGAGACGGGGCGAGACACCCGACGAAGGCTAGTCACGCGCGCGAGGCTCCGTAGACCTGTAGCGCTATGGTGCTACAGCGCTAGAGCTTCCCAAGGGTCCGGCGCTCCGGTAGGCTCCGGCGCATGGCGCTCGTGCTCGTCGTCGCCGGGTTGAAGGGCGGGGTAGGAAAGTCGACCGTTGCCCTGAACGTCGCGTGCGCGCTGCACCGCGACGGCCGGCGCACCTTGCTCGTCGACGCGGATTCGCAGGGCACGCTCCGGACGTGGGCGGCGAAGGCCGCGGAGGCGGAGCTCGACGGTCCGCCCGTCGTCGGCCTAGAGGGGCGCTCGCTCCGGCGCGACCTAGAGCGGGTGTCGGCCGGGTTCGATTGCGTCGTCGTCGACTCGCCTCCCCGGATGGGGGCGGAGGCACGAGCCGCGATGATTGCCGCGGACGTCGTGATCCTCCCCGTCGTGCCGGGAGGCGCGGACGTGTGGGCGCTGCGCTCGACGCTCGACGTGCTCGACGAAGTGCGCGGCATGCGGCCGGAGCTACGTGCGTGCATCGTGTGCAACCGCGTCGACCGCACGGCACTCGCCGCGATGACGAGGGAGGCCGTCACGGACGCCGGCGACGTGCCGGTGCTCGACGTGGCGCTAGGTGCCCGCGTTGCCTACGGGGAGGCCACGCTCGCCGGCCAAGGTGTCGTCGACTACGCGCCGCGCTCGCCGGCCGCGGACGAAGTGCGGGAGCTCGTGCGAGCCGTGCTCGCGTTGATCAAGCGGAAGGGGTGACGGATGGCGACGACGAAGGCGAAGGCGACGAAGGCGAGCGGCAAGGCCGGCAAGCTCTCCGGCGGCTTTGAGATTCCCAAGGCTCCCAAGCGGACGCCGGTCGACGAGAAGGCGGAGCGCCGGTTCGTCGAGACGAAGGCGAAGCCGGCCGCGGTGCCCGCTACCGCGACGAGCTCGACGTCGAGGCTCCGGCGCGACGAGCGCGGCGAACGCCTCTCCGTCTACCTCCCGCCGGAGCTAGCAGAGGCCTTGCGCGTGCACTGTGCCCGCTCCCGTCGGAGCGTGTCGGACGCAGTGACGGAGGCCGTGCGTGGGCTGCTACAGGCCTAGAGCGCTACAGGCCTAGAGCGCCGGAGCGTGACCGGGGGTGACGTTGACGGAGCTTGACGGGCGTTGACGCCGGAGGCCTTCGCCGGCGCGTTTCCGTCCCCCGGACCCCCGGGGGAGACGCGGGAAAAGTACCCCGCACGAGCCTCGTGCGACGGGGTGGAGCCTACTCTGTCGGCCGCGGCTCCCTACCTACGTCGAGCGCGGAGCCGGAGCGCGGCCTCCCCGTGCGCTTCCTCCGCACGAGCGAGCATGAGGCGTAGAAACGCCGCGTCGGCCTCTGACAGCTCCGCGGACGCGTCGCCAATGGATAGGCGCACGCCGCTCGCGTGTGCGACGACGCGCACGACGGCACCGTCACGCGCGCGCATGGACTCTTCGCGGGTGTCGTCATTCGGCAGGGTTACGACGGGCACGGGTTGGATCCTTTCGGGGCGTAGCGGCCTAGAGCAATCCGCCGGCCGCGTTGTCCGTGAACACGGAGGCCGCGCGGACGTAGCCGCGGAACACGGCGACGGAGCGGTGCCTCGTTTGACGCATGGTGCTCGCCTCCGACTTGCCGGCGCGGATCGCGGCCGTCGCAAGGCCAGCGCGGAGCGAGTGCCCGGCGAACGTCGAGGCGTCGAGGCCGGTCGACTCGCACGCGCGTTTGACGACGAGCGCGACGGAGCGATCGGAGAGGCCGCTCCGGCTCACGTGGCCGTGTCGGTCGACGCCACGGAAGATCGGTCCGGCCGTCACCTTCGCCGCGTCGAGCCACGCGCGGAGAGCACGCACCGGGCACGTCGACGGGTCGGAGCCGTTCGGGAGGCCTACGTCTACGCCGGCGCCTTCCTGATCTGTCTTTGAGTGACGCAGGGTGACGGTCGCCCCGTCCGATCCGAATGCGACGTCGCGCACGTCGAGGCCGACGAGCTCCGACCGGCGGAAGGCACCCGCGAAGCCGACGAGCACGAGTGCGCGGTCACGGAGGCCGGCGAGCGAGCCGTCACACGCGCGGGCGAACGTCCGGAGAGCGTCGACGGGGAACGCAGCCTTGCGGGCCGGCGCGGTGCCTAGCTTGCGGGCGATGCCCCGGCGCGTGAGCCGCACGAGCTCCGACTCCCGCGGGGAGGGGAAGCCGGCCGCGCGGTGTGCTTGCGCGATGGCGACGAGCGCGCGGTCAATCGTCGCGACCTTCATGCCTTCGTCGACGAGCGCCGCCAGGTACATGGCGACGGTGCCGGGGAGCGCCGGGAGCGAGTCGAGGCCGGACGCCGCGCACCATGCGGCGAAGCGCTCGACGTCGCCGCGGTAGGCCCGGAGCGTCGACTCCGCACGGGCACCGCGGGCGAAGTCGCGCGCCTTCTCGACGAGCGGCCGGAGCTCCGCCAGCGCGAACGGGTGCGGGTGCCCGGCGAGCGTCGCAAGCGCCGTCGTCGTCGCGGTGTCGGAGGGGGAGCTCGTCGTCATCGTTCGGCCTCGCTTCCGATAACGTTCTATTATCGGAACCTAGGACGCAAGGGGCATCGTCCGGCGTTGTCCGTCCCGTGCGGTACCGCTCCGGGTGTGTGTGAGAGCGGGTGTGCTAGAGTGTGTCTGGAAAGGCGTTCAGGTACCTACCCCATGGCAGAGGAAGTGCTCACCCTCGACGAAGTAGCCGACCGGCTCCGCATGCACCGGCGGACCATTGAACGGCTCGTGCGCTCCGGCCGCCTCCCCGCCGGCAAGTTCGGCAAGGCGTGGCGCGTCGCCGGCTCGACGATCGATCGCGTGCTCCGCGGGGAGCTCGTGCTCGCTGGCCTCGACGACGACGACGACGCGAAGCCGGAGGCCGGCAAGTGAACGCGGACGACGCGGAGCTCGACGCACTCTTGCGATCCGTCCCCCCGTTCGACTTTGACGAACTCATGCGCGATGCGGCGAAGGCGGAGGCGGACCTCGACGCACTCTTGCGCGACGTCGGAGCGTTCGACCTCGACGCGCTCACGCGGGAGGCCAGCGCTACGGACCTAGAGCCCTACGGAGCTACAGCGCTACGGAGGCAGAGTCACCCGTGACGGCCTCCGTCGACGACGAGCTCCGCCTCCCCGTGTGGCGTGACCGCTTCGCCCGCGCGTGGCCGGAGCACGCGCACGGAGACGCCGCGGAGCCATTGCCGCTCGTCGACGTGCTCTCCGCCGCGTTCGACACGGATGCGCACTTCGCCTGCTACGCGCACCCGCTCGCGCGTCGCCTGAACGTCGAGGCGCCGGCCGCGCTCGACGAGCCTCCCCGCATGGTGGCGCTCGTCGTCGACGTCGACGCACACGGAGGCGGAGCTACGCCGGCGTGGCGGGAGCAAGTGCGCCGCGCCGCGGAGAGGCTACCCGGCGAGCCGTTCGGCTACTTCACCCGGGGCGGTGCCCGCATCGTCTACCGGCTCGACGAGCCATTCCCGATCGTCGACGACGAAGCCGGAGAGGCGTGGTCGCGCTGGTACCTCCGCACGCTCGTCGAGCTCGCATGCGTCTCGACACTGCTAGGCGATCCGGCGTGCGCCGACTGGCCCCACCTGTTCAGGCCTCCGCACGGCACCCGTGACGGGGAGCCGCAAGCGCACGGATGGTTCCGCGGGCACCCGGGGAACGTGGGCGCTCTGCCGTCGCTCGACGTGCACCCGGCCGACGTGCTCGCGTTGACGGCCTCACTCGCCGCGCGCGACGAGACGTGGCGACGCAAGGCACCGCGGGTGCTCCCGCCACGGCCGGCCCGGGAGCCGGAGAGGCGCCCGCACACGGGCACGAATGACAGCTCCGCATCCATCGCGCGAGCCGTCGAGAAGGTTCGCGCCGCGGGCACGGGCACACGGAACGGCACCTTGCATGCGATGGCGTGCCGGCTAGGAGCGTTCGCCGCTACCGGAGCGGTGTCGCGGTCGGATGCGGAGCGGGAGCTCGTGCGCGCTGGCGTCGACGCCGGCTTAGACAAGCGAGAGGCGGAGCGCTCCGTGCGGTCCGGCCTCCGTAGAGGGGAACGATCATGACGGAGGCGAAGGCGCACACCGAAGGTTTCGCGTCGCTCGACGAAACCGATCCGCTCGTGCGGGAGCTCTATCACCGCGTGCACGAGCTAGCAGGCCTCCCCGTCGAGGCACGCACGGCGAAGTTGCACGAGCTAGCACGAGAGGCGACGCGGGCGGCAACGGGAGCGAAGCCGACGGAGCTCCGATCGATCGGTGCGCTCGTCGACGGTGCGCTCGTGCGTGTCATGGCGCGCGCGGAGGGAGGGGAGACGCCCGTCCCGATGCCATGGCCGGAGCTCTCCGCCATCTACCGCGGCGGACTGTGGCCGGGCATGCACTTGCTCGTCGCCGGCACGGGCGTTGGAAAGACGCAGTGGAGCCTACAGCTTGCCCACCATGCGGCGACGAAGGGGATTCGCGTCGGCTACGTAGGCCTAGAGCTCGACGAGCTACAGGTGACGCTCCGGCTCGCGTCGCTCGTCGATCGCACGGTGCCCTGGTCGGACTGGTTCGTCGGGTGCCGCGATGACAACGCGAGCGACCGCGCGCACAAGCTAGGCCGGCTCCCCGCCGCGCTCGACGCTCTCCGCAGCCTTCCGATCCGCCTCGACTTCGCCTCCCCGCACGGATGGCCGGCGTCACGCCTAGGCGACGTCGCGCGAGAGGTGAGAGAGAGCGAGCCGGACGCGACGAAACCGATCCTAGTCGTGCTCGACTTCCTACAGCTCGTCGGAGACGAACCGGGCGACCAACGGCGCGTCGAGCTACGCGAGCGCATCGGACGCGCGGCGTATCAGGCGCGCGCGGTGGCAATCGAGCACAACGCCGCGGTGCTACTCATCTCGTCGACGGCGCGTGAGAACTACCTCTCCGGGGAAGTGCTCGCCGCACTCGCCGGCGCGGACGTCGACGGGCACGAGCTCCGCAACCCGGATTCGATCGTGGGCATGGGGAAGGAATCGGGGGAGCTAGAGTTCTCCGGCGACTCCGTTGCCGTCATGGCGCGCATGGCGAACGTCGAGCTCGACGGAGGCCGCGCGATCCTGTTCAGCGTTCCCAAGGTGCGAGCCGGCCGTGCCCGCTGGGATGCGCTCCGGTTCAACGGGCACAGGCTCGATTCGCTCCGTGAACCGTCCGGGCAAGTCGGAGAACGCATGCGCGTGGAGTCGGCCGTCGAGGCCGCGGTGGCACTCGGCGCCGACAAGCTACGGAAGGGGAGCGGGCGAACGAAGCGCGAAGACCCGGAGCCGGCGAACGGCACGACGAAGCCGGCCAAGGGCAGCGGAGCGACGACGAAGGCCGACGACGACGAGCGTAACCTAGAGGGATTCGGATGACGGACGACGACGACGCGACGACGCAAAGCGCACTCGCTCGAACGAGGCGAGCCATCTCCTTTGCGGCGCACACCATCGGACTCGTTTCGCGAATGGCAAAGCTCTCTCCGAGAGAAGAGAAGGTCATTCGCATGCGTATGGGCCTGAATTGGGACCACTACGACAGCGGTCCGAAGGGACTAAAAGAGCACCTAGCGATCCTGCTAGCCGATCCGTTCTTCCTGTCCGCGCTCGCACGCGAGCACGTGAGCAGCGCTACGTACGACGAGCTAGACGCCGCGACACGAGCCGCACTCGCAAGCGCAAAGGTCGACGACGACGACGCCCGCCTATTGCTCGTCGACGCGCTCGCCGCGGAACGCTCCGGGTTGATCGACGCTCTCAAACCGATCCCGACGACGAGAGAGGAAGCCGCGGAGCTCGTCGACGGCGTGCCCGTGCTCGACGAGCGGTTCGCGGCCTACCTAGAGACGAAGCTCGACGACGCGGCGCTAGCCCAACGTGTGCGCGAGAAGGGACGCGAGCGCGGGGCATCGCCGGAGACATTGTTCGATCTGTGGATTGACCGACGCGACGTGGTGCTCGGCGCCTACAGCGTTGACCGGCCCGGCCCGGGAGCGCTCCCAACGCTTGCCCGTGCGTTGTGGGACGCGCGTGTGCGGGAGCGCGCCAGCAAGGCTGCGATCAAGCGGCCGGCGCTTTCGATGGTCGTGCACGAGCCGGTCGCGGACCTGTTCTCGCGCGGCCTCCGACGAGAGGAAGAGAGCAACGGCCAGCGGGCACTCCGGCTCCCGGGTGACGTGCTCGTGCGCGTCGCGCACATAGACGCGAGCGTGATTCCTAGGTTCGTCGACCGCGGAATCGCGGCGTTCGGCGGAGTGACAGCGCACCGCACGCTCCGGTGGCAGGTGTTCGCAGGGCACCGCCAGGCGCTCGACGGCGCCGCGGACCCTCGCCTGATTCGCGTCGAGGGAGGCTATGCGGCGCTCGCGCACGACGAGCTAGGCCTCTCGTCGAAAAAGGCCGCGGACGAAGTGCGCGCAATCATCGAAGCGGAGCACGCAATCGAGCTACCGCTCCCGACCGGCTCGACGCGGCTGCTGATACGCGAGTTCACGCCGGCCGTTGGCCGTCGGCCGTCACAGCTCGTGCTCGTGCTCGGAACCGCTCTCCTACCGGACTACGTGCACGCGCTGAAAAGGGCCGGCTCCGCGGGGAGGGAGCTCCGCCTCGTGCCGGTGCTCGAACTGCCTCCGTTCGTGGGGAAGCGTTCAAACGAGCATGGCGCGCAAGCTTCATTGTCCATGCTTGTCGCCGCACACATGCGCGACCACGCACGTGAGCTCGTCGAGGCGGGAGGCGTCACAATCGACGAAACGGAATGGAAGCGACTCGCCGCACGCGCCGGCCTCCCCGTGAGCATGGTGCGGGCCGTGCTCGACCGTTGGACACAGGACGGGAGCGACGCGCCGGCCTTCCTAAAGCTCGTCGAGCGCAACCGCTACGCGCTCACGGATGCGAAGGCGCACGCGTTCCTAACGGAAGGGGGGCGCGGGGAGATTGCCGGGAGCGTTGCCGGCAAGGCCTCCGCACGGAAGCGAGAGCAGGCGAAGGGGCGGGCACTCCAAAGGGGCCGGAAGCGGGGCGCGGAATAGCTCCCCCCACTAACCCGGGTAGCTCCCCCCACTAACCCGGGTAGCTCCCCCCACTAACGGGGGTTGACTCGCGAGAACGGCCGCGAGTTTTCGACGGACGGCTCCAACGGAACGGAACGGACTGTGTAGTACCGCCCGGCTCGGCTCGGCTCCGGCTTGGCGCCGGCCCGGCCTCCCGTTCGGGGGAACCTCGAGAAGTCGCACCCGAACCCACCTTTGCAGTGCTCGTGCACGGGGAGGCGTCTAGCAACGCTCGACGAAGCGATAGGCCTACGCGGCTGGACAATGGCCGTCGACGCGCGGGAGACGCCTCCACGTCGCCGCACGAGGCCTCCACGGCCGTAGCCTCCGGAGCGGCCGGAGGTTCCCCCCGATGACAGCGCGCACGAGGCCGGGGGTTATTTCCGACGACAGCGCGCGCACGCGCGCGTGACTGGCAACGGCCGCAACCCCGCCCCGTGCCCGCCACCCGGAGTCGTGCCTCCGCGCCGGCGTCGAGGCGGAGCTCCGTGGCGCTAGAGCGCTCTAGGCCTCCGGTGCCGTAGCGCACGGACCGTGCAGAAAAGCCGCACGGCTTTCGAGGCCGCCCCGTGTGCCCGCTGCGCTTGGATTCTGCTGTTTTCGGCAGTCTGAACGGCCGTCGTCGAGCGCCCGTTTTCGCAGTTTTCGCACGCCGTCACGCGTGCGCGCGCGCGATCGCGTCCGGGAAGTCCGGAAACGAGGCTCCCGGCCGGCACGAGCGCGACTCGCACATGCGCGCGTACGCGAGGCGGACGTTTCCTCTTTTTCGCTCTGAACGGGGGTAGCAGCCGGAGCCGTTGCGCGGATTGAACGCCGGCGCTCAGAGTCACGCGTACGCGCGCGTGAAGATCAACCGGAGCCGCTCAGGTCACGCGTGCGCGCGCGCGTGAGTGACGCCGCCGCGGTTCACGGGCGTTCACG